>VOFH01004332.1_pt1 | contig 25035 bp, 22 predicted proteins | sample 5384091 | NCBI WGS metagenome assembly VOFH01 (sample SAMN12384727, study PRJNA508395) | human gut metagenome | isolation source: healthy gut G | host: Homo sapiens
TGAAGTCCTTCCCGGCCCCGGTGTCGAGGTCGTGCTGAGCCCTGGTCTCAATCCAATGCGCGTACTGGTAGTGCGCAAAGCGGTCGAGCCATGCGAGCGGATCGGCCACGCCGCAACGCTTCGCCGTCTCGAAGACGGAGAAGATCTTGCAGATGACGTCCATGCCCTTCGCGGACTGCATGTGCGGGCTGCCGTTCCGGGCAAGAGCCACGGTCCGGATCTGCCGCTCCACCGCGTTCGTCGAGAGCGGGATGTTCGGGTCTTCGAGGAAGGTCCAAAAGTCGGCGCGATTGTTCAGGTAGTAGACGACGAAGGCTCCGATCGGATGCTTGTCCTTGGCGTTGACCCAGTCTCGCGCATCCACCGGGAGATCGGTCTGCTTTCCGTTCCGCTTCGCATATTCCGGCTGCAGGTACCACACCATCCTGTCGAGGTGCTCCATCAGCGTGCGGGTGTGCTCATTGCGGACGCGGGCGAGCTCTTTCAGATGCTCGGCATCTGAAAGTCCGTTCTTCTTCGAGTGGCGCTTCGTCTCGGATTCGAGTTCGAAGATGCGCCGGATCACTTCCAACGAAGCCAGGAGGCACATCCTCGAGTCCGACTGTTCCAAACGCTTCACGAAGCTGTCCTTCATCTCCGCGAGCGTCTTGCTGTTCTGCGCCTTTTCCCAGGAGCTGAATCCGAGCGCTTCACAGAGGTAGCGGCGCAGGTGAGAGAGACACAGCGACCGCGACCAATTTCCCTCGCGCTTTCTGACGAGCGCCGGATAGCCGGGGTAGCCGTCGACGACGAGATACTCGGGGTTGAAGCCGTCTTCGCCGAAAGCGCCGTTGATCGCCTTGTTCATGCTCTCAGCCGACCGGCTGTCAAGTCGCAGGAACAGCGACACGGGGATCTCCGCTCCAAAGTTGCACATGGAGAGGATCCAGTTCGTCGACTTCGGATTCTCAACCGCCTTGCAGACGCCGCGGCCCTGAACCTCCAGAACGTTCCAGGTCGTCTCGTCGCAGCCGACGTACGCCGAGTTGCCGAGAACGCCGCACATGCGCTCGAACAGCGGATCGAGAACGTAGTCGCTGAAGTGCTGAAGGTTCTTGAGGAGGGTCTCGTTGCCGAAGCAGGCGGCCCCGGCGAACATACGCTCGGCTCGCGTGAGCGAAAGACTGTTGTAGAGCGTCCAAGCCATGTTCACGATCAGGCGCATCCCCACGCTGCTGCGGGGCGTGACGCCGACGCAGCTGTCCGCATGGAGGTTGCTGAAGACTTTCCCGTGCTCGTCCACCCAGAGCGAGATGTCCTGTTGGAAACGGCCGAGCATGTCGTTCAGCAGGGCCATCATCTCGTGGACTTCAATGGTCCGTTTGCCGAGCAGCTCGGTAAATTTGGGGATCCAAACGCACAGGCTTCGGTCATCCTCGATCACCGTGACCGGCAGCGTGCTCTTGTTTCGCTGGCGACCGGCGGGCTTGAACTTCTTCGGAGCTTCAGGCGCAGACTGGTTCGGCTCCGGTTCGGTCATCGTCTTTTCGAACGAGTCCTCCAGCGACGACGGAGCCGCGGCAGCGGCCTTGCTATCAGGCTCGGCCTGAGGCGCCGCATCCGTTTGCGCAGCCTCCTGTTCCTCGAACGCCGGAGCGGCGACGGCTTCAAGCGCATCTCCGATCAGCCCGGGCATGGAGTCTTTGGTCTCCTTGGTTTCGAGGACTTCTTTGACCGCATGGTGGAGGAGGTTCAGAGTGGCGATCCACTTTTCCTTGCGGCTGCGGAATTGCGAGAACTCGGTGTCGAATTTCCGGAAGAGTTGGTTGAGCTCCTCGAGGCCGCTCTTCGAAATCTTCTGCGATTCGTTCCCGGCACGGAAGTGCGTGACGAGCGTGGCCACGGCCCTGAAGCCGTTGAAGTAGCCCTGAAGGATCCTGTTGAAGGTTTCTTCGAAGTCGGGATCATGAGGATCGAACGCATTGCGGACCTTGAGGTCCTCAAAGAAGGACTTGAGGACGGGGCCGGCTTCCTTGACGGCGACCTGCATGCGGATGAGCTTCGCCTTCATCTGGCGGTTCTCTACCTCCAACAAGTGCTTGTGGGCCTGAAGCCGCTTCGTCTCTTCTTGGAAGAGCGCTTTTTGGTGCTCTCTCTGCTCTTGGAGTCTTTGATTGTCCTCCCTAATTTTTTCGACCTCTGCGTCGGTCGCCGCCAACTGAGCGTCCCTTTCGGCGAGAAGCTTCAGCAGCTCCTCGTGGCTCAGATTGCTGTACGGGTTGTGGGACATGGACGCAGGACTCCTCTCAAAAGTTGAGATGAAGTCTACCAAGAAACTCCAAATTTCTCAGGAAAATCATAATCATAGGCCTTCCTGAGAGCCCTCTCAGAGGGCCTCTGAGAGAGGGGGTGCCCCGGATGAAGTTCAAGTCAAAAATTTCTCCAGCGCCCTGTGAGGCCCCTGTACGGGGCTGAAAAACACCCTCGAAAGGGCCTTCCTTCCGAGGGTATTTTCTAGAAAGATCAAAGGCGTTGCACTCATCCCACGAGGAGTTCAGTACGCCGAATTTGTAGGGCCTCCCCATCCAAATAGGCCGCGAGTTTCTCGTTCGTGAGGGTCATCGCGGCCGGGCCTTCCGCCTCCATGAGAATCTGGGCGAACCGTCCGGCATTGAGTCTGCGGAGGATGGTGACGGACCCTTTCTCGTCCCGGTAGATGACCTTGCAGAGAGAGCGGCTCTTCGAGACGAAGACCACGACGTCCTCCTTCTTGCCGAGGTCGATGTTGAGATACACGTCGGCCATGAGCTCGAGTTTGTTGAAGCCCCTGCGGAGATCGACGGGCGAGACGACCAGGGTGACCCTGCGGTTTCCGAAGTCCAGCTTCACGACGACCTCCTCATCTGTTCGATCATGTTCGCGGCGAAGCTCTCGGGTTCGCTGCTCATGAACTCGATCACGCTGCCGCACGGGAGGGTGACTCTTACCGGAGTGGGGGCCGCGCCCCTTTCGATTTCCGGTTGCGGACTTCTCGGTTCGGCTTTCGCGATCCCGGCGCCGATCTTCGTAGGAAGCCTCGCGACACGGACGGTTCGTTTGTCATCTTGTCCGGGGCTTGAAGTCTCTGTGTCCTCCGCCAACGTGCTCTTCGCGAGCCGGATCCCTTTGTAGAAGTCCCAGAGCGAGATCCTGGCGCGAAGGAACTTGGCGCTGTGCAGGTGGTAGAACCTCTTCAAGCTGGAGCAGTTCGATTCTCGGACTGCCTGGTAGGTCGCCACCCAATCGATTGAGCCGGAGCTCGTTTTCGGTAGGTTCTTCACGAGCGTCTCCTGAAGCGGGAACAAAATCCGCATTCTGCTTCAGGTCGCGAAAGATCCGCTCCAGTGACCCCGATAGCTTGAGCGATGCTGGCGTAGGTAAAGCCTTCGGCCCTCAGTTCGAAGGCACGAATACGGCGATCCTGTTGCGCCTCAGGCGAGATCTTGCGGGCATCCACTTTTTCCATCGAGATTTTCTCAAGGTCGTTGATTTACAAAGGAATTATACCATAAATGGAGCCTTTGAATATTTCTAACATGGTGGAATGACGCATCTTTACATTAAAAAATAGGCCACTTCAAATGAAGCGGCCTTCTTAGCAGGCGTTGAACCTGAAGTATTTGCTTGTTGGTTTAATAAACCGCCCAAATCGTCGCGCCCGGCCCGGACGGGGTTTCGGGAAGCCGCCCTTGGAGCCCCCGGATGCCGTAGTTGGGATCGGCGGGATCGCCGCTCACCGTGACGACGTCGTCCGCTTCGAGCTGGCCGAGCTCCATCCGGATGCGCTCCCGAGCGATCGACGAAGGCAGCGTCCCGACGATTTGGTCGAGCGTCGGCGCAACGCGCTCCGCGCGGATGGCGGCGAGGATCATCATGCCGACGACAGAGATCCCTCTGCCCAACACCTTCTCATAGCGGTTGATGATCCGGAAGAACTCAAAATCCTCCTTGTTCTTCAGGAACTCCACGATGACCTGTTCGTCGGTCGTTTGCGCGTAGTCGGCCCAGAGCCGTCCGAAGCGCATGCTTTCAGACAAGATGACGTCCATGCCGCGCCCTGAGCTTTCGGCCAAGCCCGCCCGCTTCATGGCGAGCGCCAGCGCGGGATTGCGCCCCTGCGGGACGGCGTCGATCAGGTTCGACGCGGTGATTCCCTTCAGGAACCCGCCCGGGCTCGTCACCGTGAGCCGGTTCTCCCACATCCGGACCAAGACGCGCCCGGGGAGCGCGTAGCCCCTGTGGGCGAATGCGTTCACCAATGTCTCGCGGAACGCCTTCTCCGAAAAAGTCTCGATGACGAAACGCTGGCCGTTGAAGACCTGCTCCAACTCCTTGTTGTGCGCCCGGAAGTGGAGCATCAGCAACTCGAACGAGGCCGCGATGGGGAGCGACATGTCGACCGACCGGATGAGCCTGGTCCCCTCAAAAACCTGGAAGGTTGCCGCGGCGGTCGGGAGCACCCGTTGAAGCGCCTCGGATTTGCCGATCATGAGGAGGCCGCAGAACGTCGGCATGAGGACCTTGTCGACGGGATCCGGCCGCACGAAACCCATCGCCTTGTCGAAATCCTCATCCGACAGATCCAGGAGCGTCTTGTCGCCGCCGGCCCTGATGTGTTCGCGCAGGCGTTCGCGCTCCACGTCGGAGAGGTCGGCGCAGGTGCGGCTCGTGACGATCCTCGTTGAAAAGTCGACGGGCTCACGGAAGGTGAGTTCCGTCGCGTACTCACCCGGGAAGACGGGACGGTTCTCAGGCATACCGTCCCGCCGGAGCCGTCGCTTCAGCACGCGCCCGTCGATGCAGGCGACGGGGTGAAGCGACTTCGCGACCTTGATGACAACGACGGCGCACCCGCCCGGCAGAGTCTGCTTTTCCCAGCCGACCGAAACGCTCGGATGGGTCTTTTCGAAGATCACCGCCCGCGCGGCCTCGGCCTTCAACCATCGGCTTGTCGGATCGCTCAGGCCTTCAGGCGTGCCGTCGTCCGAGACGCCCAGAAAGATGAGACCGCCGTCGGCATTCGCCATGCCCACGACCGCGTCGACGACCTTGGAGTCGAACCGGTCGTCGGAAGGGCCGTCGGAAAGGTCGGCGGAAAGGCCGTCGCGACGGTCTGAGATGAATGAGACGGTCAGGGATTCGCCAGAGGGAATGTTCATGAGGGGCTCCAGGGGTGCGATGCCCCATCATGCCCCATTCATCTTCATCGATCAATCCGACGAATGACGAACCACGACGCATGCCGAAGCGAACACCCCACCCATCGACGTGAATGGCTGAGGGGCGCTCCTGAGCGCCTGCCGGAGCGGGCAGTCAGGCCTTCGGCCCCCTCGCCGGAGCTTCGGCGCTCTCTTCGGCCTCCACGACCTGCGCCTTCCCCGCAGCCTCCCCGGGCTGAGGTTCCGCAGCCGCCTTCCCGTCCCAACGCGAGAGCACCTCGCGCATGAGGCCACCGGCGTCCTCCACCATCTTCACAATGGCGGCGACCCAGCCGTCGACCATCCCCCGGGCGGTCTTCAGGAAGGCCTTGGTGTCCTCGGGCGACGCCGCCCAGGCCGCAAAGAGCGCGATGACGCCCAAAAGCGCCATCCCGAGGGCGAGCGAGAGCGCGAAGAGAAAGAGCGCGGCGGCCAAAAGCCCCGCGGCGACGAGCGCAAAGGTTCGGATCGTTTGATTCATGAGGAAAAGCGCCTCCCGGCGGGCGTTCGGTTCATCGTCTTGACCCGAAGCCTACCGCAGAAGGCGCTTCTCATGTGCCGGGCGACGTGCGGCCGGAGGCTCACCTCCGGCCCCGCTTCAGTTCACCCGTCGGAGTGTTCCCGCGCTCAGAGCACGCGGCGGTGCTGCAGGAGGTGCACGGCCAAAAGACCGAGGAACCCGGCGCCGAACCCGGTGTGGGCGCCCTTGGCACGGCCGGTGGCGAGCACCGCGATCGAGACGGCCAAGAGGCCCAGCATCAGGCGGTTCTGCGCGACGCGCTTCGCGCGGGCGCCCTTCGTGACGTCGGGCGCGATCACGCGGGCCAAGGCCTGAAGCGGCGCGTCCGCGACGCGTTCAAACCCCGCCTGGGCTCGGTCGAGCGCGACCTTGGCGGTGTCGACGAACTCCTGACAGCCGCAGGTGCAGGCCTTCTTCTCCGCCCCGCAACCGCAGGCGCATTCCGAACCGGCACCTTCGGCGCATGCGCCCTCGCAGGCGCAGCACTTCTCTTCGCAGGACTCGTCCTTCTCGTCGAAGTACCCCATCATGCGGGCCATCTCGAGCATCCCGGCGGCTTCTTCAGCCAAAGCCTGGGGTTCGAGCGTGAGCACCGCCGGATCCCACGTGAGGAGCAGGCTCCCGACGCGGGGGTTGACGTCGACGCCCGTGACGCCTTCCTTCGCGGTCAGCGCGTCGCGGATCATCCCGACGAATTCGTCCGACGCGCCGCGAAGGAGCGGCAGACGAAGCCGCAAGCGCCCGGGGCTAAAGCTCCTGACGCCCTGAAGAAGCGTGTCTGCGGTGATGGGTTCCATGATTGTTCTTCCTTTTGACTGAGGTCTTCGGGACGGGCTCAGATGGGGAAAAGGGAACCCGCCTCAACGATGGGAAAAATGGTGAGGAAGGGGCCGCAGCCCCTTCGATTATCGCGCTTCGGCGTCAGGCGTTCGCAAGGAGCGGGATGCCGCCGTGAGCGCCGTGACCGCCATGTCCGCCTTGTCCGGCCAGAGCGCGTCCGCGGCCGGCGTCCGCGCCCTGCGCGGCGTGGCCCCGGCCGTCTTCGGCCAAGCCCACGACGTCGCGGACCTTCTCCAACGCGTGCACCGCGTTTTCGACCGCGCGGTCGATGTCGATCCCCTTGGCGTGGGGGTCGCGCATGGCGTTCAAGCACACGCCGATCGTGGTGCCGTTGTGAAGGAGCGCGCCCAGGGCCGGCATGAGGAGACCGGTCAAGCCGCCCGCCAAGAAGACGCCGTTCAGGCCCACCGAGAGCCCGAAATTCTGACGGATCCGGCGCATGGCGGCGCGGCCCAGGCGGATCGCGTCGCAGAGCTTCCTGAGGTCGTTCCCGGCCAGCACGACGTCCGCGACTTCGCGGGCGATGTCGGCGCCGTCCTTCAACGTCACGCCCACGTCCGCGGACGAGAGCGCCGGGCTGTCGTTCACGCCGTCGCCCACCATCAGCACCTTGTGGCCGTTCGCCTTCAGGGCCGCGACCGTTTCGGCCTTCTCGTGCGGGAGGATCCCCGCGCGGAATTCCTCGATCCCGAGGCGCGCCGCCACGGCGGTCGCGGTCTTCTGGTCGTCGCCCGTCAACATCACGATGCGGCGGATGCCGAGCATGCGGAGTTCCGCAATGGTTTCGGCGGCTTCGTCGCGGATCGGGTCCTCGATCCCGAGGAGACCGATCAGGCGACCGCCCACGGCGAGGTAGAGGATCGAGAGACCGTCCTGCGCGAGCTCCTCGCGGATCCCCGTCGCAGGTGCGACGTCGACGCCTTCGTCCTCCAGAACGAAGTGGCGGGACCCGAGGACGACGCGCATCCCGTCCACGGAACTCGCGATCCCGTGCGCGACCACGTATTCGATTTCCGTGTCGTGGGTTTCGTCGTGGTGCGCGATCCCCTGCTCGTCCGCGGCGCGCACAACGGCGCGGCCGACCGGATGGGGAAAGTGTTCTTCCAAGCACGCGGCCAAGCGGAGCACTTCGTCTTCGGGGAAGGATTCGTCGAGCGACACGACGCGCTTCAATTTGGGCGCACTCTCCGTCAACGTCCCCGTCTTGTCGAAGACGACGGTATCGACTTCGGACAAGGCTTCCAAGTAGCGGCCACCCTTCACGATCACGCCCTCGTGCGTGCCCGATTTCATGGCGGTCAGAATCGCGAGCGGCGTCGCGAGGCGCAACGCACACGAGAAGTCGACCATGAGGACCGACGCCGCACGGTTGACGTCGCGCGTGAAGGCGTAGACCAGGCCCGCCAGGATGAAGTGCGCGGGCACGATGCGGTCGGCCCAGCGTTCGGCCTTCCCCTGGATTCCGGCCTTCGCCTTTTCGCTCTTTTCGATGAAATCGACGATCTGCGAGAGGCGCGTGCCGTCGCCCACGCCGGTGGGACGCACGTCGATTTCACCCGCTTCCAAAACGGTCCCCGCGAAGACGGAGCCGCCCTGGCTCCTGCGCACGGGGAGCGCCTCGCCGGTCATCGAGGCCTGGTTCACTTCGCCTTCGCCCGCGAGGACGACGCCGTCCACGGGAATCGCAGAACCCGCACGCACGACGACGCGGTCGGCTTCGGTGACGTCCTTGAGCGACTTCGTCAGCATCCGGCCGTCTTCGGCGCGCACCCAGACGGTGTCGACGCGAAGCGCCAGCTCGTCGGCGAGGCTCGCCATGCTGCGCTTCCTCGTGAAGTTCTCGAGCATTTCACCCAAGCCGAGGAGCACGACGAGAAGACCCGCCGTCTTGAAGTCGCGGCGAAAGAGCGACACGGTGAGCGCGGCGGCGTCAAGGACCGAGACGTTCAACTTGCCTTTCAAAAGCGCCTTCACGCCTTCGGCGATGAGCGGGATGCTCCCCAGAATCGCGTTGATCTGGTTCACGCCCATCGGCAGGAAGGGACGCAGGAAGACGAAGCGCGCCAAGGGGCCGAAGTCGATCCCGTCCTGGTCGGTGGAGGACACCGGGATCGTGAGCATCCGGCCGATGAAGCTCTTGCGGCCGGCACCGACACCCACACCAGCGGCGGCACCCGCCACCGCGGGAACGCCGGCGCCGACACCGGCACCGCGGCCGGTCGCCTTCGAGAAGACCGCATCCTTCACGCGGCGCCAAACTTCCAGAATCGGCATGTCGGCGACGAAACCTCCACGCCCGACGCGATTTCCTTCGCGGCGGCGCAGGGACGCGCCTTCCGCGCACGGATCTCGCCCGCGGCGCGCACCGCGGCGGCCTGCGCCGCAGCCGCGCGGTGGCGGCGTACGGGAGGTTCCGTCCGGTAGCGCTTCAGCGCGGCTTCGAGCCGCACCCGCGCCGCGCATGTCCGCGACGGTCGCGACGACGCTCCCGGTGCGCGGATTGACGGTGAGCCCCGTGACGCCCTCGATGCGCTCGAGGTCGTCCGCGATGATCGCGGCGCTCGCGAGCGTCATGGGCACCTTGGTGCGCCAGCGCGTGCGGTTGCCGACTTCGTGAATCAGGTCAAACTGCATGGGTGAATGAGGTCCTCGAAAAGCCGCGTGCCTCCCCTCTACGGGCAGGCGCCGCGGCTTCGGTTTCTCGGGTTCAGCGCAACATCGGGCCGCTCAAGCACAGCTTCAGCGGCCCCACGAAACGGTACGGTGCGAAGAATCAGACGGCGGGCTTCGGTTCGGCTTCGGCGACGACTTCCGCTTCCGCCGCGGCCGCTTCGGCTTCCTTGGCGGCGCGGCGTTCCTGCGCCTTGACTTCCGCTTCGGCCATCACGTCGGCGAGGTCTTCACGGACGCCGTCGACGCCGGCCATGAGCTTGTCCTTCAGATCAATGCCCGACGACAGAAGGTCCGTCGCGAGGGGCTTGACGTCGAGCTTGCCGCGCGTGAGCGCCACGGCGCCCAGAGCACCCACGAGAACACCGCCCACGAAGAAGAGGCCGTACTTGGTCGTTTCGTTCATTTTTTTCAATCCCTTTAGAGTTCTCCCGGCGCCGTGGACCCCTGGCCCGTTCCGCCGGAAGTGAGGTCGTATTTTATCGCGAATGGTTCTCATTCGGTTGATTTCAGCGCGGTTTTTGGGATTAGTTCCCTTGGCGTAGAGCCGAATCGGGGAAAGGATTCTGGGCTTGCCCTAGGCCGCGCGCGCAACCATCATCATGCCATTTGGGGATCCTTTTCCGCAAGAAACCGACCGGAAACGGCGTGTGACGGAAGAAGTTGGCGTGAAGAAGGAGTCCGCCCACGCTTCATTCGCTGTTATTCACAAACGGAATAACGCAAAGACCACCGCAATTCGGCGGACCGTGAGGAAACCCTTCGGGAAAGGTTGGGACTTGCGGGGTGATGCCGGACCGGGCACCGGCAGGCGACCGGCCGTCAAAAACGGTCACGATCCGGTCACTTCCCCACGTTGCCGCGAGAAGACGGGCAGGACATCCTGCTTGAAAGAGGTTCAGGAGCCCCGCTCGAGCATTGTCCGGACGACGGCGCAGAGCTCCGTCCGCCTCTTGAAGAGCGGATGCCGCACGTCGGCCCGGGCCATGCTCGACGGGTCGCCATGCTTCGCCGTGCGGTCGGCACCCAGCCAAACGCACGCTTCCGTGCGTGCGGCTCCGAAGGCTTCGACCAGGCGTGCGGGCGTGCTTGCCGTCCAGGCGCACCAAAGGAACGGATAGGTCGCCTTCTCGGCCGGATCTCGGAAGTCTCCCGACGCGATCTCGGGCTGTTCCGCCAACATCCGGAGCGCCTCGCCAGAGTTTTTCGTGCGCACGTAAAAGAGATTCAGCATCCGGACAAAGGCGTTCACCGGGATCGGTTCGCCCTTCTCGGTGAACGCGTCGACGAAGGCGGTCAAAACCCGGCCAATCGTTGCGTCCACCGTTCCTTCGACACCCCGGCCGGTTGCCTCGGACGAACCAGGGTTGAGGCCCACGACGGCCCGACGCACACGGGCTCAATGCCTTCGACCGGGCGGCGGAACCAGAGCTTCGTATCGAAGCGGAGCGGCACGCCGTCCTTTTCGAAATAGTCGGCGGTGGCGGCGTAGGCGAGCGGCGCTTCCGCAGTGACCGTCTTCTCTGCGGCATCGGAACCGTGGCCGGATGCCTCAAACGGGATCCGATTCAACCGGACCGAAGCTTCGGCAAACCGCATGCAGGCCTCCTGGATCGAGAGACCAGCGGCTTCACAAACGTCCTCGAAACGACGCTTGAGGTCTTCGTCGATCTGGAAGTTGACCGTGTTTCGGTTCATGGCGTGCTCCACGGGCATGTTGTTCTCCAACATTCTCCTCCAACCGTGCCGCCGTCTGTTGCCGTCGACAGCCTCCGCCTCAGTCTTCCGGATTCACCGCCCCGGCGAACGGGAACGGCCCCCGCGTAGCTCGCCTCCATGGCGAAGTGCCCGAGGAAGGTGTTCCAGGCACCCTCCCGCCACTGATGGAGCGCCCAACCGGCGGGCTCCAGCCGGAAGCAGTCGCCCGCGCTCGCCGTGAACCCCACCGGAATCGCGAGCGCGGCGGAAGGCGCCGTCACGACGACGTTCGCACCCGTCGTCTGCAGGATCGCACGGTGCATGTGGCCGGTCGCCAAACGCACGTCGGGGCGCGCGGTGAGGACCTTGAGGAACGCCTCGCGGTTCCCGAAATCCTCGTCCATCACGCCCATCCCGCAGGTCAGGGGCGTGTGGTGCGTGAAGACCATCGCGGGCGCAGGGTCCGAGAGTTCGTCCGCAAGCCGCTCCAGAACGGTCTCGGGGATCGCGCCCCAATGTCTGCCGGGCTGGAGCGTATCCAAAAGGAAGAGCCTGACGCCGCCCACCCGGACCGTCTGGTCCAACCGGTCGCCGCTCCAGAAGTCGCCGAAGTACCCGGCGAGGATCCGCCGCATGGGTTCGCGCCGGTCGTGGTTCCCGGGAAGGAAGCGCACGGGGATCCCTGCGGCGTCGAAGATCGAGAAGGCGTCCGCCACCTGACGGTAGGCGGTTTCGTTGCCGTCGCAGGCAATGTCCCCCGTCACGACCACGACGTCGGCGCCCACGTCCTTTGCGAGCTCCAACGCGTGTCCCGCCACGACGGGGAGCTTCCCTGCGGTGTCTTCCTGCCCGTAGGCCAAAACGCCCGCGGGTTCGACGTGAAGGTCGGAGAGCTGCAAAACGGTGCACATGGGGCGGTCCTCGTCGTGTGGGTTTCTGTCTCTATGGAATCGGCTCAAGTGTTCTGGGTTCAGGGGTCAGGCTTCAGGCTTCGGGGCGCGCGAAGACCAGCATGTCCCCGGGCTCGACGATGAGCTTCATCTTCGCGCCGGAGACGACCGACGCGTCCGCCTCGGGGAGGTTCACCTTGACGAGCCCGCCCGTCGCGGTGACGGCGGTCACGCGCACGAAGTTCCCCATGAAGTGGACGTCCTTCACCGTCACCTCCGGTCCCGCCGCATCCGCGGCGGACGACAAACGCGCGTCGTCCGGGCGGAAGTAGAGTTCGGCGTTGTGCTCTTCGCCCTGCCCGCTCCGCCGGGTTTGAGCGGCCTCCGCGCGTTCGCGGTTGATGCTGGTGAGCGAAGAAACCGGCGTCGTCGTCCCGAGCCAATTGAGGGCACCCTCCGCCACCCGCGCGCGGATCTTGTTGGAGCCGCCGACGAACCCCGCCACGAAGCCCGTCGCGGGCGACTGCCAGACTTCCGTCGGGGACGCGGCCTGATGGATGCGGCCGCCCTCCATCACGACGATCTGGTCGCCCAGCACCATCGCCTCGTCCTGGTCGTGCGTCACGATCACGGCGGTGATGCCGAGCTCTTTGAGGATCACGGCCAGCTCCTCGCGGACCTTGTGGCGGATCTGGGCGTCCAAGGCCGAAAGCGGTTCGTCGAGAAGGAGGATCTTCGGCTTGATGGCGAGCGCGCGGGCCAACGCCACGCGCTGACGCTGCCCGCCTGAGAGCGCGAGGACGTTCCGGTCCTTGTACTTCTCGAGGTTCACGAGCGCCAGCATCTTGTCGACGACGCGGTTGATCTCTTCTTTGGGCGTCCCGCGCACGCGAAGCCCGTAGCCGACGTTTTCCGCCACGGTCATGTGCGGGAACAGCGCGTAGGCCTGAAACATGAAGCCGATCCGGCGCTTCTCCGCCGGGACGTCCGTCATGTCTTCGCCGCCGATGATGAGGCGCCCGCCTTCGTCGGGCGTCTCAACCCCGCGATGATGCGAAGGAGCGTCGTCTTCCCGCAGCCCGAGGGCCCGAGGAGCACCGTGCGGCAGCCGCCTTCGAGCGTCAGCGTGAAGGGTTGGAGCACCAACGTGTCGCCGTAGTGCTTGGGAGATGTTCCGGAGTTCGATCGCAACGGATTCGGTCATGTCGTTCTCTGTGAATTCGGTTCAGTCGTCTGTCGTATGTCGTCGTGCGCTGGTCATGCGGGCCGCGGAAGCCTTACTTGCTCCGCTTTTCCGCCATCCGGCGGCGGATCCGCTCAGGGAGGCTCTGCATGAGGGTGAGGAGCGGCACCAGAATGACGAGGAAGAGGAACGTGTACGCGCTCCCCACTTCGAGGCGCATCGACGCGTAGGCGTCCGCCATCCCGACGGGAAGCGTGCGCGTGTCCGGGGTCTGGAGCATCCAGCTGATGTTGAATTCGCCCAGGGAGACGGTCGTCACCATCAGCCCGCCCGCGATGATCCCCGGCATCGCCACCGGCACCACCACGCGCATGAAGGTCGTGAAGGGGGACGCCCCGAGCGTGGCCGAGGCTTCTTCGTACGCCGCGATCGGCTCGACGCGGAGCACCGCGACGACGCTTCGCACCATGAAGGGGAGACAGAACATCACGTGCCCGCACAGGATGAAGAGGTTGCTCTGGCGGAATTCGCCCCAGCCGCCCCAGATCAGAAGGATGCCGAGACCGATCGCGAGGCCCGGAATCGAGAGGGGCAGAATGAGCGCTTCTTCGAGAAGGCCCGCCCAACGGCGGCGCTCTTCGCGCACGAGCACCCAGGCGCAGGGGACGCCGATCAGGATCGTGATCACGAGCGTCCCGAACGCGATCCCGAGGCTTCGGATGATCGTGTCGCCGTAGAGCTCCAGCACCTTCGAGATCCAGTCCGTCGTCCACCCGGCCTTGGGGCCGCGGAAGGCGTTCTTCATGAAGGCCGTCAGCACCATCTGCACGACGGGCGCCAAAAGAAAGAGGAGCGTCAGGCCGGTGACGACCGCCTGCGCGATCGTGACCGGGGTCCAATGGAGTTTCTTCTTCGTCTTCATGGCCTTCTCCTCAGACGTCGCGCGCGCTCCAGCGGCGCGCGATCAGGAGCATCACCCACGTGATCGCGCCCAGCACGACGGAGAGCATCGAGGCGGCGGCGATGTTGGCGGAGAGCGTGAATTCGGTGTAGATCGTGATCGGGAGGACGTTGATGTCGGTGGCGAGCGTGAAGGCCGTGCCGAAGGCGCCCATCGAGGTCGCGAAGCAGATCGCGCCGGTCGAGACCAACGCGGGCGTGAGGGCGGGCAGCGTCACGTCCAAAAGGATCCGCCAGGAGCCGGCTCCCAGCGTGCGGGCGGCTTCTTCGTACATGGGGTTGATCTTTTTTGCGGCCGCCATCACGGTCGTGACGACGCGGGGAATCGAAAAGTACACGTAGCCGGCGAAGAGCCCCGCCATCCCGTAGGCGAAGACCAATTTCCCGAGTCCGGCCGACTGCGTCGCCATCCCGAGCAGGCCGTTTCGGCCGCCCAACATGATGATCATGAAGCCCACCACGACGCCCGGAAAGGAGAGCGGGAGCGTCATCAGACTCACGACGGCGTTCCTGCCGGGGAAGTCGTTCTTTTCAAGAAAGAGCCCCGTGAAGGTTCCGAGGAGCACGCTCGCCGCGGTGACGACGACGGAGAGCACGATGGTGGAGATCATGCTCGACGCGTACCGCGGATTCGTGATGATCTCGGCGTAGAGCATGAGGCCTTCGTCGGCGGAGACCGATGCGGGCAGAAGCCGGATGATCGGAAGCACGAAGAAGGCGAGAAGCACGACCAAAGTCGGCAGGATGAACGCTAAGGAGCCGCGTTTCATGAGTTCTCAGGTTCTCGGTTGGAGGTGGACCGCAGGTCTGCTTCAAGGGCACGTGAAGATCGCCGGGGTTTCCGGAGGAATGCGTCCTCGGGACACCCCTTCGGAGCGGCGGCCTTCACGCCTGCGGGAGTCGTCCGCAGGGGTGCTCATGCCTCCCTGCGGCGGGGCCGCCCGGCATGAAACCTCAGGCGGCCTCTTCTGCTGAATCCCGAAGGACTCAGCTCTTCATCGCGAGCAGGTACGCTTCGCCGAAGGCCTGCTGGACTTCCGCCATGCGGCCGTAGTCGATGCTCCCCGCGCGGGCGTATTCCGATGCCGGCAGGAACTTCGCCGCGGCCTCCGGCGCGATCTTTTCGAGTTCGCCCACGACGGGACGCAGGAAGTTGTCGGCCCAGTGCTTCTGGCCCTTTTCCGAGAGCACGAAGTCGATCACGGCCTTGCCGTTTTCCATGTGCGGGGCGTTCTTCACCAAGCACATCACGTAGGGCACCTGGATCGTGCCTTCCGCCGGGATCACGAACTCGATCGGCGCGCCGTCGACGTGCTTCGCGCGGTAGGCGGCGAAGTCGTAGTCGAAGAGGATGGGAATCTCGCCCGAGAGGCAGCGCGCGTAGGCGGTCTGCTTCGGGACGATCGGGCTGTTGTCGCGAAGTTTCTTGAAGTAGTCGAGCGCGGGCTGGAAGTTGTCGAGGCTCCCGCCCATCGCCTGGTTGACCGCCATCGCGCAGGCGTAGCCGACGAAGGCGGACGAAGGATCAAGGAAGCCCACGAGCCCCTCGTACTTCGGGTCAAGGAGGTCATTCCAACTCTTCGGGACGGGAAGGCCGTCGAGCGCCTCGACGTTGACCATCAGGCCGATGGTCCCCGCGTGGATCGACACCCAGGCGCCGTCCGGGTCCTTCAAACCGTCGGGAACGCGGTTCCAGCCTTCGCCCTTGTAGTTTTCGACGAGGCCCTGGTTCTTCGCGTTGATCGCGAAGGAGACGCCGAGGTAGCAGGCGTCCGCCACCGGGTTCTTCTGTTCGGCGAGGATCTGCGAGACGGACTGGCCGGAATTCTTGTTGTCCACCGGCACGGAGATGCCCGTTTCCTTCTTGATCAACTGCAGCATCGCGCCCCAACCGGCCCACTCCGCGGGCGCGTTGTAGACGATGGCGCGGCCGTCCGCGGCGAGCGCCGGCAGCGACACGCCGACACCGCAGGACCAAAGGGCCGCGGCGAGCGCGGACTTCGCAAATTCACGTCGAGAAATGGACATGGAATCGTTTCTCCAGATGGGGGATGGTGGTCTGCACGAAAGACGACGGGGGGAAGTCTCTCCCTCGTCGGCAGTCCTACGGAGAATGGATTTTGACGTTCCTCTTTGACGGGAGCGTTTCGGTTTTGTGACGATTCTATGACGCCGACAGCCTTCTTTAATACCCTCCGAAAGTAGGTGTATTCGAGGGATTGACGACCGAGCCGCACATCGAATGCGCACCTGCGATTTGTCCGGATGGCGGGCGAAGGTGCGGCGTTCGCCGCACCCATGCCCGTCCGCCCGTCAGCCGACCTCAGCGGGCCGGCGCCTCCGCCTTCACGGGCTCCGGCCGCTCGTCCGGGCTTTCCTCCGGGCGCTCTTCCTGCCGCTCCCCCGGACGCTTCACCGCCGCAAGATCCCGCCAGGCTTCCTCTACTTCGATCCTGCGCTTCGCCTGCGCCCGCCAAAAAAGGATCCCGACCAAAAGTGCGAGCGCGGCGAGGTAGACGAGCATCGCACCCAGGAGCGCCAGGTCGTCCGACACCGTGACGCCGCGCAAACCTTGGTCCCTCCAGAATTTGAAGATCCAGGAGAGCGGAATCCCCCAGGCCGCCCACTGCACGAATTCGTGCGGGGACGTGAGCGCAAAGGTCATGCCGCCCAGGATGAAGCCGGGCGGAACCAAAAAGATCATCTTCCCGGCGCCGTCCCCCGGATTCTGCGCGTTCCAGGAGAGGAGCACCGCCACCCAGACGTTGGCGAGACCGGTGAGAAAGAGCGCCAGCGCGAAGAGCGCCGGGTTCCCCGCAAAGCGCATCTGTCCGAAGGTGACGAGGACCGCCAGCGCGGCCATCACCACCGCCATGTAGACGAAAGCGTAGGGGACGGCGCGGGTAAGGAACGCCGCGAGCCCGGCGGGAAGCACAGCGCTCCCCCACCGGTGCTCAACCTTCAAGCGGCCGACCAGCATCAGCGCGCTGAGGCCCTGGTACATGGTCGAGAAGAAGATCAAGAAGTTCGCGGTGGTGCCGGTCGTCGACTGGCTCGTCGGATTCGTGATCGAGCGCGTTCCCAGAGCCAAGGGCGCGATCATCGCCCGCGTCTCCTCACTGTTCGCGCCGAGGCTGGAGACCCCGTCCCCGCGCCCGATCGCGGTCTCCGCCCCGAGTTCGTTCACGATCGACGTGATCCGGCTCGTGAGCTCGCCGTTCTGGGCAGAGTTGGAGTCGTCCAGATAGAGTCCGAGGTGGACCTGCCGATCCCCCTTCGTCACGTGCTCTTCCGCACCCTTCGGAATGTAGAGGACCGCCTGCGAGCGGTCGTTTCTCACCATCGAGCGCACCTCCGCCGGCGTGTGGAGAACCTCCACGATGCTCACGTACGGGGACGCGTTCACCTTTTCGATGAGGCCCGCCGACCAACGCGTTTGGTCGAGGTCGATGACGGAGGTCTTCGCTTCAAAGACGATCGAGTGCGAGAACGCGATCGAGAAGACGACCGTCGTGATCACCGCGACCAACACCGCCAACTTGTGGTACGGGACGAAGTGCCCGAGAACATCGCCCGCCATTCGTGCGTCATCGCGACGAGGCAACACTTCCAGACGTGCTTCACGGCCGCACCTCCACGGTCATGCCGGCCAAAAGACCTTCGGTCGCCGGGATTTCGATCCGGACCTTGAAGAGCTTCAGGTCCGCCTGCCCGCGCTCGCGGACCATCTTGAGGTCCGCGAAGTCCGGGGCCGCGTCCGTCGTTTGGACCTTCCCCGTGACGATCCGGTCGATCGCCGGCACGTAGCACGGCACCTCGGTGCCTTCGGTGAAGCCCGCCACCTGGTCTTCCGCAACGTAGACGTCAACGTAGCGGCGTTCGGACTCAAAGAGCACCGCAGGGGCGTTGGGCGAAACGAGTTCGCCCAACTCGTAGAGGACCGAAATCACCTTCGCGCGCTCGGGCGCAGCGATGCCGGAGGACTTGCCAGCCTCGCGCCGGGCGTTCGTGACCGTCTCCCTCATCCCCCCGCCGCGAAGAGCTTGATCCGCGACGGAGGCCGGTACGCCGTCATGGGGGGGGCGTATCCGGCAGGGCTTTGTCCGAGGTACTCCCGGACGACCCTTCCGCGTCGGCCGAAGCCGACGTTTTCGAGCCCCAATCTTTTGAGTAGTGAAAGAGGTTCAGCGCGGCGTTCAGGTCGCGGTCTTCGATCGTCTCCCCGCAGTGCGGGCAGACCCACGAACGGTCGCTGAGCGTCAAATCCTCGTTCTTCCCACCGCAGAAGCGGCAACGCTTGGAACTCGGGTAGAAACGGGGGGCCACCACGAGAAGCCCGCCGCGAAGCGCCATCTTGTACTCAAGCTGGCGGCGGAACTCGTAGAACCCGACGTCGCCGATGGCACGCGCCAAATGGTGGTTGGCCATCATGCCCTTGACGTTGAGATCCTCTATCACTACTTCGGAATAGTTCGAAGCAAGAAACGCCGTCAGCTTATGGATCGCATGCGAACGGATGTTCGCGATCCGGCGGTGAAGACGGGCGATTCGCACCCTCAGCTTTTGTCGGTTCCTGCTTCCGCGCTTGGCCCTGCTCATGATCTCCTGAAGAATCTTCAGCCGGGCCAACGCGTGTTTGAGCGGCATCGGCGCTTCAAAGACATGCTCGTCCGACAGTACCGCCATCTTCAGGATGCCGAGATCCACCCCAACCCGGCCTTGGTTCTTGGCCGGCTTGAGGTGCGTGAGACTCGTCAATTCGCAGGAGATGCTGACGTACCAATCGTCTGCGCCCCGTGAAATCGTCACGGAGAGCACTTTGGCGTCTTTGAAGCGCAAAGGCTCGCACATGCGCACCCACCCCAAATTGGGGATGCGTATGCGTGAACCTTCGATCTTGATTTGGTCGTTGGAGATCGTGAAGCTGTCGTGGCGGAACTTCTTCTTGAACTGCGGGTAGCGGAACTTCTCGGGATCCCTGAAGAAGTTCCTGAAGGCCTTCCCGAGATTCATGATGGCGTGCTGGGGGGCGCACTTGGTCACCTCCAGCATCCAGGGAAACTCAACGGGTTTGATCGCGTTGAGCTGACGCCGCAGCGCGGCCTCCGAAGGAGCGGGGTTCTTCTCCGGATCCGCCTTGTGGAGCTCGTACTGCTTCTGCCACTGCTCGAGCGCCCAGTTGTAAGCGAAGCGCGCCACCCCGCAGGCTTTGGCGAAGTAGATCCGCTGCGCGATCGTCGGGTTCTCGATCTTCGTTTTGAAGCCGAGGTTAAAGACGGTGGCGGTTTCCGTATCGGATTTCGGGGCGGGATGAGCCATCTCAGGATTCTGCCTTCTCCGCCGATTCCACGGCCGCCTTCATGCCCTGAAGAAGCTTTTGGTTCTTCTTGCTCCGGGACCCGTAGAGGCGGGCGGAAAAGACCGTGATGATTTCAAGCACATCGTGGGCGAGGTCTTCCTCAAACGAGGCGTCCTCCCCTTGGTTGATGATGACCACTTCGACGTTCTTCATTTCACACACGGCAAAAACGAGTTCCGCTCCAAATCTCAGCAACCGGTCCTTGTGCGTGACGACCAGTCTGGAAATCTCCCCGGAGACCAAAAGATTGAGCAGGCGTCTGAGACCCTTCTTGTGATAGTTCATGCCGGAGCCGAGGTCTGAAATGACCTCAAAGCTCCAACCGCGGCTCGCACAGAAGAGCTCCAACACCTGCTTTTGACGCTCCAGGTCCTCCCTCTGATCGTGGCTCGACACCCTTGCATAGGCGATGGTTCTATCCTTGGGTTTTTCGGGCGATGCCCGGAGGGCAAGGCCCTGCAGCTCGTAGAGATCATACCTCCGATGGCCGGCAGGCGTACGGGTCGAGGTCAAACGTCCCTCGGCATCCCAACGACGGAGTGTGGAAATGGAAACGCCAAGCTTTTTAGCGGCTTGTCCGATGCTGATGAATCTATCCATTTTGCTTAGATTTAAGTATATATGATTAGATTTATTGTATCAGTTTCGAGCCCTTCGCGCGCGTCCAGTCGGCTTCAGCGGACTTCAACGCGGCCGCCGCACTCCGGCGGTTCGCTACCGCGGCTTCGATCTGACGCCAGAGCGACGCTTCGGTCTCGTCCGCGCGGGCGAGCGCCAGCGCGATGCCCTCCTTTTCATAAGCGATCTGGTGGTCCTGCTGGCGGATCTTCGCTTCGGTCGATTCGATCTCGAGCATCACGTCGGTGGGATCCAAGGCGAGGAGCTTCTGCCCGGCTTCCACCGTCACCCCCTCTTCGATCGGGCGGTCGACGAGCCGCCCGCCCACGGTTTGAAAGGCCATGCGCACTTCGTGCGCGGTGAGAAGCCCGGCTTTGAGCCGCTCGCCTTCGCTCGCCGCGTCGTTGCGGTTCCCGAGGGCGATGAGCCCGACGGCGACGGCGAGCACGGCCGCAAAGCCCGCGATCGTGAGGAGGATGGTCTTGTCGGTTTTCTTCTGCGAGGTCATTTTGTTTTGTCGGCTAATGATTTGGGCTTGAAATGGTGTTCCGTGGGTTCTGAGGCATTCCTTGTCATCGGGGCCGCCGTCCCCCGTGTCCTGCTCCGCGTTGTCGGTCTTCAGTTGCTTTGCCGACTAAACATCCGGACAAAGAAGAGGTGCTGAATCAGCGGCTGAGACCGAAAGCCTTGGGGAGGCGGGCGCACGCCTACGTCGGCGGGTGCTTCCGCCGGGAGGCGACGGGCTCTGCTGCGGGCAGGCCCTCCTCTTCGGCCCCGTCGCCGTGGAGCTTGCGCAGGAGCGAAATGAGTTCCTCCTGTTCGGCGTGGCTGAGGTTCGACGCGAACTTCGTCACGCGGGCGTAGTGGTCGGGAAGCGCGCGCTCCAGAAGAGCGCGTCCCTCGTCGGTGAGTTCAATCAGGAAGGACCGGGCGTCGGATTCGGATGCGCGCTTCGTGACGAGCGGCACCGGCTGCGAGAGCATCCGGCGAAGCATGATCGACGCGGTCGCGGGCGTGACGCCCATGTGGGCGGAGAGCTCCACCACGGGAAGGCTCCCCTTGTCGAGGAGCACCATCAGCATGGTGAACTTGCCTTCGGTCAACCCCATGCCGTCTTCGAGCGCCGCGTAGATCTCGTCGTGGATGAGGCGCGCCGTGCTCGTGAGATAGAGCATCATCTCCACGCCCGCCACGTCGACGTCGGCCGTCGGGCTCTCGCCGTAGTGACGGCGGAGGGCTTCTCGGGCGGGGATCATCCTTTTCTGGAACTGCATGGTTGGACTGCGGGTGAGCGCGGGTGCGCCGGGTTATTTATTTTGCCGACTAAGTTTATACCTGATTTTGGAAAAAGTGTGGGCGTCGCCGCCCTGCTTTACTCTTCACGGGGAGGATTCGTGTCCAACAGAGGTTGTTGGAGATGGGAGTTCAGCTCAGGCTTCCCGGCATTGAACCGGACGCAGATAAAAGAAGACCCCGCCTGGTGCAGTCCACTGCCTGTTCGGGCAACGGATCCTGTGCGGGGTACGCTTGGTTCGAAGTGTAGGCGCCGGCCGCTCCGGAGTCAACACCTCCGTCACGCTTCCGGCGCCCAGCGCTCCTCAGTCCTTCAAGCTCTTGATCGGCGTGAAGGTCCCGTCCTCGTTCGGACGGAAGACGAAGTGTTCCTTGAGATAGATGATGTCCTTGCGGTCGACGGCTTCGAGCTCCGCCAGAATCGCCGTGCGGGCGACGACGTTCGCGCCCGCCGCCTTCGCGAGGTTCTCGATCGCCGCGAGGCTCTCGCCCGTCGCGATCACGTCGTCGATCAGGGCGACGCGCTTCCCGCGGATCTTCTCGGCTTCGACGCCGTCCAACCAGAGCGTCTGCTCCTTCTGCGTCGTCACCGAGCAGGCCTTGAAGGAGATGGCGTTCTGCATGTAGGGCTTTTTGCTCTTGCGGGCGACCACGAATTCCTTCATCCCCATCAGGCGGCTCATCTCATAGGTGAGGCAGATGCCCTTCGCTTCCGCCGTCATCAGGACGTCGACCTCCGGGAGGCGCTTCACGAGTTCGGGGGCGCAGGCCATGACGAGTTCGGTGTCGGACAAGCATACGAAGCTCGCGAGCGCCAGGTTGTCGGCCACCTTGACGTAGGGAAGCTTGCGCTTCAGGCCGCAGATCTCGAAATCAAAGTACTTCACGGGGGGTCTCCGTACGGGAAAATGAAAGACGCGGCGTCGGCGGGACCTCTCTTGACCGGAGATCTCACCACGAATCCGCCGCAGGTGACCGCATGATAACGCGAAGGGCCGCGGTTCGAAGAAGTTTTCGAACACAGCGGCCCTTGTTGGGGTACCGACGTACCGGCGGATTACTGGCCGAAGAGCTTCGGGAGCTTGCCCAAAATCGTCTTTGCGGACGGGGCGGCCTCGGCGGCCTTTTCCTTCGCGGCGTCCTTTGCCTTTTTGGCGAGTTCGGCCTTCCCGTCGGCCTCCGTCTTCTCCGCCGCGACCGGCGTCTCGTCGGGTTCCGGCATCAGCGGCTCCACCGTGGGCGGCACGGGGGCGGCTTCGTCCGGCTTCCCGGCTTCGGCCGGCTGAACGGCCGGGGCGGCCGGGACGGCCGGGACGGCCTCAACGACCTTCGGCGTTTCGGGTTCGGCCGCGGGTTCAGCGGCGGGCTCCGCAGCCTTCACGGGTTCCGCAACGGGGGCATCGGCCCTGGGCACTTCGGCAGCCGGAGCGGCCTCAGCGGTCTTCTCTGCTTCCGCGGCTTCAGGCGCCGCCTCGGCACCCTCAGCACCTTCCTGCTGCCCTTCCCTCGCGGCGCGTTTGGCCTCTTCGACCTTCCTCGCCTCTTCTTCGGCGGCCTGGCGCTGCGCTTCGCGCTTCGCCATCTGCGCCGTGACGATCACGTCGCCCGGCACTTCGCCCGCGGCGTCGGCCTTGCGGATGCGGTGCACCAGGCCCGACACGGCGGCGCTCTCCACCGAGAGCATCTTCACGCCTTCCAAGAGCCCGCTCGAGACTTCCGCCCAGAAGGCGCCGTTCTTCGTCACGACCGTGACGGGAAGGTCCGTGCGGGCGCTGCGGATCGTCTCCAGGATGGCGACGCCTTCGGGGCCGTTCGAGAGAAGAAGAATGTTGCGGGCCTGGAAGATGTGCGCGCCCACGAGCACGCGCACGTCCGCGGGGTCGCCGCAGATGACGGAGATGTTTTCTTCGGAGAGCTTCTCGGCGTCGGCTTGGTCGGGCGTGATCGCCACGAGCTTTTCGCCGGCTTGGGCGAGCGCCTCGACAAAGGGCGCAAACATCGCGCCGCGGCCCATGACGAGCGTCTGACCCAAGAGCGTTTCCGCGGGCGTTTCCTCGGGGAGCGTCTCCATCGGGGCTTCGAGCATCGCGGCCTTACGCGCCCACGCGAAGCGCGAGGTGAGCGCCTTTTCGACCTTCGGGATCAGCATGAAGGCGACGGGGTTCAGCGCGATCGAGAGAATCGCGCCCGCGACGACGAGGTTCACCGCGTGACCGTCCGCCAAGCCCATGCCGGCCGCCTGGCCGATGAGGATGAAGCTGAATTCGCCGATCTGCGCCAGGGCGGCGGCCACCGTGATGGCGGTCCCGAGCGGGCGGCGCATCACCACGACGAGCGAGAACGCCGCCAGGGACTTCCCGAAGATGATGATGGCGAGGACCGCGAGGACTTCAAAGGGAGCCTGCCAGAGGATGTGCCAGTCAAAGAGCATCCCCACACCGACGAAGAACAAGACGGCGAAGGCGTCCTGGAGCGGCAGCGACTCGGTCGCCGCCCGGTGCGCGAAGCTGCTCTCGCGCATCACCATGCCGGCGAAGAACGCGCCCAAGGCGAAGCTCACGTGGAAGATTTCGGCGGCGCCGTACGCGACGCCCAGCGCGCAGGCCAAGACGAAGAGCGTGAAGAGTTCGCGGGAACCCGTGCGGGCGACCTGGGTCATGAGCCACGGAAGCACGCGGCGGCCCACCACGAACATCACGGCCGTGAAGGCGGCGACGTTCGCGAACGTGATCAGGATTTCGCGCAGCAGCGAGACTTCCGCCCCGGCCGCAGGCGCGGGTTCGCCCGAGAGTGCCGCGGCGCCCGCCGAGACGACTTCGCCCGCGACGTCGCCCACGGAAACCGCGTCCGAGGCGTGCTCGGCCAGCGCGGCCGCGGAGTTGGGCCCGAGAATGAGGCCGGCCAGGGGCGGCAACAGCACGAGAATGAGGACGGTGGCGACGTCTTCGACGACCAACCAGCCCACGGCGATGCGGCCGTCGTGGGTGGTGAGGATCCCGCGGACTTCAAGCGCCTTCAGAAGCACCACGGTCGAGGCGCACGAAAGCGACGCCCCGAAGACGAACGCCTGCCCCCAGGCCCAATCCCAAAAGAAGTGCACGGCCACCGCGCCCAACACGGTCGCGATCGCCATCTGGAGCACCGCCCCGGGAAGCGCGATCGCCTTGACGCTCATGAGGTCCTTCACCGAGAAGCATGCAGACAACTGGTGCCAGCCCGGCGAAAATCGGCCAGCAGCATGAGCGCGGCGATTTCGCAGACAACTGGGCGCGAGGGCCGGTTCCATGTCGGTTGGTCAAAAAAACCGGAAGGCGGTTGAGAAGGCAAGGACGTTGGAGGCACGACCTGCGGAAAGGGGACGGGAGGGTCGGGAACCGCTTCACCGGAGCTTGAAGAGGCTCTTTCTTTAGGGTAAACCCTAAATTTCCAGACCCATCAACCGCTTCCGTGGAGAGATCCCAGCAAAAGGCATCACGACTTCAAAACGATACCCGTCCGGCAACTTCCGCATCCGTGCGAATCCTCGTATTTTCACCCGATTTCAGGGTGTTGTGGGATCCGCGGAGGCCCCGATCCGCACTGTTTTCCCGCTTTGTTACAACTTCGGGACCTCCAGCCGTCGAAAACGGGAGACCCGAGCCAAAACGAAACCGGGACAGGGGGTCGTCGAAGATGCTCCACGGGAACCCTCCGACACCACATTTCAGGAAGTTATTTGTGAGCGGTTACGCCCGCTATCCTTCACCGCATTGACGCACATTCAACCGCAAAGACCGTTCCTCAACCCT
>VOFH01003932.1_pt1 | contig 25002 bp, 38 predicted proteins | sample 5384091 | NCBI WGS metagenome assembly VOFH01 (sample SAMN12384727, study PRJNA508395) | human gut metagenome | isolation source: healthy gut G | host: Homo sapiens
GTCAGGCCGGTGTGCACGGTGGCGGAGACGGAGGAGCCAGATCGCGGCCGATGGAGGAAGCGCCGAACAGCACGACCTCGGGGGCATAGTCGGCGATGACCTTCTCCATGACCTCGGTGTAGGGCTTGGTGGAGTACTCGGCCAGCATGGGATCGTCGGCGACGATGACCTTGTCAGCGCCGTGGGCGATCAGGAAGCGGCCTTGCCCTCAATGTTGGAGCCGGCCAGAACGGCGACAACCTCCTGGCCGAGGGGCGTCGGCCAGCTCGCGGGCCTTGCCCACCAGTTCAAAAGCAACCTTCTGGATCTCACCGTCACGCTGCTCGCAGAAAACGAAAACGTTCTTATTCATGATTTTACACTACCTCCATCAAATGATGTGCTTGCTGGCCAGCTTCTCCACGATGGCGGCAACGGCCTCGTCGGCGGAGAGATCCTTCAGCATCTCGCCGGCGCCCTTGGCTTCCTTTGGTGGTGGAGGTGGCGACATAGGTGGGAGAACCGGCCAGACCCACGTTGCTCTCATCGACCACATCGGCGATGTCGGCATAGGTCATGATCTTGATCTCCTTCTGATAGGCGTCGAAGCAGCCGCCGACGGACATATAGCGGGGCTGGTTCAGGTCGCCAATGGCGGTGATCAGGCAGGGATAGTTCATGCGGACGGTCTGATAACGGTCCTCATACTGCCGCTGCACGGTGATGGAGGTCTCGTTCACGTCAACCAGCTTCTCCACATAGGTGGTGACAGACAGATCCAGGTGAATGGCGATCTGCACACCGACCTGAGCGGTGTCGCCGTCGATGGCCTGACGGCCGCAGATGACCAGGTCAGCGCCCAGCTTCTTGACGGCGCCGGCGATGGCGGAGGAGGTGGCCCAGGTGTCAGCGCCGCCCAGCTTGCGGTCGGTCAGCAGAACGGCCTCGTCGCAGCCCATGGCCAGAGCTTCGCGCAGAGCGATCTCGGCGGCGGGGATGCCCATGGTGATGACGGTGACGGTGGTGCCGGGAACGCGCTCCTTGATCTCCAGAGCGGCCTCGATGCCGCACTTGTCATCGGGGTTGATGATGGCGGGCACACCGTCACGGATCAGAGTATTGGTAACAGGGTCGATCTTAACCTCAGTGGTGTCCGGCACCTGCTTCATGCAAACAACGATTTTCATGTTTTACGTTTCCTCCTATATCTTACAGGGAACCGGCGATGACCATGCGCTGGACCTCGCTGGTGCCTTCGTAGATCTCGGTGATCTTGGCGTCGCGCATCATGCGCTCCACGGGATAGTCACGGGTGTAGCCGTAACCGCCGAAGAACTGAACGGCCTTGGTGGTGACAGCCATGGCGGTCTCAGCGGCGAACAGCTTGGCCTTGGCGGCGGCGACAGCATAGTTCTGACCGGCCTGCTTGGTCATGGCGGCGTTGTAGACCAGCCACTTGGCGGCGTCGGTGCGGGCCACCAGATCGGCCAGCTGGAACTGGGTGTTCTGCTGCTTGAAGATGGACTTGCCGAACTGCTTGCGCTCCTTGGTGTACTTGACGGTCTCGTCAATGGCGCCCTCAGCCAGACCCAGAGCCTGAGCGGCGATGCCGATACGGCCGCCGTTCAGCGTGGCCATAGCCAGGTTGAAGCCCTTGTTCTCCTTGCCCAGCAGATTCTCCTTGGGCACGATGCAGTTCTCCATGATCAGCTCGCAGGTGGAGGAGCCCTTGATGCCCATCTTCTTCTCATGGGCACCCACGGAGAAGCCGGGGAAGGTGCGCTCCACGATGAAGGCGGACAGGCCGCGCTGACCTCTGGACTTGTCGGTCATGGCGATGATGATGAACACATCGGCGTAGCCGGCGTTGGTGATGAAGATCTTGGAGCCGTTCAGGATGTAGTTCTCGCCCTTCTCGTCCAGCACGGCCATGGTCTTGACGCCGCCGGCGTCGGTGCCCGCGCCGGGCTCGGTCAGGCCGAAAGCGCCCAGCCACTCGCCGGAGCACAGCTTGGGCAGATACTTCTTCTTCTGCCTTCGGTACCGTTCTCAAAAATAGGGTTGGTGCACAGAGAAACGTGCGCAGAAAGGATGCAACGGGTGGTGGTGCAGACCTTGGCCATTTCTTCAACTGCCATGGCATAGGCTCAGGATAGTCTGCGCCAGCGCCGCCGTATTCCTTGGGGAAATACAGGCCCATCATGCCCAGCTTGGCCATCTTCTTGATCGTTTCTCGGCGGGAAGCGCTCCTCTTCATCGATCTCTCTGCTGCAATGGGCTTGACTTCATTTTCAGCAAACTCTGGACGAGGAGTACTTTTTGCGATTAAAATCCATGTGATGGTTCTCTATCAATGACAAAATCCATAAAATTTAAACCCTCCTGTGCTATTACTTGGTGTAATCGTAGAAGCCCTTACCGGACTTTTGCCCAGCAGGCCGCCGCGAACCATCTTTCTCATCAAAGGATGAGCTCTGTACTTGGAATCGTGGGTCTCGTTAGAAGAGAACATCCATAACGTTCAGAACGATATCCCAGACCAATCAGATCGCCTAGCTCAGGGGACCCATGGGATGGTTGGCGCCCAGACTTCATAGCAGTGTCGATGCCCTCGGCGGAAGCAATACCGTTCGGCATACACGCAGACGCCCTCATTGCATCAGAGGAACCAGAATCTTGTTGACAACAAAACCGGGAGCTTCCGCAACTTCGACGGGAGTCTTGCCAATTTCCACAGACAGATTCTTGATGATCTCGAAAGTCTCATCGGAAGTATGCGCACCGCGAATGACCTCAACCAGCTTCATGACCGTGGCGGGGTTAAAGAAGTGCATGCCGATGAACTTGTCCTGACGCTTGGTCGCCGTAGCGATCGCGGTGATGGACAGAGAAGAGGTGTTGGACGCAAAATCGTCTCGGGCTTGCAGATGGTATCCAGTTCGCCGAAAACGCTCTTCTTGATATCCATGCGCTCCCAGAATTGCCTCAACGATCAGATCCATATCGGCCAGAGCTTTCAGATCGGTGGTGAAAGACATATTTCCCAGGATCGCCTCTTTGGCTTCCTCGGTCATCTTGCCCTTGGCGACTTTCTTATCCAGACCCTTGATCAGCTTTGCCTTGGCAGCGTCCAGAATTTCGTCGCTGATGTCACGGACCGTTACTTCAAAGCCCTTGGTGGCAAAGACCTGCGCCACATCCAAACCCATGGTACCTGCGCCCATAACACATACTTTTTTCATGATAAATAGCCTCCTTACAAATTTTTATAAAAAATACTGGCTCTATTACTTATTCAAATAAGTGTAGCTGTCCAGCGTTTTTTCCGTAAATGCCTTCATTGCGCCCTTCTGATCTTCCGTGGCGCAGCACACGCCGAACGCCTCTGCTTCATATGCCGTACCGGTGTACATATCGCTCTGCATACCGCGGCGGATACAGCGCTTGCTCTGACGGATGGCAACCTGCGCCTTGGAAGCGATAGTCTCGGCCAGTTCAGAGCCTTGTCCATCAATTCATCGGCAGGATACACCTCGCTGACCAGACCCATGGCCTTGGCCTCTTCGGCCTTGATGGTCTTGGCGGTCAAAATCATCATCATTGCATTGGAGACACCGCAGATGCGGGGCATACGCTGGGTGCCGCCAAAACCGGGGTAATACCCAAGCCTACCTCAGGCTGGCCAAACTTTGCCTTTTCGCTGGCCAGACGAATGTCGCAGGCCATCGACAGTTCACAACCGCCGCCAAGAGCAAAACCATTGATCGCAGCGATGATGGGCTTGCTCATATTCTCGATCTTCAGGAACACGCTGTTGCCGTAATCGCCGAATTTTTGCCTTCCACTGCACCGAAAGCGCTCATCTCGCCGATATCTGCCCCAGCAACAAAAGAACGGCCAGCACCGGTCAGAACACAGACATAAATTTCATCGTCTGCCTCGACCTGGTCGATGACCTTTTCAAGTTCCTGAAGCATGGGAGTGTTCAGCGCATTCAGTGCCTCCGGACAATTCATGGTGATCACGCCAACGTGACCCTTTTTTCCAAATCAACTGCCATGTTTCTTCCTCCTCATCATTCAGTCGGCCAAAAAGGGACCTCGTCCTTCGGACCGCTCATGTTCCCTGCCGCAGCGCAACAGAAGAAGTGGGCATGCTTATCCCCACCTTATGGTTAGATTATACGTCTTGTGAAATAAATATCAAGAGGTTTATCCCGGTTTGCTCATTACACAAAATTTCAGTCGATTTTGACAGTTTCGTCAAAATCAAGGCGCTATTTTATGCAAAACATCCATTTGTTTGTGTTATGTAAAGCGCACAGGCCCAATATCTGGTAAACCGCCTTTCGGCAGAGCACCGCAGCGCCCTGCGCGAGTAGTCCTCTTTCCTTCCCGGATGGCCGCCAGGACGCAAAGCCCCGGCACCAAAGCGCCGCGCTCCGTTTTTTCTCCACAAGGAACTGCACTCCGGCATCAAAAAAAAGATTTCCACGCAGCTGTTTGCAATACACCTCTCGCCTATGGTACAATAATCACGTTTTCTGCAATCTGATCCCCTATGGAGGTTTATCGCTATGCGTATGAGAAAAAAGAAAAATCTGGTGCCGCGCATGGAGCGCTGTGCTGCTGTGTGGGTGCGCGAACCGCAGGAGCACCACGGGCACTGGCGCGCGCTGTTTGAGGGCAACGGGGCGCTGCATGTGGAACTGGGCTGTGGTAAAGGCCGCTTCACAGCGGAGACCGCCCTGAAACATCCCGACACGTTGTTTCTTGCAGTCGAACGGGTTCCCGACGCCATGGTGGTGGCCATGGAGCGGGTGTGCTCCATGGGCCTGACCAATGTACGCTTCCTTTCCTGTGACGCCGCCCGGCTGCCGGAGCTGTTTGCCCCAGGTGAGGTAGATCGCATTTATATCAATTTCTGCGATCCCTGGCCTACCAAGCGCCACGCCAAGCGCCGTCTGACCCACCATAATTTTTGAAATTGTACCGCCAGGTGCTGGCTGAGGGCGGACAAATCCACTTCAAAACCGACAACGCCCCGCTGTTCGCCTTTTCTCTGGAAGAATTCCCCTCGTGTGGCTTTACCCTGTCCGAAGTCACCCACAATCTGCACGAAACGGTCCCCAGGGCATCATGACCGATTATGAAGCCAAATTCCACGAGCTGGGTACACCGATTCATCGCTGCGTAGCCACCATGGTGGATTGGGATGCACCAGAGAACGCAGACAAGACCAAAACTGCAATGGAACCGACGGCAGAAGACGCATGAACCGCAGTGCGGCAGATCCGATTCCGGGTGTGCCGCACTTTTCTGTTTCACTTTTTATAAAAAAAGCACTTGACTCTCCCACCGTGCTACTCTATGAGGATAAAAGTATACAAACTTCTCACGGAATACAATTTTTCCGCAAGTCGGTACCGCAAACGTTACATACGGATTGGGTTCCGGTCCGTCCGGATACTAATGGCTTTACCTGAACACAGGAGTATGCCCGATCTCTGCAAGTCATTTCAATCTTGTCCTGTTTTGTTTGACCCCCACCCGAAAGACGCCGAATTGGGGCAGGGTCTCTATGGCTGGGCAATTAGGAGTGCTGTCTGCCTTGTATGTGTTGCGGCTGACGTAACCATGGCACGACTGTGTACAAAAAGCAGAGGGAACGTTATCTCTTGCGGGGAAGATCCGCACCAGCACAAATAAACCAAAATGCACATTAAAACAGAGCGCCGCAGGAGCCCCTGCGGCGCTCTGACTGTAAACGGCAAGCCATAGGCTGAGCCGCAATCAAATTCCCATACAAACAGCACCCATCATCAGCACAAAGCAGGCGCTGCCTAACAACACAAACAGATGAAACACCTCATGGCAGCCGAACCGTGCATGATGTTTCAGCGGCCATTTCAGTGCATACATCACACCGCCCACTGTATAGGCCACACCCCCGGCGATCATCCAGAAAAACGCCGATGCGCTGAGCGCCGCTGCCAAAGGCTGTAAGACCAGTACTGCTATCCACCCCATCCCCACATAAAACATGGTGGTCAGGATCCGCGGAGCATCCAGCCAGCACAACGTGACGATGACGCCTACCACAGCCAGCCCCCAGATCACACCGAACAGGCTCCATCCCAGCGCACCGCCCAGCACCGACAGGCAAACCGGGGTGTAGGTGCCCGCAATCAGCACGTAAATCATGGAGTGATCCAGTTTACGCAAAAAAGGCGCCCCCGAATCGACGTATTGACACAGTGATACAGGCAGCTCGCCAGATACAGCGCCGTCATAGACGCCGTATAAACGGCCAGCGATACGAGATCCAGCGCCCCCGCACCGTGGTAAGCCGCCAAGACAATCAGCGCCGCACCGCTCAACACACTCAGCACCGCGCCAAGCCCATGGGTAAACGCAGACCAAAAACGTAAAGCATCATAGGGGTCACGAACCCGAGTGATTTGCTGTTTTTGCACTCTGTCGGAAACAGCAGCCGGCAACGGTGCAGAATGAATTGTCCGTGTCATACAGCTCACTTCCCTTTCTTCACCATTATATTACATCATTTTATAAACTGTGTCAATATATAAATTATAATATTATATAATTTTGAAAATTATTTTCAACCTCAAAAACACCGTTCAGAATCGAACGGCGTTTTTTCTATGGTTTAGTGCTGTGCTTTTGCCAACTCGGTCAGCTGGGTGAACGCAGCCTTGTCATTGACCGCCAGCTCGGCGAGCATCTTGCGGTTAATCTCAATGCCAGCTTTTTTCAGCCCATTCATAAAGGTGGAATAATTCATTCCATTCAGCTTGCAGGCAGCGCTGATACGGGTGATCCACAGTCTGCGGAAATCACGCTTCTTCAGGCGACGGCCGGTGTATGCATACGTCAGGGACTTAAACACGGCCTGCTGAGCCATCTTAAAATGCTTGATTTGAACCCCAGTAGCCCTTGGCGAGCTTCAGGTCTTATTTCTTCTTTTGCGCGTCATCATTGCGCCTTTTACTCTTGCCATAGTAAATTGCCTCCTATATCTTCAGCTTGATCGCGGTGTCGTAGTTCGATTATTTGTAAGGGATCATCTTGCGGACCGTAGCGGACAGGGTCTTGTCCACATAGCCGCCGGCGCGCAGGCGACGGGTGCGCTTGGTGGTCTTCTTGGTCAGGATATGGCTCTTGTTGGCCTTGGCGCACTTGACTTTACCGGTTTTGGTCAGGTTGAATCTCTTTTGGAAGCACTGTGAGTCTTCAGTTTCGGCATAATAGGTTCTCCTTCCGTTTGTTCGCGGCGCATCGCCGCATCCGTTTACTTTTTTTCTGGCTGCTGGGCTTCGGCGCAATGAACATCGCCATATGGCGACCCTCCAGCTTGGGCGGCTTATCCATCACGGCAACATCGGCACACTCCTCGGCAAAACGCTTCAGCAGATTCTCGCCGATTTCGGTATGCGCCATTTCGCGGCCGCGGAAACGGACAGTGACCTTGACGCGATTGCCCTCGGCAACAAACTTTTGCGCGTTTTTCAGCTTCACATTGAAATCCCCAATGTCGATGCTGGGCGACATACGGATCTCCTTGATTTCGACCACATGCTGATTTTTGCGGGCCTCTTTCTCCTTTTTTGCCTGTTCAAAACGGAACTTTCCATAGTCCAGCAGTTTGCAGACGGGCGGTACCGCCGTCGGAGAAATTTTGACCAGGTCAAATCCCTGTTCCTCTGCGATCTTCAGAGCCTCATCCGCAGACATAATACCAAGCTGTTCGCCCTGGCCGCCGATCAGGCGCACCTCCTGTCGCGGATCTCCTCGTTGATCTGATGAGCCACGTTGCTAATACCGAAGCACCTCCTAAAAATAATGCTTAATTGCAAAATAAAACGCGGACGCCGTAAGGCACCGCACACAAACAAAACGCATAAACTATGCGTTTTCTTCTCTGTTAACCTTTTTGCATAAAAGCGAAAGGTGAGAGCGGATGCCACCGTTCTTCTTTGTTTTACTTGGTAAGTATACTCTCTCTCATGCTTTGCTTGTCAACCACATTTTACAAATTTTTTCAATACCATTTCTGCCGCAGCGTGCGCCACAGGAAAGCCGCCAGGACGCGGTGCGTCCCAGCGGCCCCGACGTCATTTATTTCTGATACGGCGCCAGTTCCAGCCGGCAGAACCACCCCTGCGGATGGCCGCAGACCGGGCATTCCTTGGGCGCAACGGTAGCACGGGTCATAAAGCCGCAGTTCAGGCACACCCATCCAGTCTCCTGTTCGCTGATATACAGCTGGTCCCGGCTCATATAATCCAGGAACAGCTGGAAACGCTGAGCCTGGGTCTTCTCAATTTCAGCAATCAGTCCAAACTTTCCGGCGATTTCCTGAAAGCCCTCCTCATGGGCGATTTTGGCAAAATCGGGATAGATGAGCCCATGTTCCTCTTCCTCGTTATGAACGGCATAATTAAGCAGCGCCCTGGTATCCTTTTTTTTCATCCACAGGATAGCCCGCCGTGATCTCTACACTGCTGCAGCCGCAGCCGCGCAGATATTCATAGAAAATCTCCGCATGCTCTTTTTCCTGTCCCGCCGTGTAGTGGAACAGCAGCTCCAAAACGGGGTATCCCTCCTTTTTCGCGGCAGCCGCAGCAAATGTGTAGCGATTGCGCGCCATGCTTTCGCCGGCAAACGCACGCATCAGGTTCTCTTTTGTTCTGCTATTGTTCAATTCCATAGTGACCCTCCAATAAGATTTTGCGCGACGTGTCGCGCATACCTTTATTGTTCTTTTTTTCTATCCATTTATACGTCAAATTTTCCAATCCATGTATAAACTGCCGGCTGCAAGGTTACAATAGGTGCATACTCCAGTTCTGGGAAGGAGGTGCCCTCAATGAAAAACAATAACGAGAACAAGCAGAACCAGAACAGCCAGAACCAGCAGGATCAGCAGAACCAGAACAAAAATCAGAATAAGAAGTAATCTTTTCCAAAACCACCAGCGCCGGCAAGCCTATGACTTGCCGGCGCTGCCTTTTTTCTTGCCCGGAAAGGAAAAAGATGCTATTATAATATATAAATAGTATATATGTGTATTCTTCAAAGGATGCACAGTCTGGAAATGAGGTAAGGGGTATGAAAATGCTGGTTTTGTCCGACTCCCATGGCAATGTAGAGAACATGGCGCGCGCAGTGGAGCAGGTGCAGCCCGACCGCATCGCCCACTTGGGCGACGTTATGTGCGACGGTGAGAAGCTGCACGCTCTATTCCCAGCAATCCCCTTGGATCAGGTGCCGGGCAATTGCGACCTGGCCGCTTTTGATGCGCCGGAAAAACTGCTGCTTGTGGAAGACAAGCGGGTTTTGCTTTGCCACGGCCACACACTTCATGTGAAAGAAGGCCTGCTGACGGCGATGTACGCCGCCCTTGAGAAACAGGTCGACGTACTTTTGTTCGGCCATACCCACCGTGTGTTTTCCGAGATACGCAACGGCGTGGCAATGCTCAATCCCGGCAGCATCGGCGATTCCCGTTATCCAACCTACGGCATTCTGGACATCGCACAGGGACAGATCCGCATCCGCACCGTACCGCTGAACGGATATCCGGACTCCTGAACGTTTCAGCACCCCGAACCGGCTCCGGGCCGATTCGGGGGTGTTTTATTCGGTGGCATTCGAAGCAAATTCCGTAGAAAGCACCTTCAGCAGCGCCTGCTTTCATTGGGAAGCGTTCCGTCAATCACAGCATCCAGCATAAACTGCAGCGCCGCGCCCACTTCCCGGCCGCGGTAGCCTTGCTCCAGAAGATCCCGGCCATTGACGGCCAGCTGCCGCAGTGTAAAACACGCATCCTGCTCCAGCGCCTGCTGAAGCAGCGCTTCAGTGTATCAATCTGTCCCTGCCGGCCGTGGTAGGCACTGGCCTGAGCCAGATTGTCCGCCCGCTTGACCTGCAATAGGTCCCGGACTCCCTGCTCGCCCAGTTTGTGCAGCAGACGGCGCATCGCTTTCTGGGTTTGCTCAATAGGTACATCGTGCCATTGAACCAGCGTCAGGATCCGCCTGGTACTTTCTTTATCAAAACGCAGTCGCTCCAGGATCGTTTTGCCCAGCGTGCAGCTGACGTCCGCATGCCCTCTAAAATGGCCTGTACCATCCTCATCCACGGTCATGGTTCCGGGTTTCCCCAAATCATGCAGCAGCATCGTCATTCGGAGCACCGCATCGGGCGGAACAAACCCCACGGTACGTGCAATATGCTCCCACACATCATAACAATGGTGAATATTGCGCTGATCGCACCCCACAGCGGGCAGGATTTCCGGCAGGACGACACCAAGCACTTCCGCATATTGAAGCAACGCCGGTACAACGCAGCGCCCGCACAGCAATTTCAGCAGTTCTTCCCGGACGCGCTCAACCGCCACTTCCCGCAGAAGGCTCTTTCCCTGAAAGACGGCATCTGCTGTCTCTGGGGCAAGAGAAAACCCAGAACAGAGGAAAACCGCAGCGCCCGCATAATGCGCAGCGCATCCTCTTCCAAGCGTTGTTCCGGGCGTCCCTAACACAGCGGAGCACGCCACGCGCCAAGTCCTCTCTCCCACCGAAGAGATCTGTGATCTCGCCGGCTTGATCCATAGCTATGGCATTCACCGTAAAGTCCCGGCGCTTCAAATCTTCGGCAAGGGAGTCAGAGAACGTGACAGCATCGGGATGGCGGTGATCGGCATAAGTCCCATCAAGCGGAACGTGGTGACTTCGAAAGACGCCGCCCCCTCAAAAACAGTGACGGTACCGTGCTTAAGCCCGGTGGCCGCGGCCTGAGGCGCAAAAAGAGAGCACCTCTTCCGGCCGGGCCGCAGTTGTAATATCCCAATCTCCCGGCCTGCGGTCCAGCAGAAGATCCCGCACGCAGCCGCCCACAAGATAGGCCTCGTACCCGGCGCGCTCCAACCGTTCCAGAACCCGCCGCGCCGGCGGTGCGATGACTTCCATGCTTCTTCGCCTCCTTTACCGATTTGTTCGTCCCTTTTCCATAAAATGTGCCCCAAAGTCCCTTTCACGACGCAAAAACCGTGTTGCACTCTGCGGGCTTCAGTATTATAATATTATAGTGCTTTTTTAAAAATTTTGCAACCGCCGCGCTTCGCTCTCCTGCGGCGGCTGATCATCCGTTGGAGGTTTTTATGGAAGATATCCGTCATTATATGGTCCCGGAACATGCGCACATTTGATCGGCATCGGCGGCGTGTCCATGTCCCCTTTGGCCGAAGTGCTGCACCGCGCCGGCATTACCGTACACGGTTCCGATATGCGCGAGAGCGATGCCGTAGACCATCTGCGCAGCTTGGGGGTCGAGGTCTCCATTGGCCACCGTGCTGAAAATATCTGCGGCTGCGACTATATTATCCGCACTGCCGCCGTGCACGATTCCAATCCCGAAATCGCTGCGGCCCATGCGCAGGGGGATTCCTGTATTTGAGCGCGCCCAGGCCTGGGGCGCCATTATGCAGCATTATAAAAACGCCGTGTGCATCTCCGGCACTCACGGCAAAACCACAACCACTTCGATGATGACACATATCACCATGGCTGCCGCCCTGATCCCACAATCATGGTGGGCGGCACGCTGCCGCTGCTCGGTTCCGGCTACCGTGTAGGCCACGGTGACACGATTGTGCTGGAATCCTGCGAATACTGCAACTCTTTCCTCAGCTTTTTTTTTCCCCACCGTGGCGGTGATCCTCAATGTAGACGCCGACCACCTGGATTTTTTCAAAGACCTGGCCGACGTGGAGCACTCTTTCCACCGCTTTGCCGCGCTGGTGCCAGAAAACGGAAGCATCATCGTCAATGCCGACGACGCAGGCTCCATGGCTTCGGTACAGGGGCTGACGCATCCCGTGACTACTTTTTTTGGCCTGGATGCACCGGAGGCCGATATCACAGCAGAAAACATCACGCTGCAAAACGGCTGCCCCGCATTTGACATCGTCTGCCGCGGCGAACACTACTGTCGGGCATCGCTCCGGGTGCCGGGGCGGCAACATCCTCAACGCTCTGGCCGCCGCCGCTGCGGCAAAGGCCCTGAAATCCGGGTACAGCCGTGGAACACGGCCTGGCCACATTCACCGGCGCAGGCCGCCGTTTCGAGCACAAGGGCAATTACAACGGTGCAGAAGTTTATGACGATTACGCCCACCATCGGTGAACTGCACGCCCTGCTGACTACCGCCAAAACGCTGGGCTACCGGCGCATCCTGTGCGCTTTTCAGCCGCATACCTATTCCCGCACCAAAGCGCTGTTCAGGAATTCGTGGAAGAGCTGAAGCTTCGGCCATAGCCATTTTAATGGAGATCTTTGCCGCCCGGGAAACCGACACGCTGGGCATCTCTTCCAAAGATCTGGCCGACGCCATTCCCGGTGCTCTTTATTGCAAAACACTGGATGACGTGACCGCTGCACTGCGTTCCCTGGCCCAGGAAGGAGACCTGATCCTGACTGTCGGCGCCGGCGATATCTATTTGGCCGGGGGAAAAACTGCTGGTGCAATAAAATAAAAGAACAAAAATAATTCTGCCTATTCGGCAGAAACGGAGGTAAGCTATGAAATGTCCCTATTGTGGCTTTAAAGAAAGCAAGGTCGTAGATTCCCGCCCCGCCGAAGAAGAGGGCAACAGTATCCGCCGGCGCCGGGAGTGTTCTCCTGCAGCAAGCGCTTCACCACCTATGAAACTGTGGAAAGCCTGCCCATGGTGGTGGTTAAGCGCGACGGCAGCCGCCAGACTTTCGATCGGCGCAAGCTGGTCAACGGCATGCTGCGCGCCTGCGAAAAGCGCCCGGTGTCCGTGGCTCAGCTGGAAAAACTCGGCGAAGAAATCGAACAGGAGCTGCAGAATTCCCTGGAGCGTGAGATCAGTACCGAGCATGTGGGCGAGTTGGTCATGGATAAGCTCAAGGGTGTAGACGAGGTGGCTTTTACGTCCGGTTCGCATCGGTTTACCGCCAGTTCAAAGATATCAATACCTTTATGCGCGAGCTGAACAAACTTCTGGATGAGGACAAGCATTGAACGCTCGTCCGTGTTCAAAGGGAGGTATACGGTGTGAATGCACCGTATACCTCCCTTTTCTTCTTTTACGGCAGGATCGGTTGTCCAGCCTCGTCAAAGACAAAAACGGCATAAGCCTTTCCCACAGCCGCTCAATACGGGCAAAAACAGAAATAACGCGGCAGCAGAAACGGACGCCCGTCGTCAATGGGCACCGCCGGGCGCGACCGCTGCCTTCCGGTTTCCAATAGCAGTCCGGCACGCCGGACAGCTGCGGCGAGAATGTGCGAAAAAATATTCCGGATGCCGAAGAAGAATCCATCCCTCTTCCGCCGCTTCCTCCGGCGCTGCATCCCCGCTTTCCGCTGCACTGCGCACGTACAGGCTGACCCGCTGCACCGTGCCGATCCCACTCCATGCATGATTGGCCAGCGTCCGCTGGAGCACAAAACAGCCGTCCTGCCACTCCGGCACGCCCAACGGCATTTCTCCCCGCTCCCCTTCCAGCACCAAAGAGTAGATCCGTCCCTGCCGCGCGCCGCAGCAGGCGGAAAAATGCGTATAAAGCCCCTTCTTTTCCATGCGCAAGCTCCGCAGGCGCGCCGCCGAAATAAATCAGATATTCTTCCATGATCATCCACCTCGCTGGGGCAAAAAGCCGCCTGTGCAATGATATGCACAGGCGGCCATGCTTTATACTACATTTTTTCGCTTTCAGGAAATCGTATAGCTGCCCCGCACCAGCATTTTGACGGTGGCGGCAGTGGCTTTGACACCCCGATCCTCGATGGTCATCATATAAAGATGATTTTTCGTTAATGCCGCGCCGTGATCGATGACGCCGGCGGTCGTGGTGTCGATCAGGCCGGGCGCAGAAGAAGCCGCGCAGGAAGCCGTTCCACACGGAGCATCACCTCAGTGCCCACTTCGCCCTTCAGCGTCTGTCCGCTGCTCAGCGTGACCAGAACGAAACCGCCGTTCGCTTCGGACAGCACTTCTTTCTTGAAGGTATCGTTCAAATAGCTGTATGTAATCAGCGGATCCTCAGATGATCCGGCGCTGCCGGCGGCGGCCACACCGGTCACAGTCAGAGCGCATGCGGCAGCCACGCAGGCCGCGCGCACGATCCATTTCTTTTTCACGCTCGCTTCTCCTTTGTGCACGAATTTTTCACAGGGGCATGGGGCCAGGCGCCCCATGCCCGCAAGTATATCACACCAGGCGGTCGTTGGGCAAGCCAAAACTGACAGCGATAGCAGAATCCACCTTTTCCATCAGTTCCGTGTCCAGCCGCCCCATCTTTTCCCGCAGCCGACGCTTATCCAAGGTGCGGATCTGCTCTAAGAGTACCACAGAATCCTTGGTCAGTCCATACTTTTGTGCGGAAAGTTCAATATGCGTCGGCAAGCGGGCCTTATTGACCTGTGAGGTAATGGCTGCAGCGATTACAGTCGGGCTGTAGCGGTTGCCCGTGTCGTTCTGCACGATCAGCACGGGCCGGACGCCTCCCTGTTCACTGCCGACCACCGGACTCAGGTCCGCATAATAGATATCGCCCCGTTTCACATTCGTATCCAAAACGCTCACACTCCGCCGGAAGAATCGTTTTCCCGTTCTCCCGGATACCGCATGGGCTTTACAGCGATGGGAAGAGCAGGTACTATCACTCTCCCACAGCGGGCGAAATTTTTATACCGCCCCGCCGAAAAAATTCCGCCGCGGCCCTATGTCAGCATATGTATCGCCAAGGCGAATGGTGTCATTCGGTGATCCAGAGCTTGCGGTCCACCACCTGACCGCCGCGGTAATACAGCCGCGGAACACGCTTGGAAACGGCACAGATGATTTCATAAGGGATCGTTTCCGCCATGCGCGCCATGGCATTTACTGAATTGCGCACACCAAAGATTTCGATTTCATCCCCCACCCCCACATTGGGGCAGCCTGTCAGGTCAATCATACACATGTCCATACAGATACGGCCCAGAACCAGCGCAGGGCCATCGGCTGTGAGAACCTGAAAGCGGTTGGAGAACGTGCGGAAGAAGCCGTCAGCATAGCCAATGGGAAGCACGCCCACCCGGCTGCGCCGGTCGGTTTTATAGGTGCGTCCATAGCTGATGGCCGCGCCCGGTTCATAAATTTTAATCGTGCTGACACAGGTTTTGAGGCTCATCACACTTTTGAGTCCCAATTCTTCAGCCATTTCCGTCAACCCGTAGAGCAGGATGCCCGGCCGAACCATATCCAGCCACATATCAGGATAATACGCCACTGCACCGCTGTTGGCACAATGACGCAGCGCAAATGTCCTTCCCTGGGCCTTCAGGGCATCAATCACGTCACAAAACAGCTGAAACTGCGCTCGCGTACATGCTTCGTTTTCCGCACCCGGTTCGTCGGACACGGCAAAATGTGTAAAAATCCCCTCGGCATCCAGCGCAGGCAATGCACAGGAATGGGCGATACGCGCCTCCCCCCTCAAAATGTTCTCCTGCACATAAAAATCCCAAACGGGACATGCCAGTATCCACTTTAATATGAATTTTCAATGTGCCGCCGCATTTCTCCGCAGCCGCACTGTATTCTTCCGCCTTTGCCTTGGCAGACACCGCCTGCGTGATCCCCAAACGGATCAGTTCGCTCACCTGCTCCGGAGGCGTATGCCCCAGGATCAGCACCGGCATGGTGATGCCGTGGCTACGCAATTCCCTCGCCTCATCCAGACTGGATACGGCCAGGTAATCTGCTCCGGCATCCTGCAGCGTCCGGGCCACCTGTACGGCGCCATGGCCATAGGCATCCGCCTTGACTACTCCCAAAAACTTCACACCCATGCCGACACGGCCGCGCAGAGCATGATAATTATACAGCAAATGGTCGAGATCAATCTCTGTCCAGGTTCTTCTCAAATCGGTCTCCATAAACGAGTAATGCCTCCGAATCCTGTTGATTTGCATGTTAACAAGCACGCATTGTGTCTGCAAAAAAGTATAGCACACTCTCCTCTCCGGTACAAATATTTCTTGCCTGCAAAAAAGAAGCGGGACGCGCAGTGCGTCCCGCCAATTTTCTTATACTGAGCCATCCGCTGTACCTTCCGCAGCGGAAAATTCAGAAAAGGTCACGGTAAATACAGTCTTCCCTCCGTTTGAACCTCCGCGCGCAGCGGCAAATGATTGGATGCAAACCAGACTGTATAGTCGATTTTCCGTCGTCCTGACCGGTGGTGTCAAACACCAGGCACAAGCACTCTTCGCCGTCGATGCTTTCTGTCCCTTTTTCCAGAATATAGCCTTCTCGAATGGCATCCACCACCATAGGCAGGATCTGAGCCGGGTCAGTTCCTGGCTGCTGACCGGCCCCGCCGCCAGGCTCATATCATCGTAGTGCAGCGACAGATCGTCCCCGTTAAATTCCGCAGCAATCCCTACCAGGGTTTCCGGCGCGAGCACCTCCACCCGGGCAGAACCGTCTGCATTCCAGTCACATTGAAGCGTGTAGTTTTCCACCTCATTTTCCCGGTCACAGCGCACATCCGCCGTCATGGCACACCCGTCAGCGCGCGGTATTCCTCCTGCAGCATCTGCGCGCCGTCTTTCTGCTCCATCCGCCCGGCGCCGCGCACAAGCGCTCAGCGTCAGTCCCAGACCTATCATCAGTACACAAACTGCTTTTCCGCGCACACGTGTTCCTCCTGTATCGTTTCGTTTTTACCGGCCCTGCAGTCCCATTACCACTGCGGCAATCTGCCTGATCAGATCGGAGGGGAGCATGGAAACCTCGCCCAGCTCCTGCGCTGCCCGATCGCCGGCGCAGCCATGCAACCACACAGCGGCACAGGCCGCCGCATAAGGCTCCACGCCTTGCCCCAGGAGCGCCAGCAGCATCCCCGAAAGCGCATCGCCGCTTCCGCCCTTGGCCATACCGGAATTTCCGGTGGTGTTCACCGCAGCACGCCCGTCCGGCGCAGCCACAATGGTGCGATGCCCTTTGAGCACCAAAACACAGCCCCAGCGCGCAGCAAAATCCCGTGCCGCCGTCAGCCGGTCGGTCCGTTCCAAATCACCGCCCAGCCGGGCAAACTCACCGTCATGGGGCGTCAAAACAGTGACTCGCCCTGCACGCTGGTACAAACTATCCATATGCGCACAAAGTGCATTTATGCCATCGGCATCCAAAAGAAGGGGCTGTTGAATTTCAGCAACCAAGCGGCAAAGCAGGGCATCGCTCTCCCCGCTGCGCCCCAGTCCTGGACCGATCAGCGCCGCATCGCACCCCCGCAGCTTTTCCATAATTTTTCATAAGCCGCCGCGGAAAGCTTTCCATCCTGTTCCGGCAGCGGATAGGCATCTCTTCCAGACATTTGCCCGCCACGATGCTCCAGGCAGAAGATGGCGTCCCCACTGTCCCCAGTCCCGCCCCCATGCGGGCACACGCATGGGCCGCCAGCACCAGGGGCGCCCGTAAAAGCCCACGCTGCCGGCCAGAATATAGTCCTTTCCAAAATCGCCCCTTGTGCCCATCCGCTTTGCGCATCGGAAGGGTCTCTTTCACCACCGTAGCATGGATGGTTTCCACATTCAGCGCCTGAGCAACCATCACATCCCCCGGAATACCGATATCGCGGACCATCAGGCGGCCTGTATACAGGGCGCCCTGGTCGATGAATTGACCGGGTTTGGCCAAAGAAAAGGTCACCGTGGCCGCCGCGCGCACCGCACAGCCCAGTACCTTTCCCGTGTCGGCATGTAGGCCGCTGGCAATATCCGCAGACACCGTGGGAATATTATCGTATGTATTCATCAACGCAATGGCAAGGGCAAAAAGCCCGCTTACCTCCCGGCACAAGCCCACGCCAAACAGCGCATCGACAAAAGCGTCACACCCGGCGCACCAGGCATACAACTCACATAAACCGGTGGTATCCGTGGGAAACGGCCGAAGCGTCAGGCCGACTTCCGCTAATCTCCGCTCCATGGCAGCCGTATCGGGCGTCAGGAGTGCCCCTGATCCCCTACCAGAAACACGGCGGCGTCCCAGCCCCGCTCTTTTCAGCAATCGGGCCGCTGCCACTCCGTCGCCACCATTGTTGCCCGGTCCGACAAACGCAGCGACGCGTTTTCTCTCCCTTCCCAGGCATTTTGTCCACATCCGGCGACAGTCTCAATCGAAACTTCGCCGGTTGCCTCCGGCAATAACAGCCTCTTTTCCCGACCTGGCAGAACTTTCCTGTACTTCGGTCAGCTCTTCCACCACGTCGGCGATCTCTTCCGCCGCCCGCTCCATCAGATCCAGCGAGGGAATACCCCGCTCTTCTATGGCAACGCGGTCCATCTCTTTCATCTGTGCAGCAAAAGCCAGTTTCATCGTCCCATTCTCCTTTCAACGCACCGGCGTATAATTGATTTGTGCCGCCTCGTTTGTGGCCTCCAGTTTAAAAAAATCACCGGACGCAGTCCATCATTGCAGCTGCAAATCGCAACGCCGGGTTTGCGGATCCAATCGCCAAAATAAAATACATCCTCCCAGCGCCATGCGCCAGAGCAAAAGACATTATTGATATATGGCTTTCCACGCCTCATCGCAAAGCCCTCTGGCTTGGCGTAATCAGCATAAAACACCTGTCCCCTTTCAGCATAGGGCATGCCGAAAGTCCTTCGGCACCATACTCCTGCACCAGCTCCTCGTCAAACGTTGTCTTCAGCACTGTAATCTTTACTTTTTTCTCATCATTACGGTTTATCCTCCTGGCCATCCGCTTTCTCAAACACGCATCGATCCTCTGACCGCCGGCTTTTTTCTTTCGGCGTCCATATGCTTGGTCTTCATTTTACTCCATTCCCTCTTGCATTTCAATGGCTTTTATGCTATAAATGGTAGTTGATATCAGCTATGAACGGGAAAATAGCGGAGCATGTGCACCTTTCAGAGAGAAACGGCCGGCGGCTGAAAGCCGATTCAGTGCGCACCGCTTGGTTCGTCCGGGAGCGGTCTGTGAGAGGGTGGTACCGCGGAATTTTCGTCTTTCGTCCGTTTAAAGGATGGAAGGGGATTTTTTTTGATAAGAGATTTCTATCAAGTAAAAGCACTTCGTGCTGAATCGCGTGCACCGTGCAGGAAGACAGCTTTTGAAAATTTTCCCTAAATCTCTTGAAAAATGGAATGCCAGGAACATATCTGAAACAAACAGTTTATGAATATCAAAAGAACGCTGGCAAAGATCGCGCGGAAGCGCTGGCGGATTTCTTCCGGAAAACCGTTAAACTGGACGCCCTGCGCGTGCAGTATCTCGGAAAAAAGGGGTGAGCTGACCACCGTGTTAAAGAGCATGGGACGGTTGTGGCCCCGAGGAACGACCCCTGTCATGGGACAGCTGGCCAACGAAGTGCGCGCCGCACTGGAGCAAGCTTTGGAAGAAATGGGAAGCAAGCTGGAAGAAAAGCTGCTCTGGACGCCTGTATAATTTTGAAAAACTGAACATCCCCAAAGGGCATCCGGCCAGGGATGAGCAGGACACCTTCTATATTAATGACAGTATCCTTTTAAGAAGCCAGACCTCTCCGGTACAGGCCAGGGTCATGGAAAAACAGAAGCCGCCGATCCGTATGATCGCTCCGGGACGTGTATTCCGCTCCGATGAAGTGGATGCCACCCATTCCCCCTTCCTTCCACCAGATCGAGGGCCTGGTGATCGACAAGAACATCACCTTTGCAGACCTAAAGGGAACACTGGCCGAGTTTGCAAGGGAGCTGTTCGGAGAAGATACAAAGGTAAAATTCCGTCCCCATCATTTCCCGTTCACAGAGCCCAGCGCGGAGGTGGACGTAAGCTGCTTCAAATGCGGCGGCAAGGGCTGCCGGTTCTGTAAGGGCTCCGGCTGGATCGAGATCCTGGGCTGCGGTATGGTACACCCCCATGTCCTGGAAATGTGCGGCATCGATCCGGAGGAATACACAGGCTTCGCCTTCGGCGTAGGCTTAGAGCGCATCGCCCTGTTAAAATACGAGATCGACGACATGCGCCTCCTCTACGAAAACGACATAAGATTCCTGAAACAATTTTGATTCCGACAAGCCGTGCGGTTCCAGAATCACGATCCCGGAAGCGGAATGCTCGCATTCCAGCGGCCGGGAGGGTGATTCCGGAACCATGGGGCGCCCGCCCCAAACGAGGATCGCCAAGCGATCCGAGTAAGCACGGCGACCTGGCGGGAGGCCACTTTTCCCGATCCCGGAAGCGGAATGCTCGCATTCCAGCGGCCGGGAGAGTGATTCGGAACTATGGGGCGCCCGCCCCAAACTCGGATCGCACCGCGATCCGAGTAACACGGTGACCTGGCGGGAAGCCCCCCTTCCCGATCCCGGAAGCATCCTCACATACCCCTCATGGGCACCATAAATTATCGATTACACAACCACAGATAGGAGAAAACAGACTATGAATACATCCTTATCCTGGATAAAAGCATATGTTCCAGACCTGGACGTGACCGCCCAGGAATACACCGACGCCATGACCCTGACCGGAACAAAGGTAGAAGGCTTCGAGCGTCTTGACAAAAATCTTGAAAAGATCGTAGTAGGCGAGATCCTTTCCATCGACCGCCATCCCGACGCAGACAAGCTGGTGATCTGCCAGGTGAACGTGGGAGATGAGACCCTCCAGATCGTCACCGGCGCTCCCAACGTCCATGTGGGCGACAAGGTCCCGGTGGTCTTAGACGGAGGAAAAGTCGCCGGCGGCCACGACGGCGGCCCGCTTCCCGAGGACGGCATCACCATCAAGGCCGGAAAGCTGCGCGGCGTGGATTCCTACGGCATGATGTGCTCCATCGAGGAGCTGGGCTCTGACCGGAACATGTATCCGGACGCACCGGAAAGCGGCCTCTACATTCTTCCGGCAGACGCGGTTCCCGGAGAGGACGCAGTTGCCCTGTTAGGCCTCCGCGACACCGTGTTCGAGTACGAGATCACCTCCAACCGCGTGGACTGCTACAGCGTCCTGGGCATTGCCAGAGAGGCGGCAGCTACATTTGGAAAGGAATTCAAGGCTCCGGTGATCACAAAGACCGGAAACAGCGAGGATATCAACGATTACTTAAAGGTAACGGTAGAAAATACAGACCTCTGCAAACGCTACTGCGCCAGAATGGTCAAGAACATCCATCTGGCTCCGTCTCCCAAGTGGCTCCAGCACCGCCTGGCAGCCTCCGGCATCCGCCCCATCAACAACATCGTGGACATCACGATCAACGCCCTGCTGGGCACCGACGTATCCCACGAAGAAATGATCTCCATTCTCAAAAAAACTTTCTTTCGAGATCGATGAAACCGGTAGGATCACCGTTCCCTCCTGGCGCGGCGATGTAAAAGAAATGGCAGATCTGGCAGAAGAAGTGGCCCGTTTCCACGGCTACAACAACATCCCCTGTCACCCTGATGGGGCAGACCACCTTGGGCGGCTATTCAGCCCAGCAGCTGGAACGTACATTGGGGGCTGTGTGCCGTACCTGCGGATACGACGAGATTATCACATATTCCTTCATCCCCCACCTATTATGACAAGATCCGCTGGCCGGAAAACGATGCCCGGCGCAGCAGTTTCAAAATTTTGAATCCCTTTGGGCGAAGACACCTCCATCATGCGTACCACCGTGCTCCCCCCTCCATGCTGGAAATCCTGAGCCGCAACTACAACTACCGTAATAAGCGCGCCAAACTGTATGAAATCGGCCGCATTTACCTGCCCGGCGGCGATGGCCTGGCCGCGGAAAGCAAGATGCTCTCCATCGGCGCTTACGGCGAAGATATGGACTTTTTCACCCTCAAAGGCGTAATCGAGGCGCTGCTGAAAGAGATTTCGCGCAGAAGATGTGCACTTTGAGGCAGTTGTGGACAATCCTCCTATCATCCCGGCCGCTGCGCCGCCGTATGGAGCGGCGAACGGCTGTTGGGCGTGTTCGGCCAGATCCACCCCCTCGTGGCCAGAAATTACGATGTGGATGGCGCATTCTATTGCGCCGAGCTGCACTTCGACGCATTGCTGGCCATCCGGGGCGCCGATCCGGAATACGTTCCTCTGCCCAAATTCCCTCCGTGACCCGCGACATGGCTGTGGTATGCGACGAAGCGGTGAGTGTAGGCGCACTGGAAGCGTGCATCCGCCGGGGCGCCAGAGGGCTTCTGAAGGAATGCGCCTTGTTCGACATCTACCGCGGCAAAGGCATTGACGAGGGCAAAAAAAGCGTAGCTTTCAACCTGGTGCTCCGTTCTGACGAGCGCAGTCTGACCGCAGAAGAAGCCGACACGGATGTGCAGCACATTCTGGACACGCTGAAAGAGCAGTTGGGCGCAGTGCTGCGCTGAACGCAAAGCCCCCCAGCCCGTTTTTCCCGCCGCTCCGGAAAACCTCCCGGATTGATCCAATCATTTTTTCTTAAAAGTGCTTAAAGAATTGGAAAAGGCTTTGACAGCGCCTTATAAAGTGTGTATAATAGGAAACTGTAATCATAAGCACATTTCTGAATTTCTGGGAAAGGTGGCATCCATATGGTAGATCTGACACGTCAATTCAATATCAGCCAGGAAAAGGATCAAGAGATCAAACAGATCATGACCACAGTCTACCAGGCACTGGAAGAAAGGGATACAATCCTATCAACCAGATCGTGGGGTATATCCTTTCCGAAGATCCCACTTATATTACCAATCATAACCATGCCCGCACGCTGATTCGCAAGATCGACCGCGACGAGCTGCTGCAGGAGCTGGTGAAGAGTTACTTGCGCACTTGAGGAATCGGAAAATTTAGTTTGTCTGAGCGCCGCTGCTTTTGCAGCGGCGTTTTTTCTGCCATATCCCCCTGCCCAAAGCAGTCCTGCCACGGAAAAGGTGCACCTTTGCGTCACTCGTTAGAAATATTAAGTATGGATAAGAAAAATACCGCACTATAACATTGCTATAACGGCATGTACGGCTCAGATACCCATCGGACTCTCTCAATTATTAAATACATATTCCATCGACACTTCACCATACGGCGATATACTCGCTTTTTACACTCCAGGTGAAAGCCATCGCGCTTTGTTTGCGGCGGGTATTGTTCAGATACAGCCATCATACCGCAAATTTTTCTTCCGGATCCTTTCCCCGTTTTCTCTATTGGTCCTAAAAGAAACAGGCATTTCACAGAAAATCAAAAAGCTTTTTATGAAAAAATTCGCAAAAAATTTAGACAATTTTTTTAATAATTGATTACAAATTGTTTTTTTCTCTCGTTCCTCGTTGACAAAGTGGTAAAAATCTGTTACAATTCGGTTACAAACTGATTTGAGAGGTGTCACTATGGCAGTAGCAAAAACTGCAAACCCGAAGGACTGATTTACAACGGCCATCCTCTGCGCAGAAAAGATAACCTGATTTATTACGGTACCATGGCCGAAAAAAATATATCATCAGATGCAGATTCTGGAGACCAAAAGGAAAAAGACCTCGACGTTGCAACCAAAGTGGCCGTTCAGCTGCAGTTGACTGACCCCACGCTCAGTTCCAAGCGCCGTGTGGGAAAAGAAGACCGAAAAAGACAGCCTGTACGCCGCCATGGATGTGGCCGCCGTTTGGCTGGACCGGGCTTTGGCCGGCAAATAATCACTGCACCGATTCATCAACGACTGTTACAAAGGAGAGAACTGAGAATGAATTTGTCCGCTTCTAAGGTATTGTCTGCCGCTGTTGTAACGGGTGCCCTGGTCTGCACCATGGTAGCCACCGCTTTCGCCGCCGAGCTCAGCTCTGGCGTAGGCACGGTCACCGCTTCGGCGCTGAAGCTTCGTGCTGAAGCCTCCACCACTTCCGCTTGCCTGACCCTTTTGCCCAAGGGCACATCCGTTGTGGTGGAAGATGATTCCATTGCCGGCTGGTACAAAGTCAACCATGAAGGTGTCACCGGGTATCTCTCCTCTGAATATGTTTCTTTCTCCATTTCCGGCAGCGCAAAGCTTGGCAACGGCAAGGTAACAGGCAACGACGTCAACGTGCGCTCCGCGGCCAGTACCAGCGCTTCCCGGCTGGGCAGCCTGAACAAGGGCGACGTGGTCGCTGTTACCGGCATCGACAACGGCTGGTACAAAATTTCTTTCAACGGAAAGACCGGCTATGTCCGCAGCGACTATATGACCATTACCAAAAGAAGCTCTCTCTTCCCGTGGCACCGAAGCCGCAGCCGCTTCCCGCGGCCAGTTCCAAAAGGCAGCGAGATTGTCGCATATGCCAAGCAGTATCGGGGTGTGAAATACGTTTATGCCGGCGCTTCTTCCAAAGGCTTTGACTGCTCCGGATACACGATGTATGTCATGAAGCATTTTGGTTACAACCTGCCTCATACCGCTACGGGTCAGATGGGCTACGGCACATCGGTTGCCAAATCTGCCCTTCCAGCCCGGCGATTTGGTTTTCTTCTGCGATCCCAGTCGTTCGGAGGCAAAGCTGCTTCCTATGTGGGCATCTACATCGGCTCAACCAGTTTATCCATGCTTCTTCCGGTGGTGGAAAAGTTCAGATTGACAGTTTGAGCAAAGCCTATTATGCAAAGTATTATGTCGGCGCCCGCCGTCTGGCAAATTAATTTCTACATATCCAAAAGGCTCTGCCGGCAAAACCGGCGGAGCCTTTTTTGGTGTTCTTCGACAGCGGTTCCTTCCCTTTCCCTTCTCTGTCAACCATGCGTTGACAGTATTCAGCTTCTTTTTCTTGTCAGCTCCATGCAATTCTGTTTGACCCGGATAGTTAAAAAGATACCAGCTGGGCGTTTCCCGCCAGGCCAAATATGATGAACCCACGCTTATACACTACCAGCTATAATAAACCGCAAGGACAGCAATTTGATGATACTGCTGTCCTTTCTTTTATAAAATTGCAGTACACAAAAAAAGCTGTAAAATGATAAATATATTTGTCCTTGTAACAATTCTC
>VOFH01000171.1_pt1 | contig 24981 bp, 28 predicted proteins | sample 5384091 | NCBI WGS metagenome assembly VOFH01 (sample SAMN12384727, study PRJNA508395) | human gut metagenome | isolation source: healthy gut G | host: Homo sapiens
CGTTTGTAACCTTTTTTGCTCAGATTGCCTCCCATACTGTACCAATAGAGGTGGCTATATCCGTCACGCTCGCTGAGCAAACTGAAATATTCAGGATAGAATTCGATATTATCGAAGATGTTCTCCTTGATATAATAGGGTGATTCATCACGTAGCACCAGTTTGCAAAGTGTTGAACGTGGGTCGGCAAAATAAAGATCGAAGCGGTCTTGATGACGGTTCAGTGTCATGATGGCCAGCTTGTTGGCGTCTTTGGTAAAGCGGATGCGGGGAATGTATCCATCCGGATCCAACGGAAGTTTCATTGTGCGGGTGACGTGCGATTTGATATCGTACGTACGTACTTCTACTTTCGAGTTCGGGTATCCGGCTTTCGGATACTTGTAGGTATATTCTCCCGGATAATCTTTCAAAGGAGTAATCTGCGGTGCTTGTCCGGCAAACATCGGAAAAGAATAGGACGGTACTGCTGATTCGTCAAAACGGATGTAAGCGATTTGCGTATTATCGGCACTGAATTCCAACGCACGGTTAAAACTGAATTCTTCTTCATACACCCAGTCCGGGATGCCGTTGATAATAGAGTTCTGTTTACCGTCTTCGGTAACCTGGCTTTCACTATTGCCATAAAGCAGTTTCACAAGAAAGATATTGTTATCGCGGACAAAAGCTATCATTGTTCCGTCGGAGAAAAGACGGGGACCTGTTGAGGTCCGCCGTCAGACAGCCGTTCAATGATGTTGTTTGTCGTAACGCCCTTATCATTTCGTTTCAAAGGGTAGATATAATATACAGCTGTATATGAGTGCCGATAAATCGGGGTCGTCTTGGTGGCAATCAGTAGTTTTTTTCCGTCGGGTGAGAACTGATAGCTGTCGAAGTGCTTGAAATCACATTCGCGGGCAGTCTTTACATCGAAGATCACTTCTACTTTTCAGCAGTATGGTGTTATGCTTTGTAAACAAGTCTTCCAGCAGCTTCATCACTTCCGCTTCGTATTGGGCGGCACTGTAATAGTCTGTCAGCTTTAGGGTACCGACGAAGTGATGCTGTACCCGTTGCAGCTGCTCCGGTGTAGGGGCAGCCGTGCCTATCTTTAAATCTGCATAGAGTTGTCTCGAATCGGCCGAGACGATACAAGTATGGAAATGTTCTGCCAATCGGAGGCTTAATTCTGTTTTGCCTACTCCGGTGGGGCCGATAAGTACGATTAGGGTGTGCATGCGGGTATAAAATTCAGGCGCGAACCATAACAATCCGCGCCTTTCTGAAGGGGAATAATGTCTGTTTAATATTTTTCTTCTTCGAAGGAGTTCCCGGCTTCGTCCAAACCGCCGAAACCCTCTTTGTCGAAATCTTCCATATCGAAGTCTTGGTCGCCGTAAAAGTTTTCGTCCAAATCCAGGGAACCGCCGGCAGCTGCCATTTCTTCAAAGTCAACGGTCTGCTTGGGAGCTTCACCCGCTTTCTTGGTGCATTTGGCGCCTTTCATTTCTTTTCCGGTAATGATTTCAGAAAGCTCGATGAAGAAGCAGCGTTCAGTCATATAATCGAATACATAGAGAAGTTTCTGCTTCTCGTCTTCAACCAGTTCGCTCAGCTGGGTCTCTTTCATCACCCAACTGTCCATTTCCGGATTGTCGTCCATTTCTTCCAGCGTAATTTCTTTCTCTTTTTCCCAGTCATCATCGCAAATGAAGAAAGAAGTCATCTGGTCGTTGGTGTAGCCTGCCGACTTTAGAATCGCTTCATGGAAGTCATAAAAGGTAGCTTCCGGGTCTATCTGTATTTCTCTGACAAAATCGTCCACCTCATCAGAGATGATTGTAAATCTGTAGATCATGATGATTTATAATTTATGATTTCTGACTTCTGATTTTGTGTAAATCATACGTTTTTCATTTTCCTGCGGGGATAATGCCGCGGGCTGATTCACGTATAAAGTTTACGATATAGCTTATTTCCGGTGTCATTTCCATTTCATCCTCGATTTTCTTCAAGGCATCCGTATTGTTCAGACCGCCTTGATAGATAATACGATAGGCATCATGGATTTTCTCGATGGTCTCGTTGGAGAAGCCACGGCGGCGTAACCCTACCACATTGATTCCCGCATAGCAGATAGGCTCGCGTCCGGCAATGATGTACGGCGGGATGTCCTTGCTGAAACGGCAGCCGCCCTGTATCATACCATAACCGCCCACATGGCAGAATTGGTGCATCAGTACATTGGCGCTGATGATGGAATAATCGTCGATGACAATTTCACCCGCCATTTTTGTAGAGTTGCCAATGATACAGCTGTTGCCTATCAGAGCATCGTGGGCCACGTGTACACTTTCCATCAGGAGATTGTTGTTGCCGACGATGGTTCTGCCTTTGGCAGCTGTACCGCGGTTGACAGTTACGTTTTCACGTATGATATTGTTGTCTCCGATTTCAGCAGTGCTTTCCTCCCCTCTGAACTTTAAATCCTGGGGAATGGCACCGATAACGGCTCCCGGGAAAATGGTGTTTCCATTACCGATGCGTGCACCGTACAGAATGTTGGCGTTTGCCATAATCTTGTTGTTATCACCGATTACCACATTCTTGTCAATGAAAACAAAAGGAGCAATCTCTACGTTTTCCCCGATTTTAGCTTCGGGATGAATATACGCTAAGGGACTTATCATATTATTTACGATTTAGCTATTTACGATTTACGATTGAGAATACTTGCGATTTACTGTATATACGATTTTATCCGAATGTGATAATTCTCACGAGTAATTTGAATCGTAAATCGTAAATAGTCTAATCGTAAATTTTATTATTTGTTCTTAACTATTTGTGCCATAAACTCTGCTTCGCAGACCACCTTTTCGCCTACGAACACATAACCTTTCATGGTGGAGATGCCGCGGCGTATGGGGGCCATCAGCTCTACACGGAAGATGAGCGTGTCTCCCGGTACCACTTTCTGGCGGAATTTCACACCGTCAATCTTCATGAAGTAGGTGGAGTAACGTTCCGGTTCGTCCACTGAATTCAGTACAAGCAAACCTCCCGTCTGTGCCATTGCCTCTATCTGCAACACACCGGGCATTACGGGTTCCTGCGGGAAGTGTCCCTGAAAGAAAGGTTCGTTGGAAGTTACGTTCTTGACACCTACAATGTAGTTGGCACCTATTTCTATGACTTTGTCCACCAATTGCATCGGGTAACGGTGAGGCAGAAGTTCGCGGATGCGGTTTACATCCATAATCGGTTCGCGGTTGCAGTCGTAGGTAGGGGCTTGTATTTCGTGCAAACGGATTTCCTTGCGCATCTGGCGGGCGAACTTATTGTTGATAGTGTGTCCCGGGCGGGTAGCGATGATACGGCCCTTGATGGGCTTGCCTATCAAGGCCAGGTCACCGATGACATCAAGTAACTTGTGGCGGGCGCATTCATTGGGCCACACCAAAGGTTTGTGGTTGATATATCCCAATTGTTTGGCGTCCATATGAGGAACACCCATCACGTCGGCCAGCTTGTCATAGTTCTCCTGGGACATTTCGCGTTCGTAAATAACAATCGCATTGTCAAGGTCGCCGCCCTTGATAAGACCGGCTTGCAGCAACGGCTCAATTTCGCGTACAAACACGAAAGTACGGCTTGCGGCGATTTCATCCTTGAACTTCGTCATGTCCTCCAGCGTTGCAAACTGGTTGGGGAGGATGTTGGAATCGTATGATACCAATACATTCAAGCTGAAGTTCTCGTCCGGCAACACGATGATGGAAGAGCCGGTTGTTTCGTCACGGAATTCAATTTTGGACTTGATGATATAGAAATCTTTTACGGCATTTTGTTCTACAGTGCCTACGCGCTCTATTTCGTTGACATAATATTGGGCGCTTCCGTCCAGAATGGGAAATTCCGGTCCGTTTACCTGTATCAAGCAGTTATCGATACCCAATGCATAGAGGGCTGCCATACCATGCTCCACTGTGCTCACCTTTACTCCGTTTTTGGAGATTACAGTTCCACGGGTAGTTTCGGATACGTTGTCTGCAACGGCATCGAAGGTAGGCTGTCCTTCCAAGTCGATACGTTGGATTTTGTATCCATGGTTATCCGGAGCAGGATTGAAAGTAACGGTTAGGTCAAGTCCCGTATGAAGACCTTTTCCACTAAGCGAAAAGCTATCTTTTAGAGTCTTTTGTTTTAACATTGGTTACTTATTTAATTGTTGTTTAAGTTCATTCAATTCTTTGCGGAGCTGGCGCAGTTCCACTTGCATTTCCGGCAAACTTCTTTGTGCGATGGATGCCTTGAAATATTGTTTCAGCTCCATAGGAGGGGTACCGATAAGCTGGCTACCGTCCTTTATGCTACTGGGAACACCAGACTGTGCGCCAAGGTTTACTTTGTTGCCAATATGAATATGACCTGCAATGCCTACCTGCCCGCCGAACATGCACCATTCTCCTATCTTGGTAGAACCTGCTACACCTACTTGCGCCGCCATTACGGTGTGGGAGCCTATTTCATCATTGTGTGCCACCTGAATCAAATTATCCAGTTTCACACCGCTATGTACGATGGTGGCTCCCATAGTAGCACGGTCCACACACGTGTTGGCACCGATTTCCACATGGTCTTCCAGGATAGTGATACCTATTTGCGGTATTTTTTCATAGCCCTCGGAAGTGGGGGCGAAGCCGAAACCGTCTGCACCGATAACGCAACCGGAGTGCAGGATGCAGTGGTTTCCTACCCGGCAATCGTGGTAGATGGTGGAGTTAGCGTAAATAATACAGTCATTGCCCACTTTGGCACCGCTGCCAATCGTGACGTGCGGATGAATGACCGTATTGTCTCCCACCTCTGCGTATTCGCCAATGCAGGCAAAAGGCGCAATGTAAACATCCTTGCCAATTTTAGCTGTCTCGGCAACAAAGGCCAGAGAGTCAATTCCCACCCGCTTTGGCTTGCTTTGCTCATAAAGATTTAGCAATTTAGCAAGACTTTCATACGCATTGTCCACTTTAATCAGGGTGGCTTTCACTTCTTGTTCCGGAACAAAGTCCTTGTTTACCAGAACAATGCTTGATTGGGTTTCGTATATGTAGGGGGTATATTTGGGGTTGGATAGAAAGGAGATGGCTCCCGGTATTCCCTCTTCGATTTTCGCAAAGGTGTGAACGGTAGCATTCTCGTCTCCAACAATTTCTCCTTGGATAAATGTTGCAATTTGTTTAGCAGAGAACTCCATGTCTTATTCTTGTTAGATGGTTTCAAAACGCAAATAACGGACTTTTTTTTTATATTTCCTTGTCCTGAGGTGAATATTTTATACTTATCTATGCAAACGTTGGTAGCATAAGTAGTACTTTTTTACTTTCTTGGACAGAAGAGAGATATTGAGCATATCCGATGCTTCGGCAATATTCTTGATGCTGCCGTCGTTGTAGAGGATGTCAATACTGTCATCTGCCTCGTCGTACATATTCTTCTCGATGCTGGGGGTAGAGATGAAATATCTCGCTTCGGAGAGAGGGATGTTCAGTTGTTCACTGATTTGCAAAGTTAGTTCTTTTTTCCGTTCCTCACTAATAGGTTCGGTAGAAATCTCGACTTTGAAGATGTTTCGGTTAATCATGCCGGCGCTCAAGGTGGACAAAACCTTGTCCGAATGGCGGCTCCATACCTTGAGGGCAGTCCAGATGTCATTATCGTCCAACTGAATGAAATTCTCCAAACATTCGGGATTGTTGTAGAATGCCTCCCGGCTGATGTCGTTGTATAGAAAGAATTTCAAGGCGGGTGAGGCAAAGAGGTCTATGCCGCGGCTTGCCAGTTCCTTGGCGCGGAGCAGGGTGCTAATCAGCATTTTCTCGTAGGCAACGGAGGTTTTGTGCAGATAGACTTGCCAGTACATCAGGCGGCGGGCAGTGAGGAAGTTCTCAATAGAATAGATGCCTTTGGACTCTACTACCAGGTGGTCATCCTTTACATCCAGCATCTTGATAATGCGGGCGGAGCCAATGTTGCCTTCGGTCACTCCGGTATAGAAGCTGTCGCGGCGCAGGTAGTCCAGGCGGTCCATATCCAGTTGCCCGCTTACCAGTTGGTGCAGGAAGCGCTTGGGGTATTCATCCTTGAAAATTTGAATGGCGAGTGTCAACTGTCCGTTCATTTCCTTGTTGATACGTTCCATCAGCATCAAGGAGATGTCTTCGTGGGAGACGCCCTGCACGATGGTATTTTCCAGTACGTGGGAGAAGGGGCCGTGGCCGATGTCGTGCATCAGGATAGCGGCTTCCACAGCTTCGGCTTCGCTGTCGAAGATAAAGTTTCCTTTGGTGGCAAGTTGCTGGATGGCCTCACTCATTAGGTAGAAGGCTCCCAAAGAGTGTTGGAACCGTGTATGCTGCGCACCGGGATATACGACAGAGGACAACCCCAGTTGCTTGATACGGTTTAGACGTTGCAAAAGGGGATGTCGTACAACATCGTACAACAACCCCTTTGGTATGTTGATGAACCCGAAGACAGGGTCGTTGATAATCTTTCTTTCGAACATTAAGCGTTAGTCGTTAATCACTTTTTTCAACTCTTCCGCCATCTGTGCCTGCACTTCTTGGGCTGCTTTTCGGCTGGCGGCGGCGAAGTTCTCTGTCTTGTCCACGTAGATGATGCCACGGCTGGAGTTGACAATCAGGCCGCAAGTCTTGTTCATGCCATACTTGCAGACTTCTTCCAGGGAGCCGCCTTGTGCGCCTACGCCGGGAACCAATAGGAAGTGTTCGGGAACAATCTTGCGGATATCTTCGAAGGCGCGGCCTTGTGTGGCGCCTACTACGTACATCATCTGTTCGTCACTGGCCCACTCCTGGGATTTGCGGAGCACTTTTTCGAAGAGGCGTTCGCCGTTGGTGTCTTCCGTCAGCTGGAAGTCGTGTGAGCCTTTGTTGCTGGTCAACGCAAGCAGGATTACCCATTTGCCTTCGTACGTAAGGAACGGGGTCACACTGTCTTCGCCCATGTAGGGAGCTACGGTTACGGAATCTATATCCAGCTCTTCGAAGAAGGTACGGGCATACATGGCAGAGGTGTTCCCGATGTCACCGCGTTTGGCGTCGGCGATGATGAATTGGTCGGGATAGTTCTGCTTGATGTAGTTTACGGTTTTCTCGAAAGCTATCCAGCCTTTCACGCCCATGCTCTCATAAAATGCCAGATTGGGCTTGTAGGCGATGCAGAGGTCGGCAGTAGCGTCGATGATGGCTTTGTTGAAAGCGAATATAGGGTCTTCCTCTTTCAGAAGATGTTCGGGTATTTTCTTGATGTCGGTGTCAAGACCTACGCAAAGGAATGACTTCTTGCGCTTGATGTTCTCGAATAATTGCTGTTTGTTCATATTATTTTTTAGTTACGGGTTACTTATCACTGCCTTACAGTTCGCTCTCTTTCAGTCTTTCTGCGTTTTCCGCCACGATCAGGTGGTCGATGCAGTCCTGGATGTCGCCGTCCATGAAGGCCGCGAGGTTGTAGATCGTATAGTTGATGCGGTGGTCCGTGATGCGTCCCTGCGGATAGTTGTAGGTGCGTATCTTGGCGGAGCGGTCGCCAGTACTGACCATCGTCTTACGCTTGGAGGCGATGTCGTCGATGTACTTCTGGTGTTCCTTGTCGTAGATGAAGGTACGCAAGCGCGAGAGGGCGCGTTCCTTGTTCTTGGGCTGGTCGCGCGTCTCGGTACATTCGATGAGGATTTCTTCGACTATGCCTGTGTTGGGATTCTTCCAGTTGTAGCGCAGGCGCACGCCGGATTCCACCTTGTTCACGTTCTGACCGCCGGCACCACCGCTTCGGAAGGTGTCCCACTTGATTTCACCTTCGTTGATAACTACGTCGAACTCTTCGGCTTCGGGAAGCACGGCTACGCTGGCAGCTGAGGTGTGTACCCGTCCTTGCGTTTCTGTGGCCGGTACGCGCTGCACGCGGTGCACGCCCGATTCATATTTCAGTGTGCCGTATACATTGTCGCCCGTCACGGAGCAGACAATTTCCTTGAAACCGCCGGCTGCACCTTCGTTGGCACTGGATATCTCCATTCTCCATCCCTTGGATTCGCAGTACTTGGTGTACATGCGGAAGAGGTCGCCGGCAAAGATTGCCGCTTCGTCACCACCCGTGCCGCCACGAATTTCGAGGATGGCATTACGGCCATCCTGCGGGTCGGCGGGGACGAGCAGCAGCTTTATCTGCTCTTCCAGTTCCGGTTGGCGGGTTTGGCAGGCATCCAGCTCTTCGCGTGCCATTTCCCGCATTTCCTGGTCTGTTTCGTTGGCGATAATTTCTTTGGCTTCTTCTATGCCGCCCAGTACTTGCATGTACTCTTTGCGGGCATTCATCAGGTCGCCCAGTTCTTTATATTCTTTGGTGAGCTTGACGTAACGCTTCTGGTCCGCAATCACTGCCGGGTCTGTAATCAAGGTCGACACTTCTTCGAAGCGGGCGACAAGCCCTTCCAGCTTTTCGAGTATGGTATTGTTGTCTGCCATATATTTAATACTTGAACTCTCCGAATTCGCTCTTGATAATCAGTTCTTTCTTGTCGCTTTCTTCCACGCGGCCTACAATCTGTGCATCAATGTTGAAACTCTTCGAAATAGCAATCACCTCTTCTGCATGTTCGGGAGAGAGGTACACTTCCAGGCGATGCCCCATATTGAACACCTTGTACATTTCGCTCCAGTCCGTATCGCTCTGCTCCTTGATGGTCTTGAACAACGGTGGAACGGGGAAGAGATTGTCTTTGATGACACGGCAGTTGTCTCCCACAAAGTGCAGTACCTTGGTTTGTGCGCCGCCCGAGCAGTGTACCATACCGTGGATTTGGGGACGGAGCGCATCAAGCAGTTTCTTAACTACCGGTGCGTAGGTGCGGGTGGGGGAAAGTACCAGCTTTCCTGCATCCAGCGGACTGTCTTCGACACTGTCTGTCAGTTTTAGCTTGCCACTGTATACCAGCTCTTCGGGTACAGCCTTGTCATAGCTTTCAGGGTATTTCTCTGCCAGGTATTTGGAGAATACATCGTGGCGTGCGCTGGTCAGTCCGTTACTGCCCATACCGCCATTGTATTCTTTCTCATAAGTAGCCTTTCCGTAAGATGCCAGACCTACAATCACATCGCCCGGACGGATATTGGCATTGTCTATAACATCTGAGCGCTTCATGCGGCAGGTCACTGTCGAGTCTACGATAATGGTACGTACAAGGTCGCCCACATCGGCTGTTTCGCCACCGGTGGCATAAACGCCTACTCCCATTTCGCGGAGTTCGGCAAGCAGTTCATCCGTACCGTTGATGATGGCTGAGATTACTTCGCCGGGGATGAGCAGTTTATTACGTCCGATGGTAGAGGATACCAGAATGTTGTCTACCGCACCCACACAAAGCAGGTCGTCGATGTTCATAATCAGTGCATCTTGTGCAATGCCTTTCCACACACCCAGGTCGCCGGTTTCCTTCCAGTACATATAGGCAAGACTGGACTTGGTGCCTGCTCCATCGGCATGCATAATGTTGCAATACTCCGGGTCACCGCCCAAAATGTCGGGGATAATTTTGCAGAAAGCCTGCGGGAAAATACCTTTGTCGATATTCTTGATGGCGTTGTGCACATCTTCCTTTGATGCGCTGACGCCTCGCATCATGTATCGTTGATTACTCATGAGATAATAGGTTTGTTCAATTGAATGTGCAAAGATACATCTAATCTTCTACAACACAAAGCGAGGCACAAAGTTTCTCGCCTTTGTGCCTCGCTATAGAGTTGTGTATTTATCAGAATTGTACCTTGGGGAGCTTGTTCCGCTCCTTCTGCCGCTTCGAAATAAGCTCGTTTCTCAAAGCCGAAAAGACCGGCAAGAATGTTTTTGGGGAAACGGCGGATTGCCGTATTGAATTTCTTCGCCGCATTGTTGAAGTTGGTACGTGCCACGTTGATGCGGTTTTCCGTACCTTCCAACTGGGCTTGGAGCTCCAGGAAGTTCTGGTTGGCTTTCAGGTCGGGATAGTTCTCCGTGATGGCAAGCAATTTACCGAGGGCGGAAGTCACCGCACCTTGTGCTTTCTGGTATTCGGCCAGCTTTTCCGGAGTAAGGTCTGCAGCATCCACTTTGATTTGAGTGGCCTTGCTACGGGCTTCTACCACACCTTCCAGCGTTTCCTTTTCGTGAGAGGCATATCCTTTCACGGTATTCACCAAGTTCGGTATCAGGTCGGCACGACGTTGATATTGTGTTTCTACGTTAGACCATTGCCCGCTGACGTTTTCGTCCATGGTAACGAGCCCGTTATAACCGCTGACCTCCCCAAATGGCGAGAAGGGTTACGACAACAATGATGATAATGGTTGATTTTTTCATACTTTTCATTTTTAGGCCTCACCTCCGATTCCTCTCCGATAGAGAGAGGGGAGGAGGGAAGGCAGTTATTAATCATTTAATTATATTCTATGTAAACGTTTTATTTTCTTCCAGTATCCTCGAAGGTGTGTCAAAACGGTTGATGGCACACAGATGACACATCCTCGGCGTTAGAACCGGGAACCGGCTCCGCCGCCACCGCCCATGCCGCCTCCGAAGCTGCCGCCGCTGAATCCTCCGCCACCGCTGCCGAAGCCGCCGCCTCCGAAAATGACAGGACCGCCGCCACCTCCGCCCCGATAGTTCTCATCGTAAGACTGCTGGCGGCGTACTACCTTATGTCCGCAATTGCGGCAGGTATAGGTGACATCTTCCGTTTTCACTCCATTGCGGCGTGAGATGAGTATGCTGCTGCTACGTTGCAATTTATGTTGTCCGCAGTTGGGGCATTTGTTGGCAGCGCGTTGGGCAAGGATGCCTATAATAGATGCCACTGCGAGGAAACCGATAAGTCCCAGTAGGATACCTCCTACGGAGAGGTCATCCTCCTCTTCCGTGTCATTCACCATAGTGCCGTCAAGACGTGAACAGACTGCCTTTACACCCGCTACCATACCGGCATCCCAGTTCCCGTCTTTCAGGTAAGGAATCATGTCCCGCGTTTGTATGCGTTTGCAAATGGCGTCGGGCAGGTCTCCTTCCAGTCCGTATCCGGTATAGAACTGAATACAGCGCTGGTCGGTTACCAGCAGGATAACCAGTCCGTTATTCTTTCCTTTCTTGCCAACGCCCCATTCGTTGAGCAACCGGTGCGAGAAATCAAAACAGTCTTCACTGCCGATGGACGGGACAACCGCCACTACGGTTTCAATGCCGGTTTGCTGTTCCAGGGCATAGAGCATGCGGTCTATATTGTCACATGCCTCCGTTGACAAGGATACCGGCGGGGTTGCAAACGTAGCGTGTCTTGTCCTGAATATGTACTTTAGGAATATTCTTGTGGTGTATACTTTTGTGCCTGCAAGGATAAGAGCAGGCATAAGAAGGATGCTATAGAAATAAATCGTTTCATACTACCAATATTTGTTGCGGTGAAGATAGGAAAAATCACGTCAATGTAAATTTCTTACGAATTTCTTTACATGCTCCGTATATTCCTGCGGATAGTCCTTATAGGATACGGCATGTGCAGCTCCCGGTACAATCCATAAGTTCTTTGGGTTCCGATTTGGCTTCATAAAGAGGATAGACCATCCATGTAGGCACATAGGAGTCCGCATCGCCGTGTATAAAGAGCATAGGCAAAGATGATTTTTTTACTTGATTCAGGGCAGAAGCTTTTCAAAATTCCATCCGTATTTTTTCTGGCATAGCCAGCTGGTTGTATTCATCAGTGGGAATGACGGGAGGTGAAAACTCGATTTCAGTTCATGTGAAAATTCATCCCATACACTGGTGTAACCACAGTCCTCAACGAAACATTTTACAAAATGGCTGTTGGTTGTCCGTGTTCCACTTCGCCGGAAACCATCATGGTGGTAGCTCCTCCCATTGAAATACCGTGTACTACCATCTTTTGCGGGTCGGGTACTGTCCCCGTATGGTTGCGTTGGAAATGTGCATCCATTGCATTACGTCCAGGCGGTCTTTCCAGCCCATTTGGATGGCGGGACCACCACTCTCCCCCTGATGTTGAAGGTCGGGCAATAGTACATTGTATTGCAAATCATGGTTATACAGGTAACCTATCATAAACATGCGAATGGCATTGTCTGTATAACCATGTACAATGACTGCCGTCTTGTTGGTGGGCGGGAGCGGCAACATAAGCGCATGCAGCGGATACCATCCGGTTTCAAAAATAAAAGTGTCCTTCAGTGCATCTACGGTCACCAAACTATCCACCCAGGGACGCAAAAGGATAATTCTTGTACATGAAAGGATAGGAGTCAGCATTTTGCGACAAAATCTTAAGGCATTCGGGGTTTCAGAGCATTTAGCATATAAAAACTTCCGCCTATCGTACATCCGGTGCAGCCAGGGCAATAATAATGTTATGAATATTTAATGGTTTTTTCATTTACTTGTTCCAAATTTCCCATGCGGCAAATGCTTGCAATAACAACATTTCAAGTCCGTTCTTGGTAACGGCTCCCTGCGCTTTGCCTTTCTTCATGAAGAGAGTTATATTAGGATTATACAACAAATCGTAGAGTAAATGGTTTGGGGTTAGCAACTCATAAGGTATGGCAGGACAGAAGTCTACTTTCCGATACATACCTAACCGGGTGTACAGTTTACAATGACCGTGTGCTCTGCCATAACTTCGGGAGTCAATTCTTCATAAGTCAGCATACCTTCTTTGTGGGTGCGCGATACGAAGATGCTGTCGATACCCAGATTCTTCAGGCCATGATAAATCGCTTTTGACGAACCGCCGGTACCCAGGATTAAGGCTTTTTTATGATAAGGTTGCAACAAGGGCTGGATGGACTGGTGAATCCTATAATATCAGAATTATATCCCACCAGCTTGATTTTTCTTTTAGGGGTACGAATTATTTTAATCACATTGACCGCACCGATTTTTGCAGTGTCTCTATCCAATTCATCAAGGAAGGGGATTACCTGCTCTTTATAAGGGATTGTCACATTGAGCCCGCACAGGTTGGGGTTCTCTTCGATCACCTCCATAAAAAGTTATTACTGGGAATCTCGAAGTTTACATATTCGGCATCTATGCCTTCAGATTTGAATTTTTCATTAAAGCCGATAGAAAACGAATGTTTCAGTGGATAGCCAATTAAACCGTACTTTTGCATAAAGGGGGAAGATGTTAAATTAATATTTATTTCGTAGCCGTATAAAGTGTACAGATACCAAATGTCAGCCGCCTGAACTGAACTTGGCTGAAACCCACCCGTGAAATAACATTTTTCATAACTTCTCCTTGGGGAAAAGCTTTGATCGTTTGGGGTAGATAGCTGTAAGCACTGTTGTCTTTTGATAATAATTTGCCGAGAGTCGGGATAACTATCTTAGAATAAATGGTAAACATTTGCTTCATCGGAAAACGATCCGGAGTTGTCAGTTCGAGAATGACTAAATGTCCGCCTGTTTTGAGGACACGGTACATTTCAGAAAGTCCTTTATCCAAATCTTCAAAATTACGGATACCAAAAGCGACGGTGATAGCGTCGAAACGGTTGTCGGCAAACGAGAGAGAGGTACAGTCTTCCCTTGCAAAAGATATTTTTTCGGAAAGACCTTCCTTTTTTACCTTTTCACGTCCCACATTCATCATTCCTTCAGAAATGTCTGTCCCGATCAGTTGTTCTGGTTGCAGTTCATGGCATGCCAAGATAGCAAAATCTCCTGTGCCGGTAGCTACGTCCATCATACGCTGCGGTTGGAAAGGGCGTAACCAGGCAATAGCTTTTTTGCGCCAGCTGCGGTCGATACCTAAAGATAAGGTATGGTTCAGCTTATCGTAGGCATGCGCGATGTTGTCGAACATTCGTTCCACTTGCTCGGTCTTTTTCCCTTCTTTGCGTAAGGCTTGATCTTTTCTTGTGGGTAGTTCATTCTTTTTAATTGATAGTTTTTATTAGTTGGAAGGATAGTTTAAATGATAGTTTTATGGATCGTAACAGTTGAAGTTATATGCGATGAATTGCATACTCTGAACTGTCATTCATTATCTGTCAACTATCATTTATTTCTGTCATTTTGACTTATCAACGAATTCAAGAACGTTTCGACGTTTTTGAATATACGTTCAGCAATATTGGTGGTATCCTCTTTCACAAACTTTTCGCCGGTGATGTTTTCAAACAGCTCGATGTAACGCTCGCTGATGCTTTCCACAATAGCAGGAGTCATTTCAGGCACTTTCTGACCTTCTTTGCCCTGGAAACCGTTTTCCATCAACCATTCGCGTACGAATTCTTTAGAAAGTTGTTTCTGTGCTTCGCCTTTTTCGAAACGTTCCTGATAACCTTCAGAGTAGAAATAACGGCTTGAATCCGGAGTATGGATTTCATCCATCAGGTAGATAGTACTGTTGTGCTTTCCGAATTCATATTTCGTATCTACCAGAATCAGACCGCGTTCTGCTGCTATTTCGGTACCACGTTTGAACAAGGGCTAATGTATATTTTTCGAGGATTTCATACTCTTCCGGAGTAGCCAGTCCCTGTTTCAGGATTTCTTCTTTGGAGATATCTTCATCGTGCAATCCCATTTCTGCTTTTGTAGTCGGAGTGACGATCGGTTCAGGGAACTTTTGGTTCTCTTTCATACCTTCAGGAAGTTTTACGCCACAGATTTCGCGTACGCCGTTTTTGTAAGCACGCCATGCGCTTCCGCAAAGATAGCCACGTACGATCATTTCTACCGGGAAACCTTCGCAGAGTACTCCCACTGTAACCATTGGGTCGGGAGTGGCGAGTTTCCAGTTCGGACAGATGTCTGTGGTTGCATCCAAGAATTTTGCTGCAATCTGATTCAGCATTTGTCCTTTATAAGGGATACCTTCGGGCAACACTACATCAAAGGCCGAAATACGGTCGGTAGCTACCATTACGAGTTGTTCGCCATTGATGTTGTACACATCACGCACTTTTCCGTGGTACACACTTTTTCTGTCCCGGAAAGTTGAAATCTGTTTTTGTTAATGCTTTCATACTTTTATATAATTATGAATTACAAATTACCAACGTTTTGCCGTTCTTTACTTATTGTAAGCCGTTCACCGTTTACCAGTTGTTCGTTTATTTTTCCCGTTCGGCTTTCTTTTCCTTATCGAACTTTTCGTAAGCGTCCACGATGCGTTCTACAAGCTTGTGTCGCACAATGTCTTTTTTATTCAGTTCGACAAAGCTGATTCCTTTCACTCCTTTTAGAATACGCAATGCCTGTACCAATCCCGATGTTTGTGAGGCCGGAAGATCGATCTGGGTCATGTCACCGGTAATGATCATCTTGGTATTCATTCCCATACGGGTGAGGAACATTTTAATTTGTTGGGTAGTGGTGTTTTGGGCTTCGTCCAGGATGACTACTGCGTCATTGAGCGTACGTCCGCGCATAAAAGCGAGCGGAGCGATCTGAATGATGTTCAGTTCCATATATTCCTTCAGCTTGGCTGCCGGAATCATGTCTTGTAAAGCATCATAGAGTGGTTGTAGATACGGATCGATTTTATCTTTCATATCTCCGGGAAGAAAGCCTAACTTTTCACCGGCTTCTACCGCGGGGCGACTGAGAATTATTTTTCTTGATTTCTTTGTTCTTCAGTGCACGAACGGCCAGAGCGATCGCTGTATAAGTCTTGCCCGAACCGGCCGGTCCGATAGCAAATACCATATCGTTTTTGGCAAACCCCTCCACTAATTTCAGTTGGTTTTCGCTGCGCGGAATGATGGGCTTCCCCGTTACGCTGAATACAATAACATTTCCCGCTTTTTCAGCTTGTGGTGCATTACCTTTAATGATGTCGATGATGACTTCCTCTTTCAGAGAATTGTATTCGGCACAATATTTTTCGAGCTTGGTGATGTTGTCTTCAAACGCGCACATCTCCTCTTCATCTCCCAGCACTTTGATGACATTGCCGCGGGCAACGATGCGGAGTTTGGGATACAAAGCTTTTATCAGTTGTATGTTGGCGTTGTTTACGCCGTAAAAGATGACCGGATCAATATCCTCAAGAACTATCAGTTTTTCTATCATTGAATCAATTTAAAGGTTCAGTTGTATTAAAGAAAAATGGACTGCAAATTTAATGAAACGTTTTTGCAGATTCTCGAATTGATTGTTTCCTGAAAAAGACAATTTTCCAGTATATTTGCACTCTGGGAACTTATAAAAAGACTAATTATGAATCAATGGAAACAGGAGCCTTTTTCATTTCTATATTTTATGCTTTATATTTTTCTGGCTTGCAAAAGAAAGACATGTCTCTTAAAGCTTAACGAACCGAACAAGTTAAAGGTGTGGTGACATCCTAAACGTCCGTTTTATCTTCTGAATGATGTACAGTTAAAACGTTTCCATGCTGGGACATTCACCATTGGCGCGCGAAGAAGCGGAAGAGATGGATGGAAAGTTGGTTCATATTGTCGATAATTTCCATTGGTAGGCTCACTTTCACATTCGTTATTTAGTACGCCAGTACGGAGGTGATACGATACCAAATTTTGGGATTCATTGACCCTTTGGGGCTCAATGAATAAAATTATTGGAGCCGATTGTATCGAGCAATACTGGACGGAGAATGACGTAAAATGGAATGTGTCAATGAAATGGGAATGCATCGAAAAATTCTTTATCAGTTTTATGGAACTTTTCTTTCATGAGTTGGAAACGGTTTAAGAAAGTGGAAGATGAGGATGGACGCGACTTCAGGATGTTCAAAGCTGGTAAAGAACGTTTCTAACGGGATGTTCGTAAGGCGGATAAATGTTATGTAAAGTACGAATTGAAACAGGGATGTTTTCACATAACAACACGCTAAGTGTGAGAAACGGTGAACGATGAACGAATCAACGATGAACGGGCTGCGCTCAGCCTATTCATCGTTTACTACTTATTTATGGTTCATTTTTTCTCTGTTTCTTCTTTCTTTTCTTCCGGATGAATCATATTTTTCACTGTTTCTCCGATAGGTAATTTGTCTAACACGCCCAAACTCGGCGCAACAGTTTTCACCAATGTGTTCAGGAAGTTGCTCGTGCCCCCATTTCCTCCGTCGAAGACAGTGATATTGCCTAAGTTTATATGTTCGAAGGCTTTTACCTGTTCGCCTGCTATTTCTTTCCACTGATCTACCATCTTGTATTGGATAGCAATCGCCGGATTCGATTCGGCTGCTTTAACCATGGCTTCAAAACCTTCTGCCTCGGCCAGCAATGAACGTTTCTTACCTTCAGCCTCCGCTTCAAGTTTTAATTGAATGGCTTTTGCTTCTGCTTCAGCTTGTGCCAGTGTCGCTTTGGCACGTGCTTCCGCTTCGCGGGTAATCTTTTCGGCGATGGCATTTGCTTGTAAGATGGCCTCTTGGCTTGCAATCTCTGCCGGAACTATCTTTTCAGCCTTCAGAGATGATTCCACTTTCCGTGCTTAGCCTCTTCCACTTCCTTTTGTGCTATTTCCGCAGTTTGCACGGCAGCTTCCGATTTTGCGGCAGCCTCACCGGCTTGCTTGTCGGCATTGGCTTGGGTTACAGCTAGTTCTGAGTTAGAAAGTGCTATCTCTTTCTGTGCTTCGTTTCGTCCGATGGCAGCTTTCTTTGCAGCTTCTGCCTGTTTGATTTCCATGTCGGAATTCAGTTCCGCAACGCGGCTTTCTTTTTCGGTATTGGCCTGCTCTATTCGGATGTTTCTTTTCAGCTTCAGCCTTTGCTACCTGCGATTCCTTCTCCGCGTTGGCAATAGCTACTTGCGAGATACTGTCCTTATCCGCATTTGCTACAGAGATTTCTTGCAACTTCTTGGTTTCTGCAATGGCAATGTCCTGATCTTTACGGGTTTCTGCTACTTTGGTTTCGCGTTCTTTTATCTGGTTGGCAATCTTGATAGCACCCAGCTTTTCCTGTTCTTCAATATTGGCCTGAGCTTCGTTCTGCGCTTTACTTTCGGCCTCCTTTCCTAAGTTGACAATATAGTTGGCGGCATCACGAATATCGCTGATGTTGATATTCATCAGGTATAAACCGAATTTGCGAAGTTCAGTATCAATATTATCTTTCACTTTGGACAGAAACTTATCTCGGTCTGAATTTAACTCTTCAATTGTCATATCGGCAATAACCAGACGCATCTGTCCGTAAACCACATCTGTAATTAAGTTTTGCTTATCGTCCATGGTTAGACCCAACATACGCTCTGCCGCATTCTGCATTACTTCGGGATCTGTGCTGATGGCTACTGTGATAGTAGTGGGTACGTCTACACGGATGTTTTGAGCGGATAGCGCACCTGTCAGTTTACAGTCTATCTGCATGGGTTTCATTGACAGGAATTCGTATCCCTGTATGATCGGCCATACGAAAGCCGCCCCACCGTGATATAACTTGGCTGATTTCTTTCTCCTCCCGTCTTACCGTATACAACGAGGACTTCATCACTTTTACATTTACGGTAGCGTGACAGGATACCGATAAAAGTGAGCAGAATGACTGCCACTAGTATAGCAGCCATGATTAGCATTTCTTGTGTCATAAAATTGTGTATTTAGAATAGTTATTGAATGTATAGCGTTCCGTCTTTGTAGCTGCTAATCATTGTTCTGTCGCCGGTCTGATAAGCTTTTCCCGATTCGGAGATGACGTCTACTTCGCGCATTGCTCCGTCTCGGCTTGTTTGTACAGTGTATTTGCTGTCGCTTTGCTTGAAGTAGATGGTACATTCACGTCCCACAACTGGTCTGTCTGTTCGTGCGATTGACTTGTTGCAGTTGGTAGGCTTTCTTATACAGAAAGCCACGCAGCGAGAACAAAGAATAACCCTACCAGAATTCCGACGACATAACTTTGGATTTCAGTGTTTCCCGCTAAATACATGTACCAGCCGAATCCAATTCCGAAGTGGGTTAGTCCTTTAAAGGAAACCACACTGCTGATGTCGGTATCTACGTCTACATCTGCATCCAGATCTCCGAAAAAGATAGATAATACGAATTGGATGAGAAAGATTCCCGTCGTGACAAGAGCGATGATGAGGAAAATGGTACTACTCATAATTGTGAGGTATTAGTGAATCATGATTATTTTGTTCTGTAAATATACAGGTTTATAGGTATTTTATTTATTTGGCTTACGACGGGACCAATTATCACGGTTGGCAGATTCAACCGAATGGGATTAGTGTGCAGGAATGTCTGATGAAAGCATTGTCTACCTTTCTGCGTCGCGAAATTGAAGTAATAGGGCAGGCCGGACGGATGCGGGAGTGCATGCCTCTCTGATGGTTGCTCATTTTGACTTCGATGAGCCGTTGATGATAATATCAGTTGCCGATAAATTAAACCGTTTGTTACCTCCCGATATTTCCATTTATCGTGTTTGCCGGGTCCGGCCGGATGCGCATGCCCGCTTTGGTGCGACTGCGCGAACTTACAAGTATTATGTAACGACATCGAAATATCCTTTTAACCGGCAATATCGTTGGCGAGTTTATAATCAGTTGGATTATGCACTCATGAACGAAGCTGCACGTACCCTTTTCGAGTACACTGACTTTACGAGCTTCAGCAAACTTCATACGGATGTAAAGACCAATATCTGTCATATCACTCATGCCGAATGGACGCAGGAAGATGATGCTACTTGGGTGTTTACCATTCGTGCCGACCGTTTCCTGCGAAATATGGTGCGAGCTATCGTAGGCACGCTGATTGAAGTGGGACGAGGGAAACTTACTGTTGAAGGTTTCCGGCGGGATTATCGAACAGCAAGACCGTTGCAAAGCCGGGACATCTGCTCCGGGCAAGCCCCTGGTACCCGGAAAGTATATTTGAATGTGATGACCAGCAATCATCTATAACTGGCGAACCGTCTGTTGATAACTTATAATTGGTAAATAATAAATATTCTCATGTGGTTATTATTAGCATTCCTCTCGGCTACTTTGCTGGGCTTTTATGATGTATTCAAGAAGAAATCGTTGAAAGATAATGCGGTACTTCCCGTTTTGTTTCTAAATACATTTTTTTCCAGTCTCATCTTTCTGCCGTTTATCCTGATATCCGTATATAAACCGGACCTGTTGGGAGGAACGATATTCAATGTTCCCGTTGTTGGTTGGGAACAGCATAAATATATCATCATCAAGTCGTTCATCGTGCTGTCTTCGTGGATATTCGGATATTTCGGAATGAAACATTTGCCCATAACCATAGTAGGGCCTATCAACGCTACTCGTCCGGTGATGGTGCTTGTAGGAGCAATGCTGGTGTTCGGTGAGCGTCTGAATCTCTACCAATGGATTGGTGTGATGTTGGCCATTATCTCTTTCTTTATGTTGAGCCGTTCGGGAAAGAAAGAAGGAATTGATTTTAAGCATAACAAATGGATCTTTTTTATTGTACTGGCTGCTATTACAGGTGCTATCAGTGGTTTGTATGATAAATATCTGATGAAGTCTCTGAATCCGATGTTGGTGCAATCCTGGTATAATGTTTATCAGGTGTTTATTATGTGTCCTATTCTTGCACTTCTTTGGTGGCCGAAACGTAAGTCATCCACCCCGTTTCGTTGGGACTGGGCTATCATCCTTATTTCCATCTTTCTCTCTGCTGCCGATTTTGTTTACTTCTATGCATTGAGCTATGACGATTCCATGATTTCCATTGTCTCGATGGTTAGACGGGGAAGTGTGATTGTATCTTTCCTTTTCGGTGCTATGGTGTTCCGTGAAAAGAATTTAAAAAGCAAAGCGATTGACCTTATTCTGGTGTTAATAGGAATGATATTCCTATATTTGGGAACTAAATAAGAACGTAAAGAAACAAGATTATCAGATATGAAAAAAATAAATTTGTTACCCTCCTGTTATTTATTCTGGGTATTTCTTCTTCCTTTTCTGTCGGAGCACAGGAAGCTAAAACGGTGTTTGTGAATATACCTGACTCGCTTTGTCCGTTGCTGTCATCAGTGAACCGGGCAGATTGTATTGATTTTATCGAAAGTAAAATGAAAGCTCAGGTGACCAACCGTTTCGGGGGTAAGTCGGAGATGACGGAGTTAAGTCCCGATTATGTGTCTCTGCAAATGTCTGACGCAAGCAATTGGCAGATGAAGTTATTGCTGTTGAATGACACAACGAAAGTGGTTTGCGCCGTTTCTACAGTTTGCGCTCCGGCATGCGACAGTCATATCCGGTTCTATACACACGGACTGGAAAGAGCTTCCCGCCACCGACTTTTTGCCGTCGGTTCCTCAGATGAATGATTTCTTCACCTCTTCCGATTCTACCGACTATGACTTTATCGATGCCCGCCTGCAAGCGGATATGACTTTGATGCAAGCAGAACTGTCCAAAGAGAATGGGACATTGACTTTTACTTTGACAACTCCGGAATATATGGAAAAAGAAACGGCGGAAAAACTGAAACCGTTTCTCCGCCGTTCAATAGTTTACACCTGGAAGGATGGGAAGTTTATCCCAGACACTCTTTGATGTATGCCTCCATTTCGGGGGTATGTTCTTCTACGCTTTGCAATAGTTTGAACTGTGCTTTGGTACGTACCAGGTTGTGTTCGGGATAGCTGTCATAACCGGCTACACCTTGCTGTTTCATATCAATACATACTTCAACGAAATTACGTGGAGTGATATCGTTGACGTGGGTCATGCGGCGTATTACATTTTTAGCTTTTTCCTCATTATGGTTAGCAACTTCTTCGGGGGTGAAATTAGTCCACTGACGGGGACGGCTGATAGCTTCTTCCGAGTCAAAGTCCTCTACGGAGTTGCGCAGGGCATTGAATCCGATAGTGCTGTCGGCACGTATTAACAATCCTTTTCCGCCTTTGCGGGTCAGTTCTACCCAACGGGTGTCGGTGCGGTGTCCGTTTTCTTGCGGACGGACATAGTTGTTGGTGTACATCTGGTCGGCTGTAGTGCGGTAGAGATCAACGAAGCTGCTTGCATTACGGTCGATGTAGTTTTCACCCGGTCCGCGTCCGAAGTATTCTACCTGGTTCATATCGGATGGCAAATGGAAACGTACACCGATACGTGGTACGTTCAGTTTGGAAGAGGCAAGGCGTTGAGCATCCTGTCCCGGTGTGAAAGTGGCCATTAAGGTAGCTTCTGATACTTCCGTGTCGGCAGCCTTCATATCGGTAGAAGTAAAGGTGATGCCTGCATGAACCACACCGTCGGGATAGATGGTATATTTCATGATGTACAGATTGCCTGCCGCCAGTAGGTAATTGACTGTTAATACGGTCTTGTTGCCGTCTGTTGTTGTGGTAACATCTGCTACATTGAAGTTCTTGCTGGACTGTTTCCATATTTGCTCGCGCTTAGGCCCACCGTTACCATAATCATTGTCCGTCGGTGCGCGCCAGAAGTTAGGCTGAATACCAAAACCTTCAGCGAAATATTCTGTACCGTTTACTTTGTATGAAGTCACGAGTCCGCTTTTCTTGTTGAAAACGAACTGCATACGTGGTGATAATACGGTGATGATGTCACCATCCGTGCTGACGGTAGTCTTGCCGCTTGCTTTATGTCCGGTCATAGCCAATGGTTCTATGGGCAGGCGGAATTGTTCGGAAGCAATATCGTGTCCTGCAGGAATCAAGGGCTCCGGTTCTGTGGTGGTAACTACAAAATCTACAAAATATTCTGTGCCGGCCTTGGGCTTCAATCCGTTGAGGTTGATGTCCAGTTCTTTGGAGCTTTGCGGTTCGATATCTAATGATACTTTTCCGCCTTTAATTGTTTTTCCGTTTGCCTTTACGGTATAACTGATCATATACTTCTTCAAGTTGGTGAAGTAGAAACGGTTCTTTACCAGGAATTTGCCGGCAGCCGGGTCGATGGCTTCAAAACCTACATTCTGATGTGCATATTTCACTTCTGTCATGGCCGGATGCGGAGTGCGGTCCGGAGCTACGATTCCATTGCATAGGAAGTTTCCGTCGCTGGGTGCATTGGTCCCGTAATCACCTCCGTAGGTCCAGTAGGTACGTCCATTTTCGTCTGTTTCCAGAATACCTTGGTCTACCCAGTCCCAAATGTAACCGCCTTGCAGGTTCGGGTACTTGTAGATTGCTCTCCATTGTGCTGCCAGATTACCATTGGAATTGCCCATAGCGTGTGAATATTCGGATGGTGCGATGGGACGGTCGCTGCCTTTTCTTGCCTATTTCTTCCAGCCAGGCGGCACTGGGGTATTGGGGTACATACATATCTGTGTTCCATTCCCAAAGGGCGCGTTCATAATTTACAGGACGGTTCATCCCTTTTACTTCGCGTTCTTTCAGCCATAAATAGGTCTGATAGAAATTATAACCGTTTCCAGCTTCGTTTCCTAATGACCAGATGGCTACAGAGGGATGGTTTTTGTTACGCTCGTACATATTAATGGTACGGTCCATGTGCGGCTTCAGCCATTCGGGATGGTTGCCCAATGTTCCGCCTCGGCTTAAGTTATAATACATACCGTGGCTTTCGATATTGGCTTCATCATATACATAGATGCCATATTCATCACACAATTCATAGAACTTGCGGTCTTGCGGATAGTGGCAGAGACGTACACTGTTGATGTTGTTCTGTTTCATCAGGGTGAAGTCCTTGCGCATCAGCTCTTCGGGAACATAATGTCCTGTTTCGGGATTATGCTCGTGTATGTTTACGCCTTTCAGCTTGATGGGTTGTCCGTTGATGAACAAGCAAATGTATGGTTTGCCGTTTTCGGCTATCTGATCGGTTGGTTTGATCTCGAAACGGCGGAAACCTACCGTATAAGGAATGATCTCGCTTGTTTTTTCTCCGTCTTTCAGAGATATCAGTAACCGGTACAGGTTAGGGTGTTCTGATGTCCAGGTCTTGACGTTGCTGAGGGCGGCTTCAAAAGAGATGCTCTTCTGCCCGTCCGCTGTAACAGGACAGGGGGTGTTACCTTCTGCCACCACTTTCTTTGCGGCATCCAGCAATTCGTATGCTACGGTTACCTCTTTGTTGCCTGCTGTATGGTTGGTTACGTCCACATTCAGTTTGAAGATACCATTTTTATAGGTGTCGTCCAGCGTAGACATCACGTTGAAATCTTTGATGTGAGTTTTGGGCTGTGAGAACAGAAATACATCACGTTCAATACCGCTCATGCGCCAAAAATCCTGGCATTCCAGATAAGAACCGGTACTCCAGCGGAATATTTTAATGACCAGCGAGTTTTTACCGGGTTTCAGGTAGTTGTTGATTAAAAATTCTGCCGGATTCTTGGAGTCTTCGCTGTATCCCACTTCCTGTCCGTTGACATACACGTATACACCGGATTTTGCTCCTTCCAAACGGAGGAATATGTCGCGTCCATCCCAATCGGCGGGAATTTCGATATCACGCTGATACACACCGACCGGATTGGCTTCGGGTAATTGCGGCGGTTGTGGATTTCTGGGCTTGAATTCGTATCCATGATTGGTGCGAGACAAAAGCAGTCGGGTCACAGTCTTTATCAACCGGAAGATAATGGTTGACTCCTTTTTTTGCCAGGACGAACATCATCTTCTGCTCTTTGCCGGTATAGAATCCGGTTGCATTGATAATGGTTACTCCCCGGTGCGGATATTCGTTGATGCGTTTGCCTATTTCTTCATACTTGTTGGAGATGATAAAGAATTGTACCGATTGGCGCGCACTGTTCACTACCTGGTCCAGTACGAAGCTGCAAACATAAAGGGTCACATATCCATATACTACCTTTTCCCAGTCTTTCAGTACGAAATAGCTGGAAGAGATAATGATCAGGTCACATATCAGCATGACTCTTCCCAAAGTGATGTCGCGGTATTTGTTGATGACAGCCGCGATAATATCGGTTCCTCCCGTACTTCCAT
>VOFH01002972.1_pt1 | contig 24975 bp, 60 predicted proteins | sample 5384091 | NCBI WGS metagenome assembly VOFH01 (sample SAMN12384727, study PRJNA508395) | human gut metagenome | isolation source: healthy gut G | host: Homo sapiens
AAAGAGCGGCATCACAGCACGGGCCGCCCGCGCCGGACAGGAGCAGATCACGCCGGTGACAAATCCCAGCGCCAGCGTGGCGATCAGATGCTCCTTGATCTGGTAGCCTGCCTTTCCTCCGCCCCGGCCTGCGCTTTTCGCTTTCGCAGAAGGATGGAGATTCCCGGACAGCAGGACCACCAGGTACAGCAGAATCTTCACCTGCCCCTCAGGGATGATGATCAGGTTCAACCCCCAGCACCGCGCCCAATTGCGGCTGCCGATGCTCAAGCGGATACCGAACGGGACATCCAAAATTCCCCGCCTTCTTGTAGTTTACCGATCCCCAGCGCGCCGGACACGATGAACGCCGCAAAGCTGAGCGCCAGTCCTCCGGCACGCCCATCCCCAGAGGCCCCTGTACACGATGGGCAGCAGAAATCCCGCCACGCCCGTCAGCCCCACAAAGACGCCTAATGATCAGGTTTGCCAGTATCACAATCATCCAGAATCCCATTTTCCCGATTCCTCCAAGTAATATTTATTTCATGTCATGCGCCGGCGCACGCGGCTCCGGCCAAACCGCGCACGTTCAGTCGGCCTTCGCCCGCTCCATAACGCCCGCGCCTCGTACATAATCCGCCTCGTCCATGGAAAGCACGCCCGGTTCTTCATCACTTTGCCGTTCACCACCATGTCGGCTACGTCCTCGGTTCACGCACTCCAACAGCGTGTGAATCTTGTTGCCGGTGGGGGCATAAGCGGCTGGTCCATGTCGATGCTGATGAAATCCGCCCGGTATCCGGCCTCGATCCGGCCAAACCCGCCTGCCCAGAGCGGCCGCGCCGCTGCCTCAAGCACCATCTGAAGGATGGTCTCCGCGGGCATCACTTCGGGTTGCGGTTGGGAACGCCGTGGTAATGTTCATGACGGAGCGGAATATCTTCATCTCATTCCAAAGGTTTAAGCCGCCGTGGGGCGCCTGTCGGAACCCATTCCCACCGGAATTCCCATTTCCAGAAGCTGCGGCGTATCTGGCACGGCTCTTGCTGCAGTTGCTGAAGGGACAGTGGCAGGTCTTTACGCCCCTGCCCATCACCAGGATTTCTCCCTGCTCGGAAAGTATCAGGCTGTGAGCGCCCAGGAAGTTGGGTCCCAGGACCTGCATCTTCTCCAGGTATTCGTAGGCGCATGCCCTCCCGCTTAATGATTCCATTGACCTCCCCATGTACTCGTTCATATGGGCCTGAAGCATGGTCCCGCGTTCCCTGGCCCGCATAGCTTCCAGCTCCACAAGACGGCTGGAACAGGAATTCAGGGCCGGAGAGAGTACACCTTAAGGTTTCCCTTCCGTGGAACCTGTCATAGAGGGAATCCGTACGCTTTAACGCTTCCTCCGCGTCCATGGCTATGGACTCCGGCAGCCCCTCCTCATCCATGGTGGAATAGGACAGTGCGCCGCGCAGGCCGCTGGCCTCGTAGACAGAAGCCGCTGTCTCCATATGGTAGCTGCCCGCGTCGATGAATCCTGCGGTGCCGGATTTTATCATCTCAGAGCGGCTGCCTGGGCGGAGAGACGCATTTTATCCGGAGTCAGCGTGCTTTCAAAGGGAAGCATGATTCTGGTCCAGATTATGGGCTTTGCATCCAGCACCAGGCCCTTTAGCAGCTGCTGTCCGGTGTGCATGTGGCTGTCGATGAGGCCGGGCATGAACAGTTTATTTCCCGTCCATGGTCTCCGGCCTGATATTTTTTCCACAGCTCCTTACCGACTCCAGAATTTTCCCCGGAAACCGCCATATCACATGTTCCTCCAATTGGTCATACTTTATCAACAGGAACCATCTTTTATTAACAAATCACATGTCTGCATCTTATCTTCTCTTTTTCAATCGGACGGCCTGTCAGATATCACTCCCGTCCGTCATCTCTTCACGCTATCAAATAACGCCTGCCAGGCAGAAGCATCTGGTCCCAGAGGCAGGAGCCCAGAAACGTTCCTGCGTCATCACGAAGATGCCCACGATCAGGATCTTCCAGCCCTGGCTGATGAAGGTCTTCAACTGGTCGCTGATGGCCAAGCCCGCAAACGCTCCAACCATGGTGAAGGGGCGGTAAAGTTGATGTTTCCGGCCGCCTGGATCACAAACTCCCGGACCGGGGAGATGGGGAGGCGGACAGAAGTCCGATGATGGAGCAGTACGCCACGATGGGAAGCTTCAGCGGAAGCACCTTGGTCAGAAATACCGCGCCATGGATATCACAAGAAGTAAAAGTCCGGGAATGGAATCCGTGATTCCCACCCCGTAACCAATCAGATTGGCAAGACCGGTCCGCATGCCGCCAATACAAACAACACAAGCCATTCTACATGTATCTCATACCGTCTCCTCCTTAATATCCCTGCCCTCTTTGTTCTTTAAAGCAAACCGTCCCAGCTTCGGTTCCAGAATCGGTATAATTTATCCGTCATGGGGATGGCGATAAACATGGTAATATACATGCCCGTGATTCCGGCAATGGTTTCACCCTACGCTGGCCATGGCTGAGATGGTATCGGCCCAGTTCCGGATAGATAGCGCACAGGCTGGCGCTTGAGCTTGCCATCATGATGCCCGCGCCTACGCCTGAGCCAAGGCCAAGGGCCTGTGGATGGAACCATCCGGTCATACCTACCACGGAGGCCATGAGACCGAAGTAGATGGTACCGACCATGCCGCCCACGATGTAGATGGAAAGGCTTCCTCTGGCCTCCGCGGAATCCGGGCCGTAGATATTGTTGATCAGCGCCATGTGGTACTCACGGTTGATGGAATGGCAGGCGCCCACCGCTTCCCGCTTCATGCCCAAAAGAATCGCAATCGGCATTGCCAACAGCGGTCCCAACAGATTTCAAAAATCCATGAAGAAGAAGGACCGGACCGGACTGAAGAATGGTGTCGATGTTTGCCCCCGCCGTGATTCCCAGCTTGGCGATAAAGGGACAGATGCCCACCACAACCAGTTGGAGGCCGCCTTCACATGCTTGTTATCCACGATCTTAACACCTGGGGACCGCTTAACACACCCAGGATAATCGCATAGAAAATCGGGAACAGGATAAACATTCCCTTTTCCAGCCGGGATCTTGATCTGCCCGATATTGTCCGCCACCAGGATAAACGCGAATGCCAGCGCATAGATCTTCCACTCCAGCGCGAAGCGTTCCCGAAGCGAACCGTACACATAAGTTCCTTTTTTCCGCTCATAAGAGCCCCTCCTTTCCAGCCGGCTATTTATTTTCACCCCGTCCGGCTGTTACAATCACCTTGTATTGAGTATTTTATCCAAATCGCCCCCGATAAAAAAAGGACAAATGAGCACTTTTCACGAAAATTTAAATTGATTTTGGAATTTAAGGATGCTATACTGGAGACATGAAATGCCGCGGCGCATGCCGGGAAAACAAACGAGGGTCGATATGACGCTGACCGAGCTGGAGAAGAAATGCCCAAAGCTTCTGGAATACAAAAACATGCCCGCCGACATCCGCAGCCGCAGCACCGTGGCACCCATGCGGCCGGCTCCATCATCCACCAGAAAAATATGGAATGGGGTATTTCGGCATCGTTGCAAAAGGGGAGAAACCGGGTAATCAACGAATTTGAGAACGGGAATGTCTACATGATCGAGGGCAATAAGGCCATCGATTTCATCGGCGAGGTAACAATCCTGGCCGGGATGACCCCGGACCTCCGTCACCATCGAGGCGGTGACGGAAAACGTGGTGGCCTACATCAGCCGCAAGGATGCGGACGGTGGCTGGCCGAGGACATGAACATCTTAAGCCTCACGGCGCGGCACACCGCCTTCAAGCTCTCCACCGCTCCTCCTACAACAACGGGCCAAGCTCTTCTATCCGCCCAGCTACCTGCTCTTAGACTACATCGTGAAATATGCCGGGCAGCAGGGGATCGACGGGCCCGCCCCGCCAAAAAGCAGTTCACGGTCAGCCGCACCAGACAGCTGCTCCAGGAGGAAATCGGGGTCAACGTGAAAACCTTAAACCGCACCATCCGCCAGCTGAGGAGGAAGGTTTTTTGATCTGTGCAAAGGAAAAATCACCTTCGACCGGGAAACAGTATGAGAAGGCGTTAGCATGGCTGGAGACGGCGCGACAAGTAGAATCCAGAAGGTGCGGGAGGTGGAAGTTTGTGAAGCGGGAATTGTCCGATATGACGCTTAAGGAGCTGTGGACGCTCTTTCCTATTTTTCTTACGGAGCCGAACCCGGACTGGGAGAGTTGGTATGAGGAGGAGGCACGCGCGCTCAAAGCCGCGCTGCCAGGCGGCCGCATCAAGCGCATTAGCCATGTGGGGAGCACCGCCATCCGCGGCATTTGGGCCAAGCCCATCGTGGACATTCTGCTGGAGGCACGTGCGCTCACGGACCTGCCGGTACTTGGCGAACTGCTACAGAAATCCGGATACACGCTGATGAGCGCCCGGACAGAGCGGCTCTCCTTTTAACAAGCGGTTACACGCCCGAAGGGTTTGCCGAGCGGGTCTTCCACTCTGCATCTGCGCGGGCCGGGCGACAATGACGAGCTGTACTTCAGAGATTATTTGAACGCCCATCCTCAGGCCGCAGGCGCGTATGAAAAGTTAAAGCTGAGCGTGGCCCAGATACGAGCACGACGGACGGATACACGGCACAAAAGGAAAATTTTGTAAAACAATACACGCAGGCGGCGAGGGAACTGTATGGGGAGAAGTACCGTAAAAGGGCCTCGGCTGTGCTGTTTTCTGCTATTTAATCCCAGGAAATCAGGCAAGCCTTTCCTGCGGGGTTTTATAATGGCAATATTCCAACTATAAAGCGAGGAGTATTGCCATGAAACAGGATCCACTGAACCAGAGGCGCCCGCCTCCTTTTCTTTTACCCCCGCGGATGCGGCCGCCTGCTATGATGCGTCGCAGATTCAGATCCTGGAGGGTCTGGAAGCGGTGCGCATGCGTCCCGCCATGTACGTGGGCAGCACATCGGCCCAGGGGCTCCACCACCTGGTCTGGGAGATTGTGGACAATGCGGTGGACGAGGCGTTGGCCGGGGCACTGCAGCGCGGTGTCCGTCACGCTCAATCCCGACGGTTCGGCGACCGTGACCGACAACGGCAGGGGAATCCCGGTGGGCGTCCAGAAGAAGACCGGTTTAAACGCCCTGGAGGTAGTTTTTACCGTGCCCATGCCGGCGGTAAGTTCGACGGGCAGAACTACAAGGTGTCCGGCGGGCTCCACGGCGTGGGCGCCTCCGTGGTCAACGCCCTGTCCGACCGGCTGTCGGTGGAGGTGCGCAGGGATGGGATGTCTGGCCAGAGATACCGGCGCGGCGTGCCCCGGGGGCCTGTGGCGGTCACCGGGAAATGCGCGCTTGTGGAGCACGGCACCACCGTGACCTTCCTGCCGGACCCGGCGATCTTCGGACACATATTTTGCTATGACACGCTGAAAAACCGGCTGCGGGAGACGGCGTTTCTGACACGCGGACTCTCGATCGAACTGGCGGATATGCGAAACGCCCGTGCGGCGGGACATTTTCTGCTTCGCCGACGGTCTGCGGGACTTTACCCAATGGCTGAACCGCGACAACGCACCGCTCTACCCGGAGATCATCTGCGGCCTGTCGGATTCCGAGGGAATCCAGGTGGGTTTGCCCTCCAGCACACCACTGGCTACAAAAACTGCCTGTGCAGCTTTGCCAACAACATCTCCACCCCGGAGGGCGGCACGCACGTCACCGGCTTCTACACCCGCCCTGGTACGCGCCATGAACAACTGCGCGAGGAACTTAAAGCTTCTGGGGGACTCCCACCCGCCGCTCACCCGGGCGGAGCTGGAGGAGGGGCTCACCGCCGTGGTGAGCGTCCGCATGGGGGGAACCGCAGTTTGAGGGGCAGACCAAGCAAAAGCTGGGCAGCAGCCAGGCAAAGGGCCGGCGGTGGACGGTCTGGTATTCCAAAAACTGACCCTGTTCTGGGAGCAGCACCCTACCGCGGCCAAGGCGGTCTGCGAGAGGCGCTGCTGGCCCGAAAGGCCAGGATGCGGCCAAAAGCGCCAGGGACCTGGCCCGCCGGAAAACCGCCCTCTCCGGCCTCACCCTGCCCGGAAAGCTGGCGGACTGTTCCGGCCGCGACCCTGCAAACTGTGAGCTGTTCATCGTGGAGGGGGACAGCGCGGGCGGCTCGGCCAAGCTGGCCCGCTGCCGTGAAACCAGGCCGTGCCCCCCTGCGCGGCAAAATTCTCAACGTGGAAAAGGCGGCGATGGACAAGATATCCGCCAACGCGGAGATCAAGGCCATGATCTCCGCCTTCGGGACCGGAATCCTGGAACACTTTTCCCTGGAAAAGCTGCGCTACCACAAGATCATCCTGATGACCGACGCGGACGTGGACGGCGCGCACATCACCACCCTGCTCTTGACCTTCCTCTTTCGGTTCATGCCGAAGCTGATCCGCCAGGGACACGTATTTTTGGCCCAGCCGCCCTCTTTACCGGGTAGAAAAAGGGAAAGAAACTCTGGTATGCTTACAGTGACAGCGCACAGCTGTGAGCATTCTGGATAAACGCCAGGACGGGACGGAAATTACAAAATTCAGCGCTACAAGGGGCTTGGCGAGATGGACGCGGGCCAGCTGTGGGAGACCACCATGGACCCCAAGCGCCGCGTGCTCTTAAAAACCGTTACCATGGACTGGCTGCCGGACGGGGCGTATCCCCGGAGACCGGACCGCACATTCTCCATGCTCATGGGAAATGAGGTGGAGCCCGGAAAAATTTCATCCTGGAACATGCGCAGTATCATCTCCATGCTGGATGGTATAGCCGGGCCCTGCACCCGGGCGAGGCGACCGGCCAAAAACAAAAAGGGGGACCCGTTTGTGAACCGCGACGATTTACAGCTTTTTATGACCATGTTTGAGGAACAGAACCTTCTTCGGGCCGCCGAACTGCTCTACTCTCTCCCCCTCCACCGCGGGCGCCCGCCTGCGGTCCATGGAGGACGAGTTGGGCTTCGAGCTGTTTGAGCGCAGAAAAGGGCGTCAAAGGCCTCACGTCCCCACCCCCAAGGGGGTGGAGTTTTCCCGGATCGCCGCCCAGATGCTCTCCCTCTGGAACGAAGCGGACCAGCTGAGCCGCGGCCACGACTCCCCCATCTGTCCGTGGCCACGGTGGACAGCTTTCTGGACTACAACCTGACGCCTCTCTACCGGGACTTAGTCTCCCGCCACGGCTTCTCCCTGGACATCAAGTGCTACCCTGCGGACATGATTTTACTCCCTGGTCAGCCAGAAACAGGCGGACGTGGGCTTGCCCTCTACCAGGCCAGCATGCCCCACGTGAAGGTGACGCCGGTGATGTCGGACGATATGGTGCTGGTGGTGCCGGAAGGAATGCGGTGGGATGAGGGATAGAGAAGGGATCGCGGTGGATGGGGTTGGATGGAGCGCTGGAGGGCTGCGCCGGGGCGAGGCGGCGGGGCCGGGCGAGACGGGGGGCCGGACGAGGCGGCGAGGCCGGGCAAGGCGGCGGGGCCGGACGAGGTTGCCGGGGCCGGACGCTTCGGCCGGGCAAGGCGAGGCTGCGGCGGGGCCGGGCGCTTCGGCCGGGCAAGGCGAGGCTGCGGCGGGCCGGACGCTTCGGCCGGGCAAGGCGAGGCTGCGGCGGGGCCGGGCGCCGGCGGCGCCGGTATGGCCCACCCTGCCCCTCCCCGTCATCTCCCCGCCTCCCTTCCGCCGGAAAAGGAGCTTCTTACCGGCTCGCCCTTTAACAATAACATCGGCTGGGGCCGGAGTTCAAGGTGTGGCATGACCGCTACATCGGTCCTTCCCACCGGCCGCTGGTCACAGCCAGCAGCATCTCCATCCTGACCGGATTTCTGGAAATGAAGGATTACTGGACCGTGATGCCCGTCACCACGGCCCGGGGGCTGATGAAGCACGCTCCCATCCGCATCCTGGCGCTGGACCCGGCCCCGCCCAAGCGGGACCCTTTATCTCCTGACCCACCAGTCGCCCACCACAGCGTCGGCCCAGAATACGGAGCTGTTCTGCGAATATCTGAAAGAATACCTGGCCAAATTGTAAAATTCACCGCAATATAACAGCCTCCGCACAGAATCGTTCCGTGCGGAGGCCGTAATTATGTTTCTTTTGTTTACGCTTTCCAGAGGCTGTGGATATTACAGTGGCGTATACCGCCTCCACCTCGTCCCCGTCGCAGATGGCAGCATGCCGCCGGCTCATCTCCCGGGTTTAAGACTTTGCGCTGGTTTCCGCTCTTGGTCTGCAGGGAAATCCACTGGATATAGTGTTCCGGCGCCATCGGATGGGCCACAGGAGCCAACCGTAACCATCACCTTGTTTCCTCTACCCGGTATTAGGATATGTTTTTCCGTGGACGCCTCGGTTGTCCCCGGTTCAATCCGCTTCATCGCCTGACCGCAGCACATAATCGGCATGCCGCCTCCTGACCATCGCCACAATATTTCCACATTTCTCACAAATATAAAATTTCTGCTCCATAAAATAATTCCTCCTATAGGTTTTCTCTCACACTGTTTCATCAAAATGGATTGTATCTAAAGCTGGTCCACAATCTCCTTCGGAATATCCGGAATCTCCCGTATGTTCTCTAAAAAACCTCTTCGTGTTTCCGCTCTGTGGCAGCATAAATCCTGCTTCCCGGCACAAGTCCTCCGCCATCAGACGGTTGGACCTTTCAATCGCCGCGCCGAGGGCGCCCGGCAGTCCGGCGGCAATACTCTCCTGGCGGTTTTTGCTCTGAATCAGCCCGCGCAGCGCCTCCACCACCTTCTCATCCTTCGGCTGCTGGGGCGGCAGTTCTTTGGGAACCATGGAAATCGCCGGACGGACAGGCCCGGCGCAGACACCACAGCCGATGATTTATCAACATCAATTATACTGTTCTCCGTATCGGTCGCTCCGGTAGGGCATACATAAAGGCACAGGCAGTCCTTGGTGCACAGGCGAATATTCCTCACTGCATATTTTCTCCGACATTACGCTGTCCTCCCTTCCATCTTCTCAAATTTCCAGCTGGGCACCTTGCACACCGGACACTGCCCGGCGCTGCCTCCCCCCACATAGACGAATCCGCAGATGGTGCAGACATAAACGCCCGTGTCCGCAAGCATGGCTTCCCCCTCCTTCTCATAGCGCTTTAAGAGGGAATTTAATATTTTTGTCACCTTCTCGCTCCACACCAGGCTCCGCAGCGCGCCGCGGTCGTTCTTGTCCCCTGCTGCCGCATTGGCGTATGGATAATTTTTCTCCAGGTCGTTCTCCACCAGGCGGGCCAGTTCGCTTACGGATGGGCCGACGGCCGGTTCCGCTTTGCCCCGGAAAACTCCGCCAGCTTCTGAAAACTTTTTTGCCTCCTCCAACTGATACTGCTTCTCACAGCCACGACTTAAATTCGAGCAGATAACGCTCATCTCCATCGCAGACAGCTCCTTCATCATCCGGCGTCTCCAGAGCCTCCTGCGAAGCCGGCTTAGGTTCCGCTTCCTTCTTAGGTTCCGTTTCCTTCTCCCTAAACGCTCCTTTCCCCGCTCCGCACCACGGACACTTCCAACCGTCCGGCAGGTCCTCCCATCTGGTGTTAGGCCCTATGCCCGCGTCCGAATTCCCGTTTCCTCGTCGTAGACATAGCCACAGATCGAACACACATATTGCTTCATAACTTTTGCACCGCCCCTTTCGATTTCTGAATATTTTCTATATGTGTATACTTTATCACATTTTTTCCGTTTGTTCTGTGATGTTGTCACAGTTCTCCCTATCTCCACCCCAAATTTTCCTTGCCGCTTCATCTCCCTCTATGGTATAATAACCTAAAACCCGTCATCAACCTGCAAGGAGGCACAGACACCCATATGGACTTCAATTTAAACAATCTGGTCAGCAGCAGGGTCTTGGACCCGTGCACGCCGTTTCCGGAAAATTTGCAGCAGCCGGAGATGCGCCACATCGCCGTCTTCGAGCCGGAAAATCCTGGTTTTTGTGGAGGCCCTTGGGGAACAGACGCTGCTGTTTATCCCCATGGCTGTCTGTGCCGGCTGACTGCAGACACATACAACTTCTGGCCGAGCGCTCCTGCGCCGTCGTGCGTTACCGGGACGACGCCTCCCCGCAAAATCCCCTGACGCGCTTCGGCCCGGCAATTCCCAGTTCCTGATCCCGGAGGGTTCGGACGTCTCTGCGACCATCTCTCTGTGCTACAAGCTGGCTTACAGCGGCATGCAGCGGTTGGCTGAGGCCAGCCTTGAGACCATGGAACGCCTCTCCAAGGGCTTTTGCACCACAAGGGCCAGGGCGAGCATCATCCGAATCGCCGCCGAGCTGCTCCGAATGCCCGGTGGCCTTCGTCACCTCGGACTTTCACCTGCAGAGCACCCACGACACCTCCGTCTATCTGGTGTTAAACCCCTTCTGCACGGAGGATTCGTTCAATTGGGAATCCGCCCTGGAAAATTTCCAGCTGAGCTCGGCGGCCTACCACTCCTGCCTGGCGGAGGCTATTAACGGCAATCCCATGAGCGGATACCTCTGCCGGAACGAATACTGCCGCAAACAGGGCTGCCAGATTTTTATCTTCCCCATCACCGATGCGGGCAACTGTTACGGCTACCTGCTCCTCTCCTGGACGAGCGGGTGGATGCTCTCCCGGAGCGCAGCATCAAAATCCAGCAGATTCTGGCGATCATTAAATTCGAGATCATCAAATCCGACGAGATTGCCCACACGGTCAACCGCTACTACGACTTCCTGCTGGACGAGCTGGTGGAGTCGGAACAAACGGATTTCGCAAGCTGATGCAAAAGTACGGCCTGGTCGGAAGGTGATCTTCGACGAGTATTACGTGCTTATCGCCGGGCGCACGCCCCAGAGCCACATCGGACACCTTCTTCCACGAGCTGCTCACCAGCCAGCAGTTCAACGCCCTGTACGACCGCCTGGTGACCGCCCTCGGGACCATCAATTTCTTTCTGTTTGAGAGAAAGGACTACATTGTCACCATGCTGCCCCGCCAGCTGGTGCCAAGAGTGGAAACCGGATTTTGAGCTGGTGATCTCTTTGTACCAGGAATTTCTGCAGGACCAGTATCAGGGCGCCGGGATCAGCGACATCGTGCCCACCGAGCAGGTCCGACAAGGATACTTGCAGGCGCTTAAGGCCCTTGCCATCTCCCAGAACTCCCTGGGAAAGGCGCCCTGTTACTACGAGAGCTGGGAATCCTGCGATTCTTCTTCGACCATTCCAGCCAGGTGGACTTCACGCCCCTGCTGCACCTGTACAAGGAGTACATACAGCCCATCATCGACTACGACAACCGCCACAGCGGGGACCTTCTCCCCACGCTGACAGCCTACACCACCTACTGCGCCTCGCCGTCCGCCATCTGCAATGCGCTGTTCATCCACAAGAACACCCTGTACGCGCGACTGAACAAAATTTCCCAGATACTGGGTAAAAATCTGTCTGACAGCGAGACCGTGTTCAACCTGTCGCTGGGGCTAAAAATTCAAACCTTAATCCAGGCCGGAATCCTGGACAGCGAGCTGGACCCATAAAGCCAAAGGCCGCCTCCCTTCCCCGGAGACGGCCCTTCTTTTGCCCTTTTTAAACCCGAAACGTCTGATCCTTAATCCCTCTCATGGACACATGGGAACAGCACAATTTTTTCATATATTTTCCACTGTTCGTCCACCGACTCCGCCACCGCACGGAAGTAGTCTCTCACCACGTCCCGCGCGTAGTCGTGGGCCACAAAGTGGCCGTCGTCCTCCGCCAGATGGTCCACGGACTCAGCGCCCGTGCCCGCCTCCGCGAACGCGTACTTCTCCAGGAACTCCCCTGCCTCCTCCCTGGTCCAGACGCCGTCCCAGAGGTTTCTGGTGGCCTCCAGCTTGCCGTAGCCCCTCGATCTCGCAGTACCTGTGCCACAGGGGGCATAAGTGCCGCCAGCCGGGTGTCGATTCCCGCGTTCTTAAAAGATGATCTCGCGCTCAAAATCCGTCTGTTTCTCCACCGAGTTGTCAAAGCTCATGGAAATGGCGTGACGGCCGATCCCTCGCCGAAGGCGTTGGAGGTGGAGAACTGGGAGACGATGGACATCTCCGGCCAGCAGGTGTCGATCATGGTCTGAAGCCGCTTTTCAAAGTAGGTCAGATGCCCCGGTTCCATCTCGTGGCCCACATACTCCACCACCTTCTCCACCGTCCAGGGGTACAGCAGATTAAAATTGCGCTCATATTCAATGTGGTTTGTAGTCGTACCCGAACAGGATCGACAAAAATACCATGTCCTGCTCGGCAGCTCGCGCACCCGCACCCGGGGCATGCTGTTGCCGGTCACGTCCATGCGCTTCACCGCAATGTCGTGGAAGACCTGGGTGGAGGTCCTGATCACGTTTAACAGGTTCTCCGGCGGAATCGCAAGCTTTTTCCGAAACGCCGCGATCTTTCCTGCACCGTACCAGCTCCCGGGAGCGCCTGGTCAAGCTCGCCCAAGATGCCGTCAAATTTTTTATAATCGCGCAGGCGGGCGCCACCAGACAGTACAGCCCGTCGGTCATCTGGTCGAAGGAAAAGTGTTCTCCCGCCAACATCCGCGTGCGCACGTTCAAATTCCCCACATGGTCAATCAGGTAATCCACCCGCTGCCACTCGTTTTCCGGCGCGCTCTCCCGGTAGCGCTTCAAACTGTAGAGCAAGCTCTCCGACTCGTCCAGAATATTCTCCAGAGTCTTGCCGTGCTTCATGTCCCCAATCTCGTAGTCGGGAATGATCTTATATTCCCGGGAATAACGCATGCTGGTTCTTCTCCAGAACGGCCCCTCGGTGTACCACTGTAAATCCCACGCATCGTAGCGCGTCTTGCACAGGGTCAGGTCCACCAGCTGCTGGGCCATTGCATTCAGTGCTGCTTCTGCCAAAATATACCTCCTTTATCTGCCAAAATGCGCGGCGATTTCCCCGCCGGTCGCAACCCAAACATCATCCGCCTTCTTGAGCTCCTCAAGCAGCGCCTCCAACATGAAAAATACGCCCCTGCTGCCCGATGGCCTGGGGATCCAGCTGCAGGTTGAACAGTGTTCCGAACCGCCGCGCGCCCTCCAGCTCGCAGAGCCAGTTTTTCAGCACATCGTCCATCCGCGCGCTGCGGGACTGTCCCGGAGGATCGGAGGGTCGAAGGTGAAACAAAAATAGGGCAGGTCGAACAGCTCCCAGTGGATGGGCAGCTCCAAACAGCCCGGAAATTTCCCGCACGTAGGGCACGTCATCGTCCGACAAGGAACTGGAGTAGGTAAAGCCAAGCTCCTTCGCGATCACCAGCGTCTCTTCACTGATCTCCCCTCCGGCATCCGAAAGCCCAGGGGCGCCTTCCCGGCCGCCTCTGTCAGAAGCTCCCGGGCCTCCATAAGAGCCTCCCGCTGTTCCTCGGCCGTCATGTGGGCCCAGAATCTCATGGTTATTCCCGTGGCAGCCGATCTCATGCCCATGGGCCACGATGGAGGCGACCGCCTCCGGGTAGCGCTTCACAACGGCCCCGGTATAAAAAAGGTGGCCTTGACCTCATACCGGTCAAGCACCTCAAAGCAGCTTGGGCAGCCTAGCGGAGGCTGGTGCGCCCCAAGCGCAGAATGTCGCCCTCGTCCATTGACGTCCGGATAGTAGATCTTTCCAAAAACTCGGCGTCAGGTTCACGCTGATCATGGCTGCGCACGTCTTATTCTGCGGCCATGCCGTCTTCTCAATGAGCATCGTCATTTCCCCTCCATCACTGCTTTATAGTAATTCGCGATCTCTATGCAGGGCGCGCACCACACATCCCGGTTGGAGGCCAGATACTCGCAGAAGCTGCGAAATACCACCGCCCGCCCCGGAGTCCCCGCAATCTGCGGGTGAAACGCCGTAGAACCGGAATTGCCCATGCGCACCATGCCCTCCACCTCGCGGATCCAGTTGGAGTACGCGTTCTCGTAGGGAGCGATGCGGGGCATCCCCCCACCAGCACGGCGGGGTAAGAGTGGAATACCGTCTGAACATAGTCGTCCATCTGTTCATCCCGGCAGGGAATATTCACCGCATGTGTGGGTTCCCCCTCCACCTCGTACCAGCCGCATGCCTCGCCGCTGATCCCGGCGCTGGAATACACAAAACCGCCCTCCGAGTAAATCCACCGCTCTGTCTCCGGGAAGCAGCGCCGTGGGCCGAAGCCCACCGCCCTGCGCCCGGTATATTTTAAGAAAATCTCCTGGCAGTGCTCGATGCGCTCCCGCTGTTCCTCGAAGGTCGCCCCGTACTCCCCGGTGTGGTCCAGACCGTGATGCCCGATCTCATGTCCCCGGTCCAGAATCTTCTCCACCACGTCCGGATGCGCGGCCACAATGTCGGCCGGAATAAACCAGGTGGACTTTAAGGAAAATTCCTCCAGGATCTCAAGCACCCTGAGAGCCCCTTTTTTCGTGCCGTACTGGCCAATGGAGGGCCCTTTGATGTAGCCGTCCCCCCGCCCGGCAGGCACCGGGTCTTGTTGCGCCAGATGGTGTCGCCGTCCATGTCAAACCCTAAAGCAAACGCGCTCTTCGCTCCGTTAGGCCATCTCATATTTGCTCCTTTTGCAATCATTTTTTAATTTCTCCGGCCGCAAAGCGCCGGTCTTTTTCTACACCGGCGTCCTGCCCGCCGTTGGGCGCCAGCACCTGCCCGGTCACGTACTCGGAGGCGTCCGAGGACAGATACAGCACCATATCCGCAATGTCCTCCGGCGTCCCGATTCTCCCCAGGGGATATCCCGCAGCTCGTCCTCCACGAATATGTCGAAGTCCGTCTCCTTCAGCATGGGTGTCTGGGTGGTGGGGACCGCGATGGCGTTGGCGTTAATGTGGTCCCCACCCAGCTCCTTGGCGATGGACTGGGTGAACCCGATAAGCCCCGCCTTAGCCGACGCGTAGTGGGAACAGAACTCACAGCCGATAATCCCGGAGCCGGGCTGATGTTGATGATCTTCCCGTGCTTCCTGGCCTTCATGTAGGGAATCACCTCGCGGCACAGATAGAACGGCGCGGTTAAATCCACCCGAAGCATCCGGTCCCAGTCCTCGTCCGTGATCTCCTCGAAGGGCAGGGAAACGCTCCCGATGCCCGCGTTGTTCACCAGAATGTCCACATCCCCGAAGACCTCCACCGTGGCCGCAACCAGTGCCTTCACCTGCTCCGGGTCCGCCACGTCGCAGTGGCGGTACTCCCGCGGTCCCGCCGTGATCGCGGATCTCCTTCACCGCGCTCTCCCCCAGTCGTCGTGGACGTCGCAGATCATCACCTTCGCCCAAACCGCCCCAGCGCCAGGCCGTGGCCCGGCCGATTCCCCCGGCCTCCCCGGTCACAATAGCGGGCCTGCCGGCAATCTTTAAATAATCATACTCCATAACCTTCTCACGCTTCCTTTCTCCACAAAACCGTCACATCCAGGCACCGCCGTTGGGGCAAGAGCACCTGTCCGGTGATATACTCCGCGGCCTCGGACACCAGGAATACAATGGCGGACGCCTGATCCTTGGGCGTGCCCACCCTATACCAGGAAGCCCCTTTGTCTCATCCTCCCAGGAGCGCCCAGGAAGGTGCGCCATGCGGGTATCCGTCAGCCCGGTGCCCAACACGTTGACGTTGATCCGGTGCTTTGCCAGCTCCTGGGACAATTCCTTCGCCAGGCCGATCATGCCGGCCTTTGATGCCGCGTAGTGGGGGTCCGAGAAGTCATATCCCAGCGCCGCGCCGGAGCTGACCATACAGATCTTTCCGTGCTGCTTTTTTCACCATGTAGGGCAGAACCTCGTTTGGTGAACATGTAAGCGCCGGTCAGGGTTGATCGGATCAGCCGGTCCCCTCCTCATAGGTCATCTTATCGAAGGTCTTTCCACCGCCGAAACCGGCTGCGTTGTTGACCAAAAATATCCACATTTCCGAAGGTATCCACCGTCTTTTTATGGTCTCTTTTATCTCCTCAAGCTTCGTCACGTCGCACCGATTATAGACCGCCGCGCCCCGCGCTCTGTAATCTCCTCCGCCACCTTTTTGGCGCTGTCCCCCTCGATATCACAGACCATCACGTTGCCCCCAAATCCGCCAGCATGATGGCGGTGGCCCGCCCGATCCCGTTGCCGGAACCGGTCACAATGGCCGTCTGCCCCTCCAGGCGGAAATAGTCGAACATGGCCTTCTGTACGCTCTCTCACGCGAAATCCCTCTCTTCCCTCTTTTTTTTGTCTTGCCCAGGTAGGCCGCCACAATGGACTCGTCCGCGGCCAGCTCTGCGCCGGTTCCTGTCTTCACAATCTGCCCCTGCTCCAGCACGCACGCGTGGTGGGCGATGGACAAGGCCTTGCGGGCGTTCTGCTCCACCAGCAGCACAGAGATCCCCTCCCCGTTGATCTGCCGGATAATGGACATGATATCATTGACAATCAGCGGAGCCAGCCCAAGGGACGGCTCGTCAAGAAGCAGCACCTTGGGGTTTGACATCAGCCCCGGGCAATGGCTAGCATCTGCTGCTCGCCGCCGGACATGGTGCCCGCCCGCTGCCTTCTGCGCTCCTCGGCCGCGGGAACATGGCAAACGACCGCTCAACCCTGTCCGCCCGGTTCCTGCTGGTGTAGCCGCCAGGAGCAGGTTCTCCTCCACCGTCAGGTTCGGGAAAATCCACCGCCCCTCAGGCACCAGGGATACCCCCTGACTCCACCACCCGGTACGCCGCGGACTCCATTTTTTGTCGTTTAAGTAGACCTCCCCCACTGGGGCTTTAAAGCCCTGCGATACACTTCATGAGGAAGATTTTCCGGCCCCTGTTGGCCCCCCACAATCGCCATGATCTCGCCCTTGTCCAGCTCAAAGCTGACATTGCGGATCGCCTGGATTTTTGCCATATGAAAACTGAGATTCTCCACTCTGAGCATTATTCATCCACCCCCAAATACGCGGAAATCACGTCCGGATTGTTCTGATCTCCTCCGGCCTCCTCCGCTAAGAGGGTGCCGAAATTGAGCACGGAAATCCGGTCGCAGATCGCCATGATCACGTCCATGTGGTGGTCGATGATCACCACGGTCACATCCTTCTTGTCCCGGATCTCGGATAAATTCTGACAGCTTGGCGCTCTCCTCCTCGTTCATGCCCGCCGCCGGCTCGTCAAGAAGAATCACCTTGGGGCAGGTCGCCAGCGCCCGGGCGATCTCCAGACGGCGCTGCATGCCGTAAGGCAGGTTGTTGGCCTTCTGATCCCTCTGGTCCGACAGCCCAACCTCCGCGAGCAGCTGGTCGCAGAATGCCCGGCTCTCCCGCTCCTGGGCTTGGCACTTCTTCGTACGCAGAATCCCGTCGAGGAGGCTGTAGGTGATATTTTTCTGGCATGCGGTCAACAGATTGTCGTAGACCGTCAGGTCGCCGAACAGGCGGATGTTCTGGAAAGTCCGAGCGATGCCTCTGACCGCAATCTCGTGGGTGGGAAGCCCGTTGATCTTCTCCCCCTCAAACAGCACCGTGCCCTCCGTGCAGTCGTAGACGCCCGTGATCATGTTAAACAGCGTGGTCTTGCCCGCTCCGTTGGGGCCGATGATCCCGTAGATGCTGCCCTCAGGCACATTGATCGTTATGTCATTGGAAGCCGTGATACCACCAAAACGCTTCACGACGTTCTGTAGCTGCAAAATAAACTTCTGCTGCGCCATGCGTTATCGCTCCTTCCATCTCTTTTTCGCGCTGCCCGCAAGGTTTTTAAGTCCCTGCACGCTGAACTCCTTGGTTCCCATCAGTCCGGAGGGCTTAAAGATAATCACCAGGACCACCAACAGGCCGTAGAACACCATGCGCCACTCCTGAACGGAGCCGAAGCGCAGAATTTCCGGCAGAGGGCACCAGGATCATGGAGGCAATGATGGTTCCGGTCAAGCTGCCACAGCCGCCCAGGATTACAGTCATCACCAACTCGTCGGATTTCACCATGTTGAACATGGTGGGATTCAGATAATGCATATAGTGGGCTAAAAGCGCGCCGGAAATGCCGCAGAGCGCGCAGCTGATCCCCATTGCCAGCATCTTGTAATTAGCCACGTTCGCGCCGATTGACGCGGTGGCAAGCTCCTCCTCCCGCACCGCGATGCAGTTGCGCCCGTGCTTGAGCGAAGGAAATTGCGCAGCCCCCAGACGATCACCACCAGAAAGCAGAGCACAACCGGAAACGTGGCCCCCTTGGGCACGTCCGTCAGGCCTCTGGCACCGCCGGTGAGGTCCGGAAGGTTCTCGATGATCAGTTTTGTCACTTCGCCGATTCCCAGGGTGGCGATGACAAAGTAGTCGCCCTTCAGCTTGAGCGTGGGTAGCCGATGATGAGCCCGATGGCCAGGGCCGTAAACATGCCGCAGAACACGCCCACCAGGATCGGAACGTGGAAGGTCTTTGTGATCAGCGCCGAAGTGTAGGCGCCGATGGCCATAAACCCTGCGTGCCCCATGGAAAACAGTCCCGTAAATCCGGTCAGTATGGAAACGCCCAGAATCGCAATCATATAAATGCCGGTCAGTGTCGCAACACCCATCCAATAATTCATCTTCTCACCCCCTCATGCCTTGTCCTCCGTGGCCTTGCCCATCAGCCCGGACGGGCGGACAAACAGTACGATCACGAGCAGCGCGTATGCAAAGATATCGCGCATGGACGAGGAAATATAGCTGGAGATCAGCGTCTCACCGATGCCCAGTATGATCGCCCCCAGCACCGCGCCGGGGATGCTTCCCCAGGCCGCCGAACACAGAGCTAATAAACGCCTTGTTGGTCATGGCGGTCCCCAGCGTGGGGAACGCCGTGTACTTGGCGCCCAGAAGCGCTCCGGCCAGCCCCGCCAGGGAACCGGCGATTAAGAACACCAGAAGGATCAGCTTCTGAACGTTCACGCCCATCAGGGAGGTGGCGTCGAGATCGTAGGAGGCCCCCCGTATGGCCAGGCCCGCCCGGGACTTTCGGATAAACAGCTCCACCAGCACCAGCGCCGTGAAGTTCACTGCAAAGATGATCAGGTCCACCTGCCCGACGCTGGCGCCGAACAGGTTAATGGACTCGTTGGAAAAGTTGACCGGATAAACTCTGAACCGGCTGCTGAAGCTGATGATGATCAGGTTCTCGCACATGGTGGAGATTCCTAGGCCAGTGATCAGGAGGTAGATGCGGCGCGCCTTTTCTTTAACAGCGGGCGGTACCCCAGTATCTCGATGAGCATGGCCAGGCCGCCGGCCGCAAGCACGGCGATGATAATTCCCAAATAAAGGTTCTGCACCAGGCTGGACAGGAAGAAGAACGCGCAGAACGCTCCAATCGTAACCGTGATGCTGTGGGCAAAGTTGGTAAAATTGAGTAGACTGTAGATCAGTGAGTAGCCCACCGCCATCAGCGCGTAGATACTGCCGATGGACAATCCGTTAATTAACTGTTGAAAGAACAAAATGTTCCCTCCCCTCCTAGTCCATGCGGTACTCGTCGAGTTTTACAAAATCTGTTCCCTGAATCTGGAAGATTGAGGCGGTGCGGACCGGGTTATGGGTTGCAGGATCGATGGAAATCACGCTGGTCAGGCAGGGCACGTCCTTGGCGTTCTCCATGGCATCGCGGATTTTCTCCGGCGTCGCCTCGCCGGCGGTCTCAATGGCGTACTTGACCAGTTCGAAACAGTCGTACGCCAGGTACGCGTCCGTGCCGCCCTTGTCCGGGTCCATGTTCCACTTTTCCTGGAAGGCGTTCTTGAATTCCTGAAGGCTCTCGTCGATTCACGTCCATGGCGCAGGGGAACACCGCGTCCTGTACCTCGTCCTTTGCGATCTCAAACAGGTCCTGCATCATCCAGGCGTCCACCCCCAGGAACGGCACTTCGATGCCCACCGCTCTGGCCTGCTTGGCAATCAGGCCCACTTCCTTGTAGTTGGCCGGGATCATCAGCGCGTCGAAATCCCCTTTCTCCTTGATCTTGGAGAGCTGTGCGCGGAAGTCCACGTCGCCGGTCTTGTAGGCCTCCTTGATCATCACCTTGCCGCCCTTGGACTCGAAGGATTCGGTAAAGTTCTGGGTGATTCCTAGAGGAGTACTCGCTGCTGATCTCGTACAAGAATCGCAACCTTCTCATACCCCAGCTTGTCCTTTGCGTAACCGCCCATAATGTCGCCCAGCTGCGGGTCTGACAGGCAGATGCTGGAATGCGTAGGGACGAACGGAACCGTCCTCCTCCCGCTGGGTTACCTTGTAGTTGGTTCCCGTAGTGGTAATGTGGGGGACCTTGTACTCCTCGCACACCTCCGCCAGAGCGATCGCCCCCGAGGAGGAGTCCGGGCCGATGAAGGCCACCACGCCGTCGTTCTGGAGCGCCTTGCGGGCCGCGTTGGTGGTCTCCACGGCGTCCCCCGCGGTTGTCATAGATTTTCAGCTCAATCTGCTTGCCGATGATGCCGCCGTTTGCATTGGTCTCCTCCACCAGCATCTTTCAGGGTGTTGGATTCCACCTCCCCCCAGAGAGCGGATTCCCCGGTCAGCGGCCCGATGTAAGCCTAATATAATCTTGTTCTCGTCCTTCCCACTTCCCCACAGGCGCTCACCGATAGGGCCATCACCGCTGCCATTGCCATTGCTGCCAGTCTCTTAAATTTTTTTGCATAATCTGTTTCCTTCCTCCTTTTTGAAAATTAAATTTTATAAGGGAATACTGCCCCCTTGTTTCCGCCTACCCCATGGATAACAATGGACTTTTTTGTCCGTTTTCCCCCGCTGTATTGCAGATTTTTTTTGTATATCTGTACTAATTTTTAATTTTAATCGAATCTATCATTTTTGCAATCGTACAAAAAATCCATATTTAAAAATGACCTTTTGTACTTTCGTTCAAACCGCTTCACAAATGCATTAATTGTCATTTATAAAGCAAATATATGCATTTTTATCTTTTTTTTTCCATACTCTACCTTCATGTCCCTACTTTGTATGACGACAATTCCAGTCCCCCACGCGGTATTTTTACCGGCGGTTTCGCCCTCCGGCAGCCCTTTTTGGCCGGCTCCCATTAGAATACCGCGGAAACGGTTTGCCCTCCTGCCGCCCTGCGCCATGGCCCCAGAAAATATCGCTTGCCCTATGTTCCGGTGCAGTTATAATGATACTAACAGAAATTTTTTTCTAAGGAGGCCGCATCATGGGAAAAACGGTGCCCATTCAAAACGTATACTGCTCAACCAGGACTACCGCAAAATCTGCAGCATCGACACGGAGGTCATCGACACGCCCACCACGCCTCTCATTCACCAGATGTCCCGCTTTTGGCTGATCAACGAAGGGCAGGGCGTGTTAAAGCTCCAGGACCGGGAGTACAAGCTCTGCCCCGGCACCATCGTGTCCATCCTGCCCTGGCAGATCTCCGACGTGATCCAGGTGGACGCGCCGCTCCAGTACTACCTCCTGGCCTACTACTGCGACAACATCAACTCCATCATCAAGCCCGTGTACAGCGCGGACAGCAAGCCTGTGAGCCTGATCGAGAGATGACGGCCAGCCCCGGTGGTCCCACTGCGACGAGGGCGAGTACGAGGCCATCGCGCCATCTTTTGAGCAGCTGCGCACGGAGATGGGCGTGGAGTCCGTGAAACCGGCGGACGGCGGCGACGAGTTCCACACTCTGTACTTAAAAACAAACTGGTGGAGCTGATCGTACTGTTCCGCCGCGCCACAGAGCGCAGCCGGATCGCCTCCCCGCCCGCACGGGCGGAAATCCATAAAGAGCGATGTCCTCCACTACATGTACAACCACCTGAGCGAGAAGCTGACGTTGTCCAACCTGTCCAAGCTGTTTTTCATGAGTGAGTCGTCCATCAGCAACTACATCACCCTGACCACCGGCCTGTCTTCTTCGACCTGTTGAACGAGATGCGCGTGGGCAAGACCATCAATTTCCTGCTCTACACCAACCTGACCATGGAGGAGCTGGCGGAGATTCTGGGCTTTCGTGGACAGCTCCCACATCAGCAAGGTGTTTGCCGCCCGGATCGGCATGAAGGCCAATGATTTCCGGAAAACCTACCAGAACGTGTACGAGATGTGCAATATCAAAATGACGCCGGGACGCCTACGACATCGTAGCTTACATATACCGCAATTACGCCGAGGACCTGACGCCCCAGAACACGGCGGACCGTTTTCACATCTCAATCAAGGACCTAAACACCATCCTGCTGTACCAGGTGGAGAAAAACTTCCCGATTTTTTAAACTTTCGTCCGCGTCAACCGGGCCTCTGAGCTTTAAAAAACAACGACCAGACAATCACACAGATTGCCATCGACGTGGGCTTCAACAACGCCAAGACCCTGACCCGCAACTTCCTGCGCTACCGGACCATGACCCCGGGGGCCTTTCGCCAGAACATCGGGCTTCAGGACAACACACTGTAAAGCAAAAAAAAAGCGCCGGATGCGCATGACGGCTGACCGACACCCATAAGAGGTGCCGGACACAGCCCACGCACGCATCCGCGCTTTTGTTCATTTTGCTGATCTTTATGCCACTGCACTGTCACAGCACAATCAGCACATAAATCCAGTGGGCCGCGATGCCCGCACCAGACCGCCGATGGTGTGGCTGAAGATCGCCTTTCCGGTCATTTCGCTGCAGTGCAGGCTGTCCATCATCGCCACATGCGTGCTCAGATATCCGCTCCAGCACATACACATGGCGGTGAATACCGCAATGTCGTTGCCCACGGCAAGTCCGCTCCGGATCATGGGCAGAATCAGTCCGATGGACGCGCCGGCCGCCCCCAGCGCCGTCACGGGAACCGCGATGGCCCTCCGGGCTGGTAAAGCCGAACAGCGGCTTTAAAACCGGATTAAGCTTTGCGCCCACCCAGGGAAGAAACGCGATCCCCTCGTAGGCCGCCCCCGTGTGGCGCCCCCGCGCCCGCTCCGTTGGTCAGCATGAGCACCCATCAGTGCAGATGATGAGCACGCCGGGGGATGATGGTGAGCCCATCTGAACGCCGCTGTTTCCCGCCGTCCAGCATGGCCTGCATAAACCGGGCGCTTATATTTCCCTCGCGCACCTTCCGGAATTTGCGGATGTCCACCGCCTCGTCCCCGTCGCAGTGGCAGTACTCCTCCGTCCCATAGCGCTTCTTTGTCAAATGCAACATCAGCCGCACGCTCACGATACTGCCAACAATGGCCCCCAGATTTCCGATCAGGGCGGCCTTTTATAAAAGTCCGCCCCGCCGGGACCCTTAAGCCCGATCATGTACGTGGTGATAATCATCCCCATGCCGAGGGATGTCCCTAGGTTGGTCAGGGGCCGGCAGCTGGTACTTCTTAAAAAGCACCGGAAGCCCGAATCGTCGGCCAGCGTGAGAATCGCCGGGTTGTCCGACAGATAGGTGGCCAACACCCCCAGGATGCTGGCGCCGGGCAGGTGATAGAGCGGCTCCATTAGGAGCTGAGCAGGCGGTTGATCAGGCCACCACCCCGAACTCCGTCAGAAGCCCCGAGATCGCCCCCGCCAGCACCGCAATCGCCATAATATAAAAACCGTATCCTGAAGCAGCCGGTAAGCAGTGTTCATCATGGTGTTCACCATGTTCACCGCCCCCATTCTGCTCCCCATAACAGCGAAAAAGGACGCGAAAACCCGATAAAAACAATGCTCTCCCAGCCCACGGCCGGCACATAGCCGTTAATAGCCGGCGCGTCCTCCCGCTTACCGCACTTCTTCAACAGATACCCGGTCATCGTCTTATTTCATCACTCCCAGCCCCTTGGCTACGATCGAGATAAAGTCCTGGACATTGGTTACAATCGTGGTTGCCGACAGACTTCCGCGGTCTAAAGCTTGTTCACCACGAACTCGTCCCGCATCCACCGTGTACAGGTACACCGGCCGGATCTCCCGTCTGGCATCACCCGAAACGACGGCGTCATGTTCCCCGTCGCAATGGTGTGTAACATCGTTGCCAGGCAGATCACCGTGGTGGACTTCTTCACCAGGTTTCTCATCTCGCTCTGTCCCTTGTACGCGTCCCCGATCACCTCCGGCATCGGACCGTCGTCACGGATCGAGCCCGTCAGCACGAAGGGCACGTTGTTTTTCACGCAGCTGTAGATGATTCCGTTGTCAATCTTGTAGTCCTCGATGAACTGCGGATCGGAGCCGCTGCGGCGCACCTTGTTGATCACGTCCAGATGGTTGTAGTGGCCGTTCGGCGACTTCTGGTGTAGATGTCTGGCCCGCGCCTCCAGGTCGTGGGTCGCAAGGGCGTTGCCCGCCATCAGGCCGTGGGCGAGCCGTTCAACCAGTGCCTGCATCGCCGCGCGGGCGTCGTAGTCGAAGGAGGCCGGGCCCATCACCCATCACGATGTTTCCGTGCTCCCGCTCGTGGCGCAGCAGCTCGAATAGTTGTCGTAATCCTCGCGGCTTCTCCCCTGGCGGAACACGAACTGGTCACATCCATCTCGTCCTCAGCCCGTAAAGCCGTTACAGTGCATGTAGATGCCTCCTCCACTTCTCGCTGCGGCAGGATCACCTTGTCGCCCTTCAGATGGTCCGGATGGCCGTCGTCGCAGATCACCACGCTGGAGTCCATGCGGCCTCCTCGGCCAGCACCCACTGCCGCCGATCTTAAAGTACTCGGGGTACATGGAGGTGCTGTGGAAGTACTCCGGCGATCTCCTCAACCTCCTTGCGGGTGTAAAGGTGCCGATGGGCTTGGTGGGGTTTGGAAAACGCCGGGTCCTCAGGATCCACCAGCACTGCGACCACGCTGACCACCGCGCCGTTCATCCCCTTTCGCATGCTCTGCTGAAGGGCCTGCTGCAGGTGGCAGTTCGATAAAGCCCTGAGCAATACGTAACTGAACGAAGTACAATTG
>VOFH01002902.1_pt1 | contig 24909 bp, 46 predicted proteins | sample 5384091 | NCBI WGS metagenome assembly VOFH01 (sample SAMN12384727, study PRJNA508395) | human gut metagenome | isolation source: healthy gut G | host: Homo sapiens
GACGGATGAGACCGTTACAATAGAAAATTTACCAAATGTCAGAGATATCAATGTGCTGTTAAATGCAATCAGTGATATTGGTGCGAAGGTAGACAGACTGGATGCGCATACAGTAAAGATGAACGGATCATTTATTCATAATCTGGTTGTGGACAATGAATATATCCGTAAGATCAGAGCATCCTATTATCTGCTGGGAGCACTCCTTGGAAAATATAAACATGCGGAGGTAGCTCTTCCGGGTGGATGTGATATCGGAAGCCGTCCGTTTGATCTTCACCTGAAAGGATTCCGGGCACTTGGTGCGACGGTAGATATCCGCCATGGTCTGGTGGTTGCAGATGCAAAGCAGCTGAAAGGTACACATATTTATCTGGATAAGGTATCTGTCGGTGCAACGATCAACATTATGATGGCAGCAGCCATGGCAGAGGGTAAGACAACGCTGGAGAATGCGGCAAAAGAGCCTCACGTTGTTGATGCAGCCAATTTTTTAAACAGCATGGGTGCAAATATCAGAGGCGCCGGTACGGATGTGATCCGGATTGTTGGTGTTGAAAAACTGCACAAGACAGAATATTCTATCATCCCGGATCAGATCGAAGCCGGAACATTTATGCTTGCAGCAGCAGCGACAAAGGGAGATGTCACCGTAAAGAATGTCATCCTGAAGCATTTAGAAGCAATCAGTGCGAAGCTGCTTGAGATCGGATGTGAGGTGGAAGAGTTTGATGATGCGGTGCGTGTGGTATCCTCAAAACCACTGCATCACACACAGGTTACGACGCTCCCGTATCCGGGATTTCCGACAGATATGCAGCCACAGATCGCGGTTGTGTTAGGTATTTCGGAGGGTACGAGCACCGTTACGGAGAGTATTTTGAAAACCGTTTTAAATATGTCGGTGAGCTGGCGCGCATGGGTGCCAACTTTAAAGTAGAGAGCAATATAGCGATCATCGGTGGTATTGAGAATTATACCGGAGCCCGTGTCAATGCACCGGATCTGCGTGCCGGGCAGCTCTTGTGATCGCGGGACTTGCGGCGGAAGGCATCACGGTGGTAGACGATATCTACTATATTGAACGTGGATATGAAGAATTTGAAAAAAACTCGCATCACTGGGGCTGTGATCGAGAAAGTAAGCACAGAGAAAGAGATACAGAAGTTTACACTGAAAGTGTCATAGCAGTTGAAAACATGGCAGGGAAAACTGTCATGCAGGAGCTGCTATGCAGGGACTATTATGTAGAAGCTGCTAAACAAGAGCTGTTATGCAGGGAATATTATGTAGAAGCTGCCATGGGAGGGCGTTTCCGGGTATGGGAGACGTCTTTTACCATGGCATTTTTGCTGCCTGAACATTCATGATGATAGCGTTTTAAGGGAAGAGGAGAACGATGAGAAGAATATTTCAAAAAGAACTTGATATGATCCTTCACTGGAATCTTACACTGGTTGGAGGATTTCTGGGAACCTATGCGATATTGCTGCATGCAGGAAATTTTGGTTCCGCACAGACCGGAAATGTCATGGAGATGGCGGCGGCGCTCACCGGAAAAAATTTTGCAGAAGTGGGGATACGATTTTAGCATTTCTTATTTTCGGAAGTGCGATTGTGATTTCTTATCTGTTGACGAATTTTACGAAACTGGATATGCGAAAGCTGGTGCTCTGGGTAGACGCAGCAGGACTCACCGTTACAGCGATGATGCCGGAGGGGATGTCTGCGGTTGTGAGCCTTTACCCGATATTTTTCTGTTCGGCATTTCAGTGGGGCAGTTATTCCGGCGCATCGGGGTATAACAGTGCAAGCATTTTACTACGAATAATTTTAAACAGTCGCTGCTCGCATGGACACAGTTTGTATTGACAAAAGATCCGGAATTCCGGAGAAAAGGAATCATGTATACGATGACGGTACTCTCATTTTGTTGGTGCATGCATTGGCTGCGTATCCGTCTATACATATGGGGCATATGGTGCTTTTTATAGGATTTGTACCACTGATTGTGGCACGCCTGTTTATGTACATTGGAAAGATACCGGTAGAGAATGGTACACCGGAAGAAACGGAAGAAGCAAGCAAAAGAAGCACTCGAAGAGGCAAATCTGCTGGAGAACGATCAGAAACTGTGATCGTTCTCCGCAGAACCTCTGCGGTGCTTCGTTTTACTACAGAATACTCTGAATATGCAGATCAAGACGTGTAGAGATCAATACAGGAGTTGTCGTTTAACTGTACGATCGGTCTTGCGAGATGCTGCTGGTTTAACATCACAATATTGGCACTCTGTCCGTTGCTTAAAAGAACACGGTTGTTCTGATAAGTGGATGCGATATGCTGCAAAAAGGTAAGGATAAATTTTGGTTTATATTTCTGAAGACCTTCCTGCTCAAATCGTTCAATGACCTGGAAAGGACAAAGAGGAGCGCGGTAAGAACGCGCGGCAGTCATGGCATCGTAAACATCGGCGATTGCAACAACCATCGAGAAGTTGTCTAAGTCTTTCTGGGTCGCTTTCAGCGGATAACCGGATCCGTCACAGCGCTCATGGTGGAGCAGGGCAGCTTTTTTGATATGTGGATCAATATTTAAAGTTTTCAATAATTCGTAGCCGAATTTTGTATGCCTTTGACAAGATCAAATTCCTCGTCGGTATATTTGCCCGGTTTGTTTAAAATCTCATCCGGAATCTTTAATTTGCCGATATCATGCAAAAAGACCGCAGAGTGTCAAAGTGTCTAAAGTGGCGGCGTCTACTTTCAGCCATTTACCGATACGGCGGCAGATCAGAGCCACATTTAAAGAATGTGCGTAAGTGCTGTCGTCGTAGGCGCGCATATTATGCAGCATATCAAAAAGTTCCAGTGATGTCTTGCAGGAATTGAACAGTTTGACTGTCTGTTCGAGAAGATCATCAGTGTCAAGCGGCTGATTGTGAAAAACATATCCCTCCATGGAGGACTTTAAAGAGTTCAGTACGAATGAATGATCAAACTGGAACGTCTGAAACTCTTTCGATGCTTTTACTTTTTGGGAGTAAGCCGGGATAAAATGCGGTGTTTCAGGATCTTTTGGTTCATCCGGATCTTCAATACACACTTTAAAACACAATAAAAGGAAAGACGCATGATAAGCGGTCTTGTAAGTGTGACGCCCTTATCAACGATCATCTGTCCGTTTTTTGTCAGGATCTGTTCGGCAGTGACCATGCCTGGTTCAAGTTTATTGACTGTTACCTTCTTCATAAAAACCCCATTTCATTTGTACGTCTGTCACGTTCATAATTAAGTATAGTATAGAATTTTCACATTTGAAAGTCAATCGGGTTTGTGTAAAAGGTTAAGAAAATACACCTTGACATTTGGGAAAAACAGGTGTATGCTAGCCATTGTGAGTTTTTCAACTTAATATTTTTAGAATTTTCTTATTCAGAGTGATGGAGATACAAAGGATCTGTGAAGTCACGGCAACCCCTCTACGGAAGGTGCCAACCTGAGCGAATCGTACCTGACAGTACATATATGTTCGAACAATAAGAGGATTTGATGATTGATTTACAGCTATCACTTCCACTTGTTTTTCGCAAGTGGATTTTTTTGTGTAATGGAGAATTACGCAAAGAACACGAAAAACACTATCAGAAAAAAGGAGCATAAAAATGGAAAAAGATTATTTACATCTGAGTCTGTGACAGAAGGACATCCGGACAAAGTCTGCGATGCAATTTCTGATGCGATTCTGGATGCGTGCATGGCAGAGGATCCAATGAGCCGTGTGGCATGCGAAACAGCAAGCTGTACAGGCTTTGTTTTAGTAACCGGTGAGATCACTACAAAAGCACAGTTAGATATTCCTGCAATCGTTCGTAAAACAGTCAACGAGATCGGTTACAACGATGCAAAAACCGGATTTGACGGAAATACCTGTGCAGTTATGGTAGCGCTTGACCAGCAGTCACCGGATATTGCAATGGGTGTTGATAAGGCATTAGAGGCAAAAGAGGGTGCCTTAACAGATAATCTTGATACCGGTGCAGGAGATCAGGGTATGATGTTCGGTTATGCGAGAAACGAAACACCGGAGCTTATGCCGTATCCGATTTCTCTCGCACACAAACTGGCATTACAGTTAACCAAAGTAAGAAAAGACGGCACACTGACCTACTTAAGACCGGACGGAAAGACACAGGTTTCCGTTGAGTATGATGAGGCTGGAAAACCGGTACGTCTTGAGGCAGTTGTATTATCAACACAGCATGACGATGATGTGACACAGGAGCAGATCCATGCAGACATTAAAAATACGTTTTGATCCGATCCTTCCAAAAGAGATGATCGATGCAGAAACAAAGTTCTTCATCAACCCGACCGGACGTTTTGTTATCGGCGGACCGCACGGAGATGCAGGTCTGACTGGGCGTAAGATTATCGTAGACACCTACGGCGGATATGCACGTCACGGCGGCGGCGCTTTTTCCGGTAAGGACTGCACCAAGGTTGACCGTTCTGCAGCATATGCAGCACGTTACGTTGCAAAGAACATCGTAGCAGCCGGACTCGCAGATAAATGTGAGATTCAGTTATCCTACGCAATCGGTGTTGCACAGCCTACATCCGTTATGGTAGATACTTTCGGCACAGAGTAAATTATCCGATGAGAAGTTAGTTGAGATCATTCGTGAGAACTTCGATCTTCGTCCGGCAGGAATCATCAAGATGCTTGACTTAAGAAGACCGATCTACCGTGGAACAGCAGCTTACGGCCATTTCGGACGTACAGACTTAGACCTTCCGTGGGAGGCAGTTGATAAAGCTGAGACATTAAAAAAATATCTGTAAGAGATATCTGAAATACAAAACTCATTTGTCTTCACAAAAAGTTTAGACAATTTTATATAAATTAAATGGGATTTGAAATTTTTCATGCTATAATAGGTCATAAAGGTATGTTTATGAAGGTCATAAAATACCCTTATGAACAGAAACCGGAAAGGCGAACATGTAATATGAAACTGAAATCAAAAATTATCATTTCATTTTGTATTATCATATTTGTTCCGATCGTGCTGATGATGGCGGCACTTTTCAGTTTTCAGCGTATACAGGTGAAGGCGATTGAGCAGACTTATGGAATCAAGGAAAATAATTACAGCTATTTTTTCCAATTCCATGCAGCTTTTAAGCCGTTTTACGAAAGAATGTTTCAAGGAACTGAAAGATGCGGCGAAGAATGATCCGGCACGGCTGGAGGATCAGGAATATTTAAATGAACTCAACCAGACATTAGAGGAGAAGAGTTCTTATCTGATCGTGAGAAAGGATAAAGAGTTAATTTATATCGGTGAGGATGCAAGCATTTCGCTGCTGACACAGCTGCCGTCGTATGGGGATACGGTGAAAGATGAGGACGCCGGCACTTACATTGATGGTGACGAACAGGTGCTGATCAAGCAGATCGACTTCCAGTTTCAGGATGGAAGTGACGGAAGTGCCTTTATTGTTACGATCTTAGAGGAGACAGTTCCGGAGGTAAAGAAACTTCTCATTGATGTGCTGATCTCGATCCTGCTGATCCTTGTGCTGACTGCGACGATGCTGACCATCTGGATGTATACCAGCATGATCAATCCGATCAAAAAACTGCAGACGGCGGCACAGAATATCAAGGACGGCAATCTTGATTTTTCAGTGGAATCGGACAGCAGGGATGAGATTGGGGAACTCTGCAGATCGTTTGAGGAGATGCGCCTGCGCTTAAAGGATAATGCGGAGGAAAAGATTGAGGGCGAAAAAAGAAAACAAGACGCTCATCAGCAATATTGCACATGATTTAAAGACGCCGATCACGGCAGTAAAAGGGTATGCGGAAGGACTGATGGATGGCGTGGCGGATACACCGGAGAAGCGGGATAAATATATCCGCACGATCTACAATAAGGCAAATGAGATGGATACGCTTTTTAAACGAGTTGACATTGTATGCTAAAATTGATACGAACCGTATCCCTTACAATTTCGCAAAGATCAATGTATCGGAATATTTTAATGATTGCGTAGAAGAGATCGGACTTGATCTTGAAACAAAAATATCAGGCTTGCCTACTTTAATTATGTGGACGAAAATGTTTTGATCATAGCAGATCCGGAGCAGCTTCGTCGTGTGATCCACAATATTATCGGCAATTCCATCAAGTATCTGGATAAACAGCAGGGATTTATCAATATCCGCATCAAGGATGTCGGTGACTTTATTCAGGTGGAGATCGAGGACAACGGAAGAGGTATTTCCGCAAGAGATCTGCCATATATTTTCGACCGGTTTTACCGCGCGGATGCGTCGCGCAACTCGGCAACCGGCGGCAGCGGTATTGGTCTGTCCATTGTAAAGAAGATCATAGAAGACCATGGTGGAAAGATCTGGGCGACCAGCAAAGAGTCCATCGGAACGGTCATGTATTTTGTAATTCGTAAATATCAGGAGGTACCAAATGAGTAAAGTTTTGATTATTGAAGATGAGGTTGCAATCGCAGACCTGGAGAAAGATTATTTAGAACTCAGCGGGTTTGAGGTGGAGACTGAGAATGACGGCGTGGTCGGATTAAAACGTGCGCTCTCCGAAGATTTTGATATGTACATTTTAGATCTGATGCTGCCGGGCATTGACGGCTTTGAGATCTGCAAACAGATCAGAGAGGAAAAAATACACCGATCCTCATGGTATCTGCCAAAAAGACGATATCGATAAGATCAGGGGACTGGGACTTGGCGCGGACGATTACATCACAAAGCCGTTCTCACCGAGTGAGCTTGTCGCGAGGGTAAAGGCACACCTTGCCCGCTATGAGCGCCTGATCGGAAGCAACGCAGTAGAGAACGACGTGATTGAGATCCGCGGCATCCGTATCGACAAGACAGCAAGACGTGTCTGGGTCAACGGGGAAGAAAAACAGTTTACGACCAAGGAATTTGACCTTTTAACATTCTTAGCAGAGCACCCGAACCATGTGTTCACGAAGGAAGAACTCTTCCGTGAGATCTGGGATATGGAGTCGATCGGAGATATCGCAACTGTGACCGTGCATATCAAAAGATCCGTGAGAAGATCGAGATGAATACTAATAAACCTCAGTATATAGAGACTATTTGGGGTGTAGGATACCGCTTTAAACTTTAGTTTTTATCCCAAATATTCTCCGACTATTTGGGGTGTAGGATATACATTTAAACTGTAAAGGTTTTTATTTTGCATGTATCAGAGAAAAAGAAAAATGGCGCGGAAGTCAGAAAATGGCTTCCGCGCCTTATTGCCAGTACATCGTTTTCAAAGAAGTAATATGAATTTGATGAAAGTACAGATCAGAAACGGAAGATTTTGATCATTTGATTGATAAGAAAGAAGCGATTAACCGTCTTCGCTATGAAAAGCCGAATATGCAGATTTGCTTTCGGACAGAAGATGCTTTGAAAAAGCTGCATTGAAGATTTTGCACAATGGTATACCGACGTCGTAAAGAAAGCAGAGCTGATTGATTACTCCGCAGTAAAGGGCTGCATGATCATCAAGCCCGATGGGTATGCTATCTGGGAAAATATACAGCATGAATTAGACCGCAGATTCAAAGAAACAGGCGTAGAGAATGTATATATGCCGATGTTTATTCCGGAGAGCCTTCTGGAGAAAGAAAAAGATCATGTGGAAGGCTTTGCGCCGGAGGTTGCATGGGTGACTTACGGCGGACTCAATCAGCTGCCGGAGCGTCTGTGCGTCAGACCTACTTCTGAGACGCTGTTCTGTGATTTTTACAAAAATCTCATCCAGTCCTACCGTGACCTGCCGAAGGTATACAACCAGTGGTGTTCCGTTGTTCGCTGGGAGAAGACCACCCGTCCGTTCCTGCGTTCCAGAGAGTTCTTATGGCAGGAGGGCCATACCGCTCACGCAACCGCAGAGGAAGCTGAGGCAAGAACCATCCAGATGCTGAATCTGTATGCAGATTTCTGTGAAGAGTTCCTTGCCATGCCGGTTGTCCGCGGACAGAAGACAGAAAAAGAAAAATTTGCCGGTGCGGAAGACACCTATACCATCGAGGCACTGATGCATGATGGAAAAGCCCTGCAGTCTGGAACCAGTCACAATTTCGGAGATGGATTTGCAAAGGCATTTGGTATCCAGTATACCGATAAACAGAATAAATTACAGTATGTACACCAGACTTCGTGGGGAATGACAACACGTCTGATCGGAGCCATCATCATGGTTCACGGCGACAATGATGGTCTGGTTCTGCCACCTAAGGTAGCACCGACACAGGTAATGGTTATCCCGATCCAGATGCAGAAGGATGGCGTATTGGATAAGGCAAACGAAGTGCGTGAGCGTCTGGGGAAAAGTCTGCCGTGCAAAACTGGACGATTCCGAAAAGAGTCCGGGATGGAAATTCAGTGAGCAGGAGATGCGTGGAATTCCGCTTCGTGTGGAACTGGGACCGAAAGATATTGCGGCAAATAAATGTGTGGTTGTCCGCAGAGATACCAGAGAGAAAATTGAGGTTTCCCTGGATGAGATCGAGACAAAGATTCCGGAACTGTTAGAGACCGTTCAGAAAGATATGTTTGCGCGTGCAAAGGCACATCGTGATGCACATATCTGGGATGCACATAATTACGAAGAATTTAAGGATATTGCAGAAAATAAACCGGGATTCATCCGTGGTATGTGGTATTTTAAGACAGGATATTCCAAAAGCGCTTGAAATCTGCGAGGATCTGGAAAAAAATCCATCTTGCCGGAAAGGAAGAGGAGTGTGCATATGAGCAGGATTATCTGATCGCGACCGCATATATGTACCAGGGAAAATTAAAAGAGGCTTTGGAGATGGCAGGAGAAACATACCGCATCGCCGGGAAAATGTCCGATGATTACCGGATGTTTTTATCCGAACTGTTGGAGGCAAAGATCCAGATGTCCGGCTGGTATAACATCTTTTCTGTGCACAGGATGTAAAGATAAAGGAAAGCCTGATCCAGAATCTGATCCGTTACAACTATCGCAATCACCTGGCACATGTATATATTTATGCGTACGATAACAAGCCGGAGATCGTGAAAAAAGCAAACCAGTCCGAGGAGCTTCTGATTTATTTCAGCAGGGGAATCCGCATAGCAAAAAACTTGGAAATGAGTATCTGATCAATATGGCATACCAGAAAAATATTATGCTGTCATCGACAAACGGTATGTATGAGATATCTCTGCTTTATTCGGTGAGGACTTATGAGGCACTGAAAGATAAAAAGATCAATCCAGGCAGGGCGTATTTATTCGGGGATTGCATATAACTTATGTGCGATCGGTGAAAATGAGCGCGCGATGGCTTATTACAGGCATGCAATCCGTCTGTTTTATCATCTGAGGGAACCGGAAGATATTGCGGAAGTGCAGTATAACATGTCTTTAAACTGCATTATGTGTGTGGACAATATGAAAAGGCGGAGTTTTATCTGACACAGTGCATGAAAGCGGTGGAGCGTCTGCATTTAAACAGCTTAAGAGTCTGCAATCTATCCAAATTATATGGACTGCTCGCTCTTGTGTCGATCTTAGAGGGTAACCGGTTTAACTGTGAACGTTATTTAAACAACTGCAGGCAGTTTTTAAATTACGTTATAGAAAAGAAAAGATGGGGGATGGGTTTGGAACAGTCCACGATTATGCAAAGGTCGATGATGACATGTTTTTGTATACATTCTCACGCGGACTTCTTTTGCTGTACACGATGGAGATTATGAAAAGCAGACACAGATTATGAGAAAGCGGAGGATTATCTGAGCCGATCCGAGGGAAATCAGTTTTTCAGCTATGCACTTTTCCAGCAAAAGCGGATGGAATGTTTCAAATGTCTCGAAAATCAGAAAGGTTATGAGAAGCAGAAAAAAACGTTAGAAGAATACGAAAGGCAGCATTTCAGTACCTATGGAAAACTGGCGAAAAAAATGATGGATACACTGCCGCCGGTGGATGAGGCGGACGGGCAGCAGGATGTTTCCGAACAGGAATTAGACGTACTGCTCTGGCAGGAGAGCATGGTATTAGCCTATAAGAGCAAGAAACACCAGCTGGATTTTATTTCGACCTGGCAGAAACTGATTGATGTGACCGGGGTCTGTGCAGAGGAAATGATCGATGCGGTCATGAAAACATTTTTAAATCACTTTAATGTGGACTGTGCGGTGTATGCGCGCTGTATGGAGAGACAGACGCAGGTATTATACAATAATACCGGGATCAATTTAAACGAGGAGCGGACGGGCAGGATCATCGCATCTTTAAAGCGGAATCCGGGAGGGCTACGCGATCTCAAAGATCAGCAGCAACTATAACGAACACCAGGATATCACGGCATTGTTTGGTGAGGATGACGTGTGCTCTTTGGTGGCGGTGCCGTATTTTAACAATGCAAAACTCGAAAGTTTTCTGATCACCTATGTGAGGATGAAGGATAACTGGCATTCTTCCGTAAACCGGTATATGCTCGACGAAGATGATTTAAATATGTATCAGCTTTTATTCCGCGAGGTAAAATATTCTTTGAACCGTCTGGACGCATATGATAAAATATACGAGATGAACAATAAACTTTACCTCGCAGCAGTCACTGACCAGCTCACCGGAATTTACAACAGGGAAGGTTTTTACCGTAGGATCAAAGATCTGATAGATGAATTTTCGGGTGGAAAACGGAAACCGGAACTGGGTCTGATGTTTATTGATCTCGATAATTTTAAGCATTATAATGATACTTACGGTCATGATGTCGGCGACCTGGTTTTAAAGGAAATGGCAGATATTTTTTCCGGTCTGTGTGAAAACAGGATTTGTCTGCCGCTATGGTGGAGATGAATACATTATTGTATTTTTCACCGCGGATAAAGAAAGGCTGAAGGAAACGGCAAAGCAGATCTATCAGAAGATCGATCAGGCGGACGGTTTTGAAAAAGCGATTTCTGAGAAACTGAAAAAACAGATTTCCATCCGGAAAGAGCAGCGCATTTCCTGCTCCATTGGAATCGTGTTGGCAGAAGACATTCATGGCGAGGAAGAAATCAACCAGATGATCAAGAGGGCGGATGATCTGCTCTATTCGATCAAGACAACGAAAAAGGGAACTTACCGTATATGAAAATCGTTTTGCCGGAAAAAGTAAAATTTATCATAGAAACATTGGAAACACACGGGTATGAGGCATATGCAGTCGGCGGATGTGTGCGTGATACCATGTTACACCGCACACCGGGCGACTGGGACATCACGACGCAGGCGAAACCGGAGCAGGTCAAAGAAATATTTGCCGAAAAGAACATTCATACCATTGACACCGGGATCCAGCACGGAACCGTGACTGTGATGGTGGAACATGAGGGATTTGAGGTGACGACCTACCGGATCGACGGGGAATATGAGGATGCGAGACATCCGAAAAATGTACAGTTTACCGCGAGTCTGTTAGAGGATTTAAAAGGCGTGATTTCACGATCAACGCCATGGCGTACAATGACAAAACGGCCTGATCGACGCGTTTGACGGTGTGGGTGATTTAGAGCGCGGCGTGATCCGCTGTGTGGGAAATGCCATGGAGCGGTTTTCGGAGGATGCACTGCGGATGCTTCGCGCCGTGCGTTTTGCGGCGCAGCTTGGGTTCGACATCGAGGCAGAGACAAAAGAAGCGATGGTAAAACTTGCGCCTGATATTGCAAAAAAATCAGTGCGGAGCGGATACAGACTGAACTGGTAAAATTAATTACATCCGCACATCCGGGAGAAATCAGGACTGCATGGGAAACAGGACTTACGGCTGTTTTTCTGCCGGAGTTTGACCGTATGATGGCGACACCGCAGAATACAAAGCATCATTGTTATTCGGTCGGGGGAGCACACGGTGGCAGCGCTGGAACATATTGTGGGAGATAAGGTACTGCGCCTTACCATGCTGTTACATGATGTGGCAAAACCTGTGTGCAGAACCACGGATGCTTCCGGCAATGACCATTTTACGGACATCCCAAAGAAGGCAGTGAGATGGCAAGAAAGATCCTCCGCCGGTTAAAGTTTGACAATGACACGACCGATAAGGTGTGCCGGCTGGTGTGCTGGCATGATGACAATCCGCCGCTTTCCGAGAAAAACGTAAGAAGGGCGGTAAGCAGGATCGGAGTGGAACAGTATCCTGCATTATTTGCAGTGAAACGTGCGGATATTCTGGCACAGAGTGAATACCAGAGAGAAGAAAACTCTTATGTAGATGGCTATGAGGCGTTATACCGGGAAATTTTAGAGAAGAATCAGTGTCTTACAATACGGGATTTAGCTGTAAATGGAAGTGATCTGATCGCTGCCGGGATGAAACCCGGAAAAGAGATCGGGGAGACATTAAAAAAAGTATTTTAGAACTGGTGCTTGATGATCCAGAACTGAATAACAGGGAACTGCTGTTAGAGCGAATCTGTAGTCATGAATAAACAAACCCTCTCATATGATGAAGAGACACGGGGTAAGACCGTAATCAATCATATGGGGGGCGTTTTTTTGTATAATCGACCGGAACAGATATTAGAACAATACGAACTGGAAGTAAAGTCCATCTCAAGAGGACGGGACAGCTATCAGTGTGATACAGAGCAGGGACCGAAAATTTTGCGGGAATACAGAGGATCAAAGCGAGCGGGCCGGGTTTTTAGCGGATATGCTGGATCATCTGAGTGGACAGGGAAGAACGGTGGAGACGGTAATGCGGACAAAAGAAGGTGAGCCGTTTTCCGTGAACGAGGAGGAAACAAAATACATATTATATCAGGCATTTCCGGGGGCGGAATGCGACACGAAAAACAGGGCGGATATGCTTTCTGCAGTAAGAGAACTTGCATTGCTTCACCAGTCTGCGCAGAATTATGAGGGCAGTGTGCCGGAGTTTTTTTAAAGTCAGGGCAGAATAATCTGCTTCTTCTCTATGAAAAAAGAAACCGGGAATTGAACAAAGTCAGAAATTATATCCGTGCAAAAAAGAAAAAGAAGGATTTTGAGATGATGTTTGCGGTCTGGTATCCGGAGTATGTGAAAAAAGCACAGGAGACGACGGATATTTTAAAAGATCTGGGAATCCAGGAACAGCTGATCGGATTCTGCCATGGGGACTATAACCAGCACAATGTCATTTTTTCACGGAAGGGATCGCGGTTGTCCATTTTGAAAATTTCCTGTATCAGGAGAGCGTCGGGGATCTTGCCAACTTTATCCGGAAAATGATGGAAAAAAATAACTGGAATGCCGGACTTGGCATGGATCTGATCCGCGGATATGACCGGGTCAGAAAACTGTCGCCGGAGGAACTGAAATATCTGTATGTGTATCTTGCATACCCGGAAAAATTCTGGAAGATCGCCAACCGTTATTATAATTCACACAAGGCGTGGCTGTCGGGAAGAAATATAGAAAAACTGGAAAAAGTCGTTGCACAGGAGGACGCAAGGGAGCAGTTTTTACAGATGCTCTTTCACTTTACCGTATAGACAGTTTGCGGTATAATCAGGTAAGTAAAAAATTGTTCAAAGCTACAGTAGGAGACAGGAGAATACATGAAGATAAAATATCAGATCATATTACTGCTTACAGCAATGGTCATGCTGCTTGGCGGATGTGGGAAGAAAAATACGGTCGTGACCGGACGCTATTATTATCCGGATCAGGAGAAAGATGCAAAAACGGAAGAAACGTCGGATGATGCAGATGAGTCGGCGGAGACGACTGAGAAAAATGAAGCTGTGATCGGAAGTGACCAGTTTCTGATCAAAACAAATGACATGCAGGAGGAATGCCTGACGTTAGAGCAGATTGCATCCGGGAAAGAGTATGTGTATTATTACACACTTGCGACCAGGTTTCTCGATAAATACGGAAACCGCACTGCAGTGTCTTATTTTGAGCCGGGCAGAGTGATCACGGTGGGAGAAAAAGATGACCAGGGAAAAGTCACACAGGTGCAGATTTCAGATGCCGTCTGGGAATATCCGGATGTATCGCGTTATTCGGTGGATATGGACCGTGGTATTTTTAAGATTGGAGATGAGCGGTATTCCTATGATGCAGATCTTTATATCTGTGAGGATGACCTGAGAAAACAGTTGTCTGATCTGACTGATTTAGATACACTGCGTGTGACCGGTATAGGAAAAACTGATTTCCATTGTGGTTACGACCGGACATGGAGAGCTTGCTCTGACCAATACGGATCTTTTTGAGGGAAGCTTTATCCAGATCGGAAGCAAAATTTTTTGCGGAAGTGACCAAAGATATGACAATGGAGCTGCCGGCAGGCACCTATACTGTGACGGTGGCAAATAATGGGTACGGCGGCAGTACGGAGCTTACGATCGAGTGGAAGAACAGAGACACTTGATCTTAATACCTTAAAGGGCGCGGGACCGAAGTTTGGAAATATTTTATTTGCCGTGGATGTGGAGGATGCGCTCATTCAGATCGATGGAAAGGTTGTTGATACGGAAGAGGCGGTTCCAATCCAGTATGGAGTGCACAGTCTTACGGTCACGGCGCCAGGGTACGATACCTTTAATAAGAAATTATTTGTTAATTCTGAGGAGGCAACGATCGTAGTCGGAATGTCGGGTGACGGCACCGGAACAGACAGCACCACGGAGGAAACGGAAACAGAAAAATACTGCGGAAACAGCAAATGAAGCGGACAGTTCGGCAGAGGGAGCGGCAGGAAGCCTTGCAGGAAGTCTTGCAGGAAGTCATACGGCCGGCGAAAGCGGTGGAACAACATCGGGAAGCAGTACCGGAACAGTAGCCGGAACAACTGCAGGAAGCGGTACTGACACATCGACCGGCACGGCAGCAGGAAGCGGAACCGGCACGGGTACATCTTCGGATCTTTATACAGGAAACAGTACCGGAGATGGAACATCAACAGGCAGCAGTGCGGACTATTTATCTACATTGTCAGAGCTTCTGTCAACATTATCCGGTAACAGCAACTAAAAAAGGACAGAATTGTACAAATTTAGCATGGAATAGTACTTGAAAAACAGGTTCGTTATCGCTAATATAAAAAATAGAATCATAAGTAAGTATGGGAGGAAAGAAAAATGGGATACAAAAGAAAATTATGAGAGCTGGCTGAACAATCCTTATTTTGACGAGGATACCAGAAATGAACTGAAAAGTATTGAGGGAAATGAAAAAGAGATCGAAGACCGTTTTTATATGGATCTGGAATTTGGTACAGCCGGACTTCGTGGTGTGATCGGAGCCGGAACCAACCGCATGAACATTTATACCGTGCGCAAGGCTACACAGGGACTTGCCAATTATATCAGCAGGGTAAACGGACAGAAACGCGGTGTTGTCATTGCCTATGATTCCCGCCATATGTCACCGGAGTTTGCAGATGAAGCGGCACTCTGTCTGGCAGCAAACGGAATCAAAGCGTATGTATTTGAATCTTTAAGACCGACACCGGAACTTTCCTATGCAGTGCGTAAATTAGGATGTATCGCCGGAATCAATGTGACCGCAAGCCATAATCCGCCGGAATACAATGGATATAAAGTATACTGGGAGGATGGTGCACAGATTACACCTCCACATGATACCGGAATCATGGATGAAGTAAAAAAAGTAACTGATTACGCAGCGGTAAAGACCATGCCGCTTGATGAGGCAAAGGCAGCAGGACTCTATCAGGTGATCGGCGCAGATATCGACGATCCGTATATTGCAGAGTTAAAGAAACTGGTGCTGCATCAGGACTGCATTGATAAAGTGGGCGGAGAGTTAAAGATCGTATACACACCGTTACATGGAACCGGAAATATTCCGGTACGCCGCGTATTAAAAAGAACTTGGTTTTAAAAATGTATACGTTGTTCCGGAGCAGGAGCTGCCGGATGGAGACTTCCCGACCGTAAGCTACCCGAACCCGGAAGCAGCAGAGGCATTTGAACTTGGACTTGCCCTCGGCAAAAAAGTCGATGCAGACCTGATCCTTGCAACAGACCCGGATGCAGACCGTCTCGGCGTGTATGTAAAGGACAGCAAAACAGGGGAATATCACAGCTTAACCGGTAATATGTCCGGCTGCCTGATCGGTGATTATGTGATTGGACAGCGTAAGGAGCGCGATGGAAGCCTGCCGGCTGACGGTGCATTTATCCGTTCCATTGTTTCTACGAATATGGCAGATGCGATCGCTGACTATTACGGAATCGAGCTGGTAGAGGTACTGACCGGATTTAAGTTTATCGGACAGAAGATCTTAGAGTTCGAGAAGACTGGAAAAGGAACCTATCTGTTTGGTATGGAAGAGAGCTACGGCTGTCTGACAGGAACCTATGCGAGAGATAAAGATGCGATCGTTGCATCCATGACACTCTGCGAAGCAGCTGCTTACTATAAGACAAAGAATATGACACTGTGGGATGCAATGCTTGCAATGTATGAGAGATACGGCTATTACAAAGATGATGTGACATCTATCACCTTTAAAGGGCATTGAGGGACTGGCAAAGATTCAGGAGATCATGAATACGCTGCGTGATCAGGCACCACAGGAGATCGGCGCTTATAAAGTAACTGCAATCCGTGATTACAAGAAAGACACGGTTACAGATCTTGCAACAGGCAGGGTAACACCGACCGGACTGCCGGCTTCGAATGTTCTTTACTATGAGATGACAGATGGTGCATGGGTATGTGTAAGACCATCCGGTACAGAGCCAAAAGTGAAGTTTTATCTGGGTGTAAAAGGAAACATCTCTTGCGGATGCAGATCAGAAATCAGCGGATCTTTCAAAAGCAGTACATGCGATGATCGATAAAATGCTTTAATACGAATTCTGGATAGAAAATGTTTGTAAAAATGGTTACTGTTTACAGGCAGGCATTTTCTGAATTGAAAATGCCCATATTTCGGGGATTTTCCTTGACAACAGAGTAAAAACAAGTATAAATAATGAAGTAGGTATTACAGTGTACGGATATCCGTCAGGGATTGGTGCATCAGAAAACCGCAAAATTAAATTTACTGTGAAAATCCAGAGGAGGAATTTTTAACATGAACAAAGCAGAATTAGTTGCAGCAATGGCTGAGAAAACTGAATTAAGCAAAAAAGACGCAGAAGCAGCATTAAAAGCTTTCACAGACGTTGTAGCTGAAGAATTAAAAAAGGTGAGAAGATTCAGTTAGTTGGATTCGGAACATTCGAAGTATCTGAGAGAGCAGAAAGAACAGGAAGAAACCCACAGAGCGGTAAAGAGATGGTTATTCCGGCTTCTAAAGCACCAAAGTTCAAAGCTGGTAAAGCATTAAAAGATATGGTTAATGCATAATCATAACAGAAAAGATTCTAAGCGGGTTCCGGTTGTGGGATCCGCTTTTTTGTTGGAGGATTACTATGAGACTCGATAAATTTTTAAAAGTATCCCGTCTGATCAAACGCCGCACGGTGGCAAACGAGGCGTGTGATGCGGAAGGGTATCTGTAAATGGAAAACCGGCGAAGGCATCGGTCAATGTCAAAGTCGGGGATATCATTGAGATCGCATTTGGAACGAAAACCGTAAAAGTGCGTGTACTTGATCTGTTGGATACCACGAAAAAAGAACAGGCAAAAAGATTTATTTGAATATATAGCATAAAAGCAGGCACCTTCTAATATATTTAGAAACGGTAATAGATATTTCCGCCAATAAATATCAGGAGGTCTTAGGATGGATGATAAAAATACAAATGTGACAAAGTCACATAAGGTACTGCTTGCAAACCGCAAAAGCGGAGCTTTTTCCGGCGTGGTGGACGTGTTGTCATTTGATGTGGCAGAGATTCTGTTAGAGACAGAACTTGGCATGCTTTTTAATAAAAGGACATGATCTTCATGTGAACCGTCTTACCCTGGAAAAGGTGAAATTGATATTGAAGGAAGAATCGATTCCCTGACGTATTCCGATATCAAAAATACAGGAAAACAGGCTGAATCTATTTTAGGAAGGCTGTTCAAATGATGGCTGTCAGCGCAGCAATCAGTGAGCAGGCAGCCTCGCTTGGGGTATCCATATTGATTGGCGGTGCATTGTTTCTTTTTATATGATATTTTCCGGATATTTCGCAGAGTCGTGCCACACGGGAATTTCTGGATCGGTGTGGAGGATTTTTTTACTGGCTCTGCTGTACTGCTGTAGTTTTTGTGATGCTGTATCGGGAAAATGACGGCATGGTGCGGGGATTTTTTCCATAGGCGGCATCATGATTGGCATGCTGCTCTACTATTTTCTGCTCAGCCGGTTTGTCATACGGATCAATGTGATGGTCTTTGGGACGGTTTTTGGTCTGCTCGGCAAAATATTTGGTACTATTTTACTACCATTCAGAAAACATGGGAAAAAAAATTATACATTTTTTCAGAAAACGATTGAAAAAGTGTGCAGAGCAGTTAAAATTGGATTATGTAAACTATAGCCTGACGGACGTTTGTGAAAAACAGTCAGGACAGCGGTATATCAGATGGAAGGAAACAGATATGGCAGGTAGGGGACGTCGGAAAAAAATAATAACAGAGCAGGAAAGCTTTGTATTGGAATGATCGTCATTGCGTTTGTTGCGGTAATGTCTGTCCAGATCATCAGAGTTTACCAGAAAGATCAGGAATACATGCAGCAGGAGGCGTCGCTTCAGAAACAGTTAGAGGAAGAAACCGCAAGGGGAGAACAGCTGAGCAGCTATGAGACGTATACAAAGTCCCAGCAGTATGTGGAAGATACTGCAAAGAGTAAATTAGGACTTGCCTATGATAATGAGATCATCTTCAAGGAAGCGAAATGATAAAATAACAAAATGAAAAACCAGTTCCATGATGTGCGTATGACGCAGATGGAACTGGTTTTTTGTTACCTTCTATTTTACGATGGCGTCGATTTTATCCAGCTCTTCTTTGGAGAAAGAAGTATGTCCGATGATACCGATATTGTCTAAAATCTGTTCCGGTTTTGAAGCACCGATCAGTACGCTTGTCACATGGTCGTCCTTAAGATCCAGCTTAATGCCATTTCAGCAAGTGTCTGACCGCGCTGTCCTGCCAGTTCATTTAATGCTTTGATCTGACTGAGACGTTCCGGTGTTACGGCTGTCCGCTGGAATACCGTTTAAGTAGCGGTTGGTCAGCATGCCCTGGGCTAAAGGAGAATGCAATGATACCCTTTTTTTCAGGTCATGGGCAGTTTCCTTTTTAAGCCGTTCTCTTCAATGGTACGGTCAAAGATCGAATAACGGTTCTGGTTGATGATGAACGGACATTTTAAGTCATTCAAAATAGCCGCTGCCTTCTTTAAGGTCGGTCCGTCATAGTTAGAAAGTCCGACATAAAGTGCCTTGCCGCTTTTTACGATAGAATCAAGTGCACCCATTGTCTCTTCAAGCGGTGTTTCCGGATCCATGCGGTGATGGTAGAAGATATCGACATAATCAAGTCCAAGTCGCTTAAGACTCTGGTCCAGGCTTGCAATAAGGTACTTGCGGCTTCCCCAATTGCCATAAGGCCCTCCCCATATCATAACCTGCTTTCGTGCTGATCAGAAGCCTCGTCACGGTAAGGCAGAAAATCATCTTTTAAAATCTGACCGAAATTGCGCTCAGCGCTTCCGTAAGCAGGTCCGTAATTGTTAGCGAGATCGAAGTGGGTAATGCCGTGGTCGAATGCGGTGCGGCACATTGCCTTCATGTTATCGTAACATCCGGTATCACCGAAATTATGCCATAATCCCAAAGATACGATCGGAAGTTTTAAACCGCTTGCTCCGCAGCGGTTATACTGCATGGTTTCATAACGTTTACTGTCTGCTGTGTACATTTTTCCATCTCCTTAAATGCTTTATTAATCCAATTCGCCGTTCGTCAATCATGCAGGCATGTTGACTCACTTGCGTTCATTATACCAAAAAACCTGAATGAGGTGTGAGGGCAATGTGAAATTCTAAAAATAATCAACTGTTTTGAACTCCCTCGAAAAGGACATCGAAAAAGGGATTTTGGCGAAAACTTTTTGAAATCGGGATTTCCTTTGACAAAGATTTTTATTTCGGACTCCTATAATGGGATGCACCCGAAAAAATCCGGCAGACAAAATGCCGTGGTTGGAGGGAAAAATAAGAAAGTGTAAGGAGAAAAGGAATGAGAAAAAGACGGGAGTCAGACAAATGATATTTGGAATACTCGGGAGCCTGGCATGTGGAGTCAGTGTGATGGGATGTTATCCGCTTGTGCCGGCATATTTTACCGCACTCTATTTAGAACAGGTAAACGGGTTGTGCTGTTTGCTTTATGTACATAGGAATGACTCTGTTTATGCCGCTGACCGCAGCGGTAAAATACGGGTGACACTGATCGTTATGATCGGTGCAGTGAAGCTGATCGAATGGGCAAATGAAGGGTGTCCGGCATTTTGGCAGGTGTGATGGCGGGACTTACCATCACTGATCTTATCGTTTTGCGAAGTCTCCTGGAATGGAAAACCAGCCGGACGGGGCAGCGGTATTTTGGAGGCAGTCTTTATTTTTGGTGCGGTAATCCTTTTAAACCGCGGTATACATTTCCTGATGGAGTGGACGCCGGTGCAACGGAAAACAGAGGAACTGCCGGGCGGGAAATGGCGAGCGGCTCAAAAATTATGCGTGAGTCTTTTTCAGGGGGCTGTCCCAGATATTTTTAAATATGAGTGCAGGAAAAGAAAATATGCTGCGGATGAGCTTGGCAGGTACAAAACGAACTGACCGGAAAAGTATGTGCCTCCTGTGATTCCTGCGCACTCTGCTGGGAGAGGGACTGCACACCTCTTTATGGAATTTTGTCTTCAATGATCACATCCATCTGGCAGGTGGGAGAGCCGGGGGCGGAAAATGAGGCGGAGTTAAAGAAGTACTGTGCGAAAAGCAGGGATATGGTGGAGGAGGCGGTGCGTGTGTTTGAGCGTGTCAGCTTAAATCATGCGTGGTACAACCGTCTTTTTGGAAAACAGGCAGGTGATCGCGGAACAGCTCGATGCCATGGCTTATATCATGCAGGACTGTGCAAGAGAAGAACGTGTGCTCGATACACAGGAGAGAAGAGCGATCTCTGAGATACGTTACCGGGCAAAGAAAGGGAATTTCCATTGAGGAAATACATCTGATCGAGACTCTTGACGGCAGATTAAACTGAGTGCGGCATTAAAAAGAGCAGAATGGGGGCTGTATTTCCCTAAAATCATTTGTGACTGCGGCGGGACATGCATTAGGCAGGCAGATGCGGGCGGCAGCCGACACAAAAAACCTTTATCTCAAAGGAACCGGTCAACTATGTTTTTTATGAGGACACGGTGTACCGTAATGTACAGGGAATCGCGCGAGTCAAAAAGGACGGGGCAAAAATATCGGGGGATAATTTTTCTTTTCTGGAGTTAGAGCGTGGAGAATTTCTGCTTGGACTTTCAGATGGAATGGGATCAGGGAGCATGGCATGTAAAGAGAGTGAGATGGTCTTAGATCTGGTTGAACGTTTTTGAGGCGGATTTTCTGTTGAGACGGCGATCCGCATGATGAATTCCGCGATGGTCATGAAAGGAGCGGATGATTTGTATTCAACGGTCGATCTCTGCAAGATCAATCTGTATACGGGAATGGCGAAGTTATATAAGATCGGGGCAGCAGCTACCTTTATTAAGAGGGGGGCGGAGGTGGAATGTATCACTTCCCAGAGTCTGCCGGTTGGAGCGCAGGTACAGATGGATATCTCTGTGCAGGAAACAAAACTAACGGGCGGTGATTTTGTTGTCATGGTAACGGATGGTGTGTTAGAATATCTGCATGTAAGAAAAAACCGGAGGATACCATGCAGGAGATCATAGAGAGCATACAGACAAATAATCCGGGGATACTGGCAAAGAAAAATCATGGAGCGCGTCATGCTTTTTACGGGAGGAAAGGCGAAGGATGATATGACCGTGTTAGCGGCATGTATCTGGGAAAAATAAATGACAGAAGATGTATTAAACTGGATCAAAAAAGAAAAACTGATGACAGAAGGGGACACCGTGATCGTGGGACTCCTCCGGCGGAGCGGACTCGGTGGCACTTTTACTGTGCTTTTGGAACTGCGCCAGAGGATCGGCTATACACTTCTGGCAATTCATGGAACATGGGATCCGTGGTGAGGAGAGCAGAAAGGATGCAGCGTTTGTGGAGGAACTCTGCAGGCAGAAAAATATCTCATGCAGGATATGTCCGGTCAATGTGCCGGACTATGCAGCCTCAGAGGGAATCGGTGTTGAGGAAGCTGCGAGGATACTGCGTTATGAATGTTATCAAAAGGCAGCAGAAGAGCTGAAACAGAGTGGAGCTGGCCGTGTCAGCATTGCCCTTGCGCATCATGCGAACGACAATGCTGAGACCGTCTTATTTCAGATGGCGCGGGGAAGCGGTGTGCATGGAATGGGTGGTATGCACCCGAAACGGTGCTGGGAGATGACATTTTGATTGTGCGTCCGCTTCTTTGTGTGTCGAGGGGACAGATCGAGGAGTATCTGAAAAAGTGCGGGCAGGAGTACCGGACGGATGGCACCAATCTGATATCAATTACAGCAGAAACCGCATCCGTCATCATATTCTGCCTGAACTTTCGGTAATTAACGAGCAGGCAGTTTCTCATATCAATCAGAGTGCACTGCTTTTGCAGCAGGCGGTCAGTTATATGGAACAGGAAACAAAAAAGCCGTGCAGACATGCTGCATTGGCGGGGGCGGTGCATATGTTATTTTAGAAAACGAGTGGAAGCAGTATCCGGAGATCATAAGACAGGAAATCGTTCATGAGGTGCTTGGAAAGACTGCCGGCAGCCGGAAAGATCTTGGCATGGTGCATGTGCAGGATGTCTGTGCACTGATGGAGAAACAGACCGGACGGGAGATCACGCTTCCGTATCAGATGACGGCGAGCCGGATCTATGAGGGGGTAAGATTGTGCCGGAATCAAAGGGACAAAGGGCACAGGTGTTCCCCAGTCATTTTATGAGGTTACGGCAGATGATTTTGCAAAAACTTGAGGCAGGAGAAACGGTAAGTATCACACTGCCGGATGCCAATGTAAGCCTCAGACTGCTTTTATTTTCGGGAAAAGTTGACGAAATTCCAAAAAATCAGTATACGAAATGGCTGAATTATGATAGGATAGAATGTGGCTTGCAGTTTCGGAGAAGGGCATCGGGAGATTATCTGACGGTGGATGATGCGGGACAAAAAGAAACTGAAAAGCTATTTTATTGACGAAAAGATACCGCAGATAAAAAGAGAGCACATATGGCTTTTAGCGCAGCAGTCGCATGTGTTATGGGTCATTGGCGGGCGGATCAGCGCCGTCTGCAAAATAAAAGAAGATACAAAAAAGATTCTGGAAGTAAGGATCGACGGAGGAAATTATCGTGAAGATTAAAAACATTAACGTTCATTTTACGGAAGCAGAGATTGACAAAAAGATCAGAGAATTAGGTGCAAGGATCAGTGAGGATTATGCAGGGGAATCCGTATGCCTGATCTGTATTTTAAAGGGAGCATCTTTCTTTACCTGTGAGCTGGCAAAGAGGATCACCGTTCCGGTAGAAGTGGAATTTATGTCTGTTTCAAGTTATGGCTCCGGTACGGAATCCAGCGGAATTGTAAAGATCGTGCAGGATTTATCAACAAGCATTGAAGGAAAGAATGTCATTGTTGTCGAGGACATTATCGATACAGGAAGAACTTTAAGCTACCTTCTGAGAATTTGAAAACAAGAAGTCCAAAGAGTGTCCGTCTGTGTACACTTCTTGACAAACCGGAACGCAGAGTTGTGGATGTGAAGGTTGACTATGTCGGATTTGAGATACCGGACGAATTTGTAGTAGGTTATGGTCTTGATTATGATCAGCAGTACCGTAATCTGCCTTACATTGGATTTGTGGAGATAGAGGAATAAAGGAGAAAAGGGATTGAATAATAAAAGAAGCGGTTTTAGAGGATTTGGAGTATATCTGATATTAGTTCTCGCTGTCATTGCAATCTGGTACTGGCTTGATGGCAATAACGTGACCAATACGTATACGAGACAGCAGTTTGAGACGGCATTAGCAGAGGGCAGTGTAACACAGGTCAACATTGTACCGAACCGCGAAGTGCCGACAGGAAGTGTCAACATTACATTCAGTGATTCGAGTACGCAGGTGATGCTTGTCTCAGATGTGGCAGAGATCGAGCAGTATATGCGGGATGCGGATTTAAGACTTATACCGTGCAGAATCCGCCGGAGGAGAGCTGGCTTTTGACATTGCTTCCATATCTGATCATTTTTGCTGCAATGTTCATTTTCTTTATGATCATGACCAATCAGGCTGCAGCAAACTCAGGCGGCGGAAGCAAGATGATGAACTTTGGCAAGAGCCGTGCGAGAAGAATGAGTGACGATCCGGCAAACGTGTGAAGTTTTCTGATGTCGCAGGATTACAGGAAGAAAAAAGAAGAGTTAGAGGAGATCGTTGATTTCTTACGCGCTCCAAAGAAATATACGCAGCTCGGTGCAAGAATCCCGAAAGGCGTGCTTTTGGTGGGACCTCCTGGTACCGGTAAGACATTGCTTGCAAAGGCGATTGCAGGGGAAGCAGGAGTACCGTTTTTCTCTATTTCCGGTTCTGGACTTTGTCGAGATGTTCGTCGGTGTCGGTGCATCGCGTGTGCGTGACCTTTTGAGGAAGCAAAGAAAAACGCACCGTATCATCTTTATCGATGAGATCGATGCAGTGGCCAGACGAAGAGGAACTGGTATGGGCGGCGGTCACGATGAG
>VOFH01002603.1_pt1 | contig 24887 bp, 26 predicted proteins | sample 5384091 | NCBI WGS metagenome assembly VOFH01 (sample SAMN12384727, study PRJNA508395) | human gut metagenome | isolation source: healthy gut G | host: Homo sapiens
CTTTGCCGTTCAGTTTCTTTTCCGTCAGCCATTGGTAGAGTGGAGCCATGTTTTTGCCCTTTGACGGAAATCTTGGCCATCATCGGGAAAGTAACGTCATACTTTAAGGAACAGAACTGAGCGATCTCTTCATTGCTTCCCGGTTCCTGTCCCATAAAGTTGTTGGCAGGAAAGCCGATGATTACAAAATTCTTATCCTTATATTTATCATATAGCTCTTGCAGTTTGGCATACTGTGGCGTCAGTCCGCATTTGGAGGCTACATTTACTACCAGCACTTTCTTTCCTTTCAGGGAAGAAAGCGGAAATTTTTACCATCAATCGTGATCACATTGAAGTCGTAGAAAGACTTATTCTGCGCTTCCAGAGAGATTGCACATACCATTGTTATAACCATTAAGATGAATGACTTCATACTGAATATATATTTAGTTTGTTATATAATAAACGAGGTTATGCAAAGAAATGTTCTGCCGTAGCATGAGATTGCTTGTTTCTTCGTATCCATGCCGAATGGCTCAACAACGATTCAGTCATACGCTAAATTGTTAGTCCATATAATTCAAGTATCAGTATCATATGGGGCAAGCGTTGGTTTCCTCGGAGGAAACGCCAGTTCCCTTTAAAAGGAACGGTCGTTTCCATTAAAAGGAACGACCGTTCCTCACCGGGAAACGACAGTTTCCATTACAGGAAACAACAGGAAACTATAAATCATTGAGATCTAACTACATAGAGTTCTATCGGTAATGTTATAGAGTTTATGTTCATGTCCAAACATGTTTTGAGTCAAATGATAGTCAATAGTATCTTAAATCTCCTCCTTCGGGAAGGAGGAGAATAGAGATAGAATCGACTTTTTAGTCTCCCCTCCAATGGAGATACTGCTGTTTGATTCATTTTTCATTCGATTTAGTAATGCTCAATGGTTCGTCTCACCTGACGTAGCGCCCGGCTTCAACTCTTTGCGGTGACAATAAAAAACTAAGTTCCGCCTATTATCACCCTATTGTCACCTCTTATTATCACCCTTACCATTCTAATTTGCAACGTATTAAGTCGCAAAAGTGACAAGTGACAATAAAAACGCTGCATAAAACGTTGTGGCGAATAACCAAAGGAGGTTCAAACTCCTTGATTCGACAGACAACAGCCCTTCACGTTCAGACCTTGATTTCGTCATTTCACCTGTCAATCTTTCCGCTTCATCCTTTCCCGATAATCACGGATAAGGATAGTCCGTAACTTTGTAACATGAAACAATAACACTGTAAAATCATGTTTAAAGCTATCGTACGTTTTTCGATCAGGAAAAAACTATTCGTAGGGTTAACCACCCTCTTCCTGTTTATCGGGGAATCTATGCCATGCTGACACTACCTATTGATGCCGTGCCCGACATTACCAATAATCAGGTACAAATAGTGACCGTATCTCCTACACTCGCGCCACAAGAGGTGGAACAACTCATCACTATGCCTATCGAAATAGCGATGAGCAATATTATGAATGTCGAAGATATCCGTTCCGTCAGTCGCTTCGGGCTATCAGTGGTAACGGTCGTCTTCAAGGAAGACGTGCCCACACTCGATGCCCGCCAGCTGATCAACGAGCAGATACAAACCGTATCCGGCGAAATCTCCCCCGAACTGGGAACACCGGAAATGATGCCGATCACCACCGGACTGGGCGAAATCTACCAATACATATTGAAGGTAGCTCCCGGATATGAGGAGAAATATGACGCTATGGAACTCCGCACCATTCAGGACTGGATGGTGAAACGCCAGTTATCGGGCATACCGGGCATCGTGGAAATAAACAGTTTCGAGGTTATCTGAAACAATATGAAGTAGCCGTCGATCCGGACGCCCTGTTTTCTTTGAATATCACTATCGGCGAAGTGTTCGAAGCACTGAGCAGCAACAACCAAAACACGGGAGGAAGCTACATTGAGAAGATAAAGAATGCCTACTATATCCGGTCGGAAGGGATGATCCATGATGCTGAAAGGTGCCAACGCAAATGTAGTGACTCAAGAACTCGAAAAACGGGTAGAAAAAATACAGCAGCTATTGCCCGAAGGAGTCAGTATAGAACCTTACTTGAACCGTTCGGAACTGGTAAACCGAAACATCTCTACGGTTGTCAACAACCTGATTGAAGGAGCGGTTATCGTCTTCCTTGTACTCATCCTCTTCCTCGGCAACGTCCGTGCCGGACTGATTGTCGCATCCGTCATCCCGCTGGCAATGCTCTTCGCTTTTATCATGATGCGTCTTTTCAACGTAACCGCCAATCTGATGAGCCTCGGTGCCATCGACTTTGGTATTGTAGTAGATGGCTCTATCGTTATATTGGAAGGTATCCTCGCCCACATTTACGGAAAACAATTCCGAGGCCGCACACTGACCCGCAAAGAGATGGACAAAGAAGTGGAAAAAGGAGCTTCCGGCGTTGCACGTTCGGCCACTTTTGCAGTGTTGATTATCCTTATCGTCTTCTTCCCCATCCTTACATTGAACGGGATTGAAGGGAAATACTTCACCCCATGGCTAAAACACTTGTGTTCTGCATTATCGGAGCCTTAATTCTCTCACTGACTTATGTTCCTATGATGGCCTCCCTCTTTCTGAAGCATACCATTGTTGTGAAACCCACCCTTGCCGACCGCTTCTTCGAGAAACTGAACAAGATCTACCAGCATACCCTGCGCGCCTGTCTTCGTCACAAATGGCGTACCGTCATCATAGCCTTCTCCGTGCTGATCGGTTCACTTTTTCTCTTTACCCGCCTGGGAGCAGAGTTCATTCCTACTTTGGACGAAGGAGATTTTGCCATGCAAATGACACTACCCGCAGGAAGTTCGCTGACCGAAAGTATCGAAGTATCCCGCTTGGCAGAGAAAGCATTAATGGATAAATTCCCTGAAATCAAACATGTGGTAGCCAAAATAGGAACGGCAGAAGTTCCCACTGACCCGATGGCAGTGGAAGATGCTGATGTGATGATTATCATGAAACCATTCAAAGAATGGACAAGTGCCGGAAGCCGTGCAGAAATGGTGGATAAAATGAAAGATGCACTTGCTCCGCTCTCTGAACGTGCCGAATTCAACTTCTCGCAACCGATACAGCTTCGCTTCAACGAGCTGATGACGGGAGCAAAAGCAGATATTGCCATCAAACTATATGGAGAAGACACGCACGAATTATATGAAAGAGCCAAAGAAGCAGCTACCTTTGTAGAAAAAGTGCCGGGAGCAGCGGATGTCATCGTTGAGCAGACGATGGGATTACCCCAATTAGTAGTGAAATACAACCGTGGCAAAATAGCCCGTTACGGCATCAACATACAAGAGCTTAACACCATTATCCGAACTGCCTATGCCGGAGAGTCAACAGGTGTAATCTTTGAAAACGAACGGAGATTCGATCTCGTGGTACGGCTTGACCAGGAGAAAGTGGCCGACTTGAATCTTGATAAGTTGTTTGTACGCACTTCGGAAGGAATTCAAATTCCTGTTGGAGAGGTAGCAAGCATCGACCTTGTCAGTGGGCCACTGCAAATCAACCGGGATGCAACCAAACGACGCATCGTCATCGGTGTCAATGTGCGTGACGCAGACATCCAGCAAGTTGTCGCCAATATTCAAGAGACACTGAACAAGAACATCAAACTGAAGCCGGGATATTACTTCGAATACGGCGGCCAGTTCGAGAACTTGCAAAATGCCATCAATACCTTACTGGTAGTCATCCCCGTGGCATTAATGCTCATTCTATTGATTCTGTTCTTCGCATTCAAAACATCACCTATACCCTGATGGTCTTTTCAACCGTCCCCCTATCGCTCATCGGTGGTATCGCCGCACTTTGGCTACGCGGGCTTCCGTTTAGCATATCGGCCGGAGTAGGATTCATCGCCTTGTTCGGGGTAGCAGTATTGAATGGTATCCTGATGGTAAATCACTTCAACGAACTTCGTAAACAAAATACCTATTCCATGACTACAAACCAGATTATCAAAAGAGGGACTCCACACTTGCTCCGTCCTGTATTCCTGACAGGACTGGTTGCATCTCTGGGATCCGTCCCGATGGCAATAGCCACTTCAGCCGGCGCAGAAGTACAACGTCCGTTGGCAACAGTGGTCATCGGTGGCTTGATAATTTCTACCGTACTGACTTTACTTATCATTCCAGTGTTTTACAAAATTGTAAATTCATTTGCTACCTGGAGACGTCCGGGAATCAAACTGCGCCGGCCTTTCGGGGGATTGTGTCTCCTGTTCTTGTTTCTTCCCGCGTTCGTTTCCGCTCAACAGACACAAACAGTCAGTCTGGAACAGGCCATCGAAATAGCCAAACAAAATCACCCGAGACTGAAAATAGCCAATAATGCTATTCAACAAGCCAAAGCTACTCGCGGAGAAGTGATAGAAGCAACGCCTACCTCGTTCAGCTATTCCTGGGGGCAACTTAACGGAGAAAACAAAAAAGACAAGGAACTGGCTTTCGAGCAAAGCCTGGGCTCCCTTCTAACGCCATTCTACAAGAATGCGTTAGTCAACCGTCAGGTAAAAACGAACACCTATTATCGGCAGAAGGTAGAGAAAGAAATCACAGCAGAAGTGAAAAGGGCGTGGGCCTACTACCAATATGCCACTAATCTCTGTTCAATGTATCGGGATCAGGATAAAATGGCAGAAGAGCTGCAGCGCATCGGAGAATTACGATACCAACAAGGAGAGATTACCTTGCTCGAAAAAAATATGATGACCACCATAGCTGCCGATCTGCATAACCGCTGGTTCCAAGCAAAAGAAGAAGAGAAAATGGCATTGGCACGTTTCCAATGGAGTTGCTACTCCAACGATCCCATTGTTCCGATGGATTCCACTTTATCCTTATTCTATACCGGCATTTCGGATGGAAACCTGTCGGGAGCACATACTGCCTACTTTCAAAGCCAGGCAGATGAAGCGAAAGCAATGCTTCGTGTAGAGCAGAGCCATTTCTTTCCTGCAATCAGTGTGGGGTATACCCGTCAGGACATTCTCCCACTTAAGAATCTGAATGCCTGGATGATCGGGGTTTCTTTCCCCATCTACTTCCTGCCACAAAAGAGCAAAGTGAAGCAGGCACGGCTAACTGCCACTTCAGCGCAAATACAGGCAGATGCCAACATCCGGGAGTTAAGAAATAAGACACTCGAACTGGAAGCATCCCTCCGCAGATATAATGAGAGCTTACGATATTATACCTCTTCTGCCTTGAAAGAAGCGGACGAACTGACAAAGGCAGCCAACCTGCAATTGCAGCAGAGCGAAACAGGCATTGCCGAATATATACAGTCGATTACCACCGCCAGAGAGATACGCAGAGGCTATATTGAAACAGTCTACCAATACAATATTGCTGCACTGGAATATGAACTTTTCAAGTAGGTGGAAGATCGAGACATTGAATGACATACATCACCCAGAATAATTATTATAAAACATAAGATATGAAAAAAGATAGTTTATCCCATCCTTTTACTAGTTCTAACGGCTTGCAAAGGAAACCAGCAAACTACAAATAACGAATCCGCCGCAATTCCCGTTGCCGAAACGATAGCAGATACCATCGCACAACCCGAAGTGGATGCCATCACTTCAGCTACCTCAAAGCCTAATCAGGTTTCGTTCAACGGACGAATCGTTCTTCCTCCTCAACGTCAGGCAACCATTGCTTTAACCATGGGAGGCATTGTAAAAAAGGCTTCTCTGCTTCCAGGGCAATGGGTGGCTGCAAACAGTGTAATCGCTACGTTAGAGAATCCGGAGTTCATCACCCTGCAACAAACTTATCTGGATAGTCACACACAGACCGAATATCTCTTAGCTGAATACGAACGGCAAAAAAATCTGTCTGCCGAACAAGCAGCTTCTCAAAAGAAATTCCAGCAAAGTAAAGCGGACTTTCTCTCCATGAAGAGTCGCCAGGACGCCGCTGCTGCACAACTTTCTCTTTTAGGCGTCCAAACGGAGGCATTACTTAAGAACGGAATACAACCGCTACTGGAAGTCAAAGCCCCCATTAGTGGTTATGCCGCTAATGTAGCGATGAATATCGGCAAATATATCAATCCGGGAGAAGCACTTTGCGAACTTATCGATAAAAGCAGCCCGATGCTTTGCCTGACTACTTACGAGAAAGATCTTGCAGACATACAAGTCGGCAGCCCGGTACAGTTTCGGGTAAACGGAATGGGGACACAAACCTTTCACGGCATCGTGATTTCCATCGGACAAAAAGTGGACGAAACCAATCGTTCGCTCGAGGTATATGCTTCCATCAAGGAGGAAAATGTGCAATTCCGCCCCGGTATGTATGTCACGGCACACATTCAGAAACAATAATTGACCAACTGCGACAACAGCATTCACATTTTATAACCGGTAACTCATAATTTACCACTATCTTTGTTGTATGATAGCCAAAGCAATAAAAAAAGATAAGTATATACTTTCCACAGTCATCATCTCCTTAGCGGTTGCCGTACTGATTCATTTTCCGGAATCGGTCTCTCTCTTCGACCGTTTCGAAAGCCATTCGCTTTTCCCGGGGATGAAGTTTATGGATGTGGCAAATGAGATACTGTTTACCTTTCTGTCACTATTGTTACTTTTTGCCATCAATACCCGTTTGTTTCATTTCAATCAGGCTTCCATTAAAATTACAGGGACAAAGATTTTGCTTTCCTTTATCGTGACATGGATATTGAGTAACTTGTCAGGACAGTTTTTTGTTTTCCTTCACAGAACGTTTGATATTCCGGCCATCGATGCCATGGTACATCATTATTTGCATCCATTGCGGGATTTTATTGTGGCATGTCTCGTCACCAGTAGTTGCTGCATCCTTCATCTTATATTCAAGCAGCAACTGGTACTTATCGAGAACGAACAGCTTCAGGCAGAGAATCTCCGCAATCAGTATGAAGTATTGAAGAATCAGCTCAATCCGCACATGTTGTTCAACTCGCTGAATACGCTGCGTTCACTGGTACGCGAGAATCAGGATAAGGCGCAGGATTACATTCAGGAACTCTCCCGGGTACTAAGGTATACTTTGCAAAGTAATGAGTCACAATGTGTCAGTCTCCGGGAAGAAATGGAATTTGTTTCCGCTTATATATTTCTATTAAAGATGCGTTTTGAGAACAATCTACAATTCGACATACAGATAAGCAATGCCTACGAAGAATATCTCCTCCCTCCAATGGCGGTGCAAGTGTTGATTGAGAATGCAGTAAAGCACAACGAAATCAGCAACCGGAAGCCGTTGACCATTCATATCACGACGGACGATAACGGCAATTTGTCTATCAGCAACGACATTCAGCCCAAATGGACTGCAACTTCCGGAACCGGTATCGGACTTGCCAACCTTGCCAAACGATACAGGCTCTTGTTTAAACGGGATATACAAATAACGGAGGACAGAGAGTTTACAGTTTGTATTCCTTTGATTGAAAAATCACAACTAGAACAATAACCACCATGAAGATTGTCATTATAGAAGACGAAAAAGCAGCAGTACGAAATCTGACTTCACTGCTTAATGAAATAAAACCGAATGGAGAAATCGTGACCATACTGGATAGTATCAGTTCCACTATCGAATGGTTCAGTTCTCATCCGATGCCGGAACTGGTATTCATGGCATATGACATTTCCCAATCGGTTCTTTCAAGTAATTATAAAGATACGCTACATGATGGCAAGGTTCATTTCCATGCCAATAGGCTCCGATACGGCCTTGAATATCATGTGCTCCCGGAATGTCATCCGGCAACTCTACTGTGAACAGTTCGTCCAACCGGTTGCGGAACCAATCTTCGCCAGCTTCGTTCATATATCCTTGTACATCTTGTGGTACGTACCAGGTATATTGTACAGTAAAGCCTTCCGTAATATCCCCCATCCATTTACAGATCCGGGTCCCTGATAAGCTACCGGAGTAAACGGTGTACGCCAGTTTCCCTGACTGTCCTTGCCACGCATATACTTCGTTTCCGGATCAATCAAAGTCTGATAAGAGAGTGCACGATTCAAGAAATAACGATAATCATCCTCTTTACCCAAAGCCTTGGCAGCCTGTGCCATGCAATAATCATCATACGCATATTCCAATGTTTTAGATACTGACTCCGCCTCTTTATCGAAAGGCACATATCCCATCATACGATATTCCGGCAAACAGTCATAATTCGGATTCATCGCCGTGGTCTTCATAGCCTCATACGCACGTTCGTAATCGAACCCTTTTACTCCCTTCACAATCATGTCAGCCAATACGGAAACTGCATGATAACCAATCATACACCAAGTCTCATTTCCATAAAACGACCAGATAGGCAGCATTTTCTCCACACTTTTATCATAATGAGCCAACATGGAATTGGCAATATCGGCATTCACTTCCTGCTGCACCAGATTGAACCAGGGATGCAAAGCCCGGTAGGTATCCCAAAGAGAGAATACCGTATAGTTGGTAAATCCTTCGGCTTTCTCTATATTTTTATCTAATCCTCGAAACTGCCCGTCTGCATCCTGAAAGATGAACGGATGCAAAGCCGCATGGTAAGCCGACGTATAGAAAGTTCTTTTCGTTTTACGGTCGGCAGTAAGGGTATATTTTCCAAGTTCTTTTTCCCATAGTGCTTCTCCTTTAGCTTTCAGATCATCGAAAGCGAGTTCGGCAAGTTCCGCCATATTGTTCTTTGCCCCGTTTGTGCTGACCGATGAAATAGCAGTTTTTACAATCACTTCCTCTCCGGCTTTCGTATCAAAAGAGATGCAAGCCATCAGATTCTTTCCCCAGGCCTCATAGCTGCTACGAAACCGGGAGGTATTGTAAATCACCGGTTTCTTATTCTGCATAAAGCGCAAGCCGGTCAACTTTTTAGAGAAAGTAGCCGTGAAATAAATATGCCGTTCCGGTCCCCAGCCTTTTACCAGTTTATATCCGGTGATGGTGGAATCATTTTCCATGCGCAGATTCGCCCATTCGCAGGATTGCCATAAAGTATGGTTCATATCGATCATAATAAAAGCTTTATCCGATTGAGGATAGGTGAAGCGAAACATACCACTACGTACCCCTGACGTCATTTCAGCCTTTACTCCATAATCTGACAGTTCCACCGCTTAATAATTAGGTGATGCCCATTCCTTTTCATGAGAATAACGTGAACGGTATCCCTTTTCCGGCTCCTCACGTGTCCCTGGATCCAGTTTCATCTCTCCTGTTCCGGGAATAAACAAGAAGTCTCCCAAATCAGGTATACCAGTCCCGCTTAAATGAGTCAGACTGAACCCCAACAAGGTGGAATGATTATATTTATAACCGGAAGCCGCATCATAGTATTTACTATCTGTGTCCGGACTCATCTGAATTCCTCCGAAAGGAATCTGCGCACCCGGATACACATTACCATAACCATCTGTTCCCACAAATGAATTCACATAATCAATCAGTTTCTCGGTTTGAGCCATGCCCGGCAAAATATTCACCAGGCACAGCCATACTAAAAACAATCCTTTTTACCCAACTACTCACCATATTTTACATTATTATGCTTGTATATCACCTACAGCAACCTGATACTCATGCCATAATTCATCAATATTATATTCATTCCCTAAAATATGTTTGATAGCACCATCGAACGACCAAGGCACCACCTCCAACGTACTGCGATTGAACTTACGCAAGAATTCAGGGTCTTTATTGTCGCGCAGCCAGACGAAGAAATAACCTGCTGTCCGATAACCGTCCATGTAGTTTCCTCCTTTCGGACGGGCATTCGGTCCGTCAAATCCGCCGTTGGCTAACGTACGGCATCTGCCATTCCTCAATAAATGCCCAGAAAACACGATTGGTTCCGTAAGAGCCGATGCCTTGCGGTTCCAGCTGATAGGCATGTGTCAGTTCGTGCAACAGTACCCCACGCGTTTCGAAGAACAGCTTTGCCGTATCGTTTTCCGCAAAAGATTTCTCGATATGACGTGTACTGTAGAAGATAGTAACGTCTCCATTGCCACCGCCTTTGGCAGAAATTCCTTCGATGTCTTCCAGTGTATAATGTATCTTGTGCACTGCGGGAATACTATCTTCCGGAGAATTGTAAAGAGTAGCCAATACAGTGCGTGCCTGGGCTTTGATGTAAGACTCCGCATCCGGGATGATCCGGTGATAGACGTCAGATCCCATTGTTTCCGGAGCTTTATCTTCGAACAAGGATAGTGCCCACATTATATTTTTTTCCATGTGTCAAAGTTATCCTTCAGCCTGATTTTTGCACACTTGCAGCACAAGCCCCCATACCTACCAGCAGGCAAGCAGCATAGATTAAATGTATCTTTTTCATATTTCTTTATTGATTATTGATTGATTCCGTTAGTTAATGAATAAGGTTTATCCTCCGGTGATAATCCGCGGCGTTTGTTAGGTGACGCACCCATCTTGAATTCAAGCACGCCTCCTTTCAAAATGTCTTCATGTGTAATATACATCTTGTCGTATACTTTGCCGTCCAATTTCAGTGACTGCACGTAACGCTTCTTATCGCTGACACCCGGCGCTTTGATCTCTAATGTTTTTCCATTAGGAAGCGTCATCTTCAGATAAGGTAGGTAGGGCGCTCCCAATACATACTGGTCTGTACCCGGACAAACCGGATAGAAGCCCATCACAGAGAAAAGATACCATGCCGACATCTGTCCGCAATCATCATTTCCACCCAGTCCGTTGATGTCATTCTTATACATCTTGTTCAGGATTTCACGCAGCCAGTACTGTGATTTCCACGGCTGGGAAGTCCACGCGTACAAATAAGGTATATGATGGCTGGGTTCATTGCCATGTACGTATCCACCAACCAGGCATTCTTCCGTAATATCCTCATTATGTTCATAGTACTTTTCCGGCAGATGCATGGAGAACAGCTCATCCAGTTTCTGCACGAACGTCCCTTCTCCTCCCATCAAGTCGATCATGCCAAATACATCGTGTGGCACATGAAAAGAGAAGTTCCATGAATTACCTTCGATAAAGCCTTCGCCGTAAGTTTGCAACACATCGAAGTCTTTTTTGAATGTGCCGTCACTGTAGCGGGGACGTGCAAAACCGATGCTTGTATCATAGATGTTACGATAGTTGAGAGCACGTTTGCGGTAAGTATCCGCTATCTCTTTATTACCGGCTTTCAAGGCTGTCTGATAAATAGTCCAGTCGTCGTATGCATACTCCAACGTAGAGGAAGCTGCCGTACCACTCTTGTCCAGCGGGATATATCCCAGCTTCATATAATCGGCTACACCTTCATAGTAAGGTACCGTAGATGTGCTAACCATCGCCGATAATGCCTCATCCACATTTGAAAAGACTCCTTTGGTTATTGCATCCGCCAGCACAGACACAGCATGATAACCGCTCATACACCAGTTCTCATTTCCCATCAGGCTCCATATCGGCAACATGCCATGCACGCTCTGCTGTTCATGTTTGATCATTGATTCCACCATATCCGCATTGCGTTCCGGTTTCACCAGGTTAAGGAAAGGATGTTCCGCGCGATATGTATCCCAAAGTGAGAATATAGTATAGTTAGTGAATCCTTTCGCCTGATGTATGTTATGATCCAGACCACGATAGGAACCGTCTACGTCCATATACACGGACGGATTAATCATGGTGTGATAAAGCGAAGTGTAGAACATCGCCTTCTGATCCGGTGTACCTTCTATTTCGAAATGCTCCAGTTCATTGTTCCAGTCTGTCCGTGCAGCCTCCGCCAACTGTTCGAAGCTCTTTCCGGAAGCCTCGGCACGCAGGTTCTTTACAGCGCCTTCCGTGCTGACTGCCGACAAGGCTACCTTTACAACCAGTTCCGGATTTGGCCGTTTCGAAGTTAAAGTAAGCCACGATCTTTCGACCAGTGATTTCGGGGAAGTTCTTCTCCAGCTTGAAACGACGCCAGAAGCCATTGTACAATACCTTTTCCTTATCCTTATATCCGTAATCCTTGATCGGCTGTGACAAAGAGATAGCAAAATAGGTATAATTCGTACGCGCCCATCCGTTGGTGATGCGATATCCGGTCAACAGTGTATCGTTTTCGACTCGCAGGTTGGCCCATAAAACTTTGCCGTCATAATTATAGATACCATGCACCAGGTCCAGGATCAGATGACCGTCTTTTCCTTTCGGGAAGGTATATTTATGTACACCCGTCCGTTGAGTAGCTGTCAGTTGCGCTTTAATGCCATAGTCGTCCAGCATCACTTCATAATATCCGGGAACAGCTTTTTCTGTAGCATGGTCAAAACGTGAACGGTATCCCTCTTCCGGATAATCCGCCCGACCGGGATTTAACTTTACATCGCCGACAGCAGGCATCAGCAATATATCTCCCAGGTCGCAATGTCCCGTGCCGCTGAGGTGGGTGTGACTGAAACCTACGATGGTTTTATCCCGATACTGGTAACCGGCACAATATTCATACGCATTCTTCTGATAAGCTCCATTCACATTATGTGGAATTGTGTCTGTGTCCGGACTCAGCTGTACCCATCCGAAAGGGGTGCAAGCACCGGGAAAAGTATGCCCCATACCATTGGTTCCGATAATCGGATTAACGTAATCTACCGGCTGCTGAGCTACGGCGGACAAGGTTACCGCCGCCATAGTCATCATCAATACTTTCTTTTCATCTTATTCATACCTGCTTACCTTTGCATCACGAGAGAAGGAATAGGGGAAGTCGGATTCGTTAATACCTCTTCCTTTATTCGGTTTATTATCCATATCAAATACCAGACGTCCGCCTTTCAGCAAGTCGAAATGATTCAGATAATTCTTTGTATAGTTCTTGCCATTATAGTTCAATGAACGGATATAACGATTGGCATCACTATTCTTCGGAGCGGAGATTTCCAGTTTCTTGCCGTTCTCCAGTGTGATCGTCGCTTTCTTGAAATAAGGAGCACCCATCACATATTCATTGCTGCCCGGACATACCGGATAGAATCCTAAGGCCGTAAAGACATACCAGGCGGAGGTCTGTCCGTTATCCTCATCACCACAATAGCCATCCGGGGTAGCAAAGTACAGGCGGGTCATCACCTCACGCAACCAGTATTGCGCTTTCCAGGGCTCGCCTGCATAATTATACAAGTAAATCATGTGCTGGATTGGCTGGTTGCCGTGCGCATAGTTACCCATATTGGCAATTTCCATTTCACGGATTTCATGAATCACACCTCCGTAGTAGCTATCATCAAATATCGGTGGAAGGTTGAACACAGAATCGAGCATACTGACAAACATCTTTCTGCCGCCCATCAGGTCAACCAGTCCTTGTACATCGTGGAATACCGACCAGGTATAGTGCCAGCTATTTCCTTCGGTAAAGGCATCTCCCCATTTAAACGGATTGAAAGGAGTCTGGAAAGTTCCGTCGGAATTCTTTCCCCGCATCAACTTAGTTTCCGGATCGAACAGATTACGGTAGTTCTGACTCCTTTTCTTATAAACATCCAGTTCTTCTGCCGGACGCCCTAGCTTTTCACCCATTCGGTAGATGCACCAGTCATCGTATGCATACTCTAAGTGTACGCGCCGCATTCTCGTTGATCTTTACATCGTAAGGTACGTAACCCATTTTATTATAATATTCGTATCCACGACGCCCTGTTGTGGAAACTCGCGGATGTACACTGTTGGCACCTTTCAGTAAGCCTTCATACATTTTCTCCGCATCCGCTTTGGTCACATTCTTCATAAAAGCATCTGCCACTACTGAAGCAGAGTTGTTGCCGACCATACAGCCACGATGTCCCGGACTCGCCCATTCGGGGAAGAATCCGCTTTCAAGATATGTATTCAACAGTCCTTCCTGCATCTTCTCTCCCATTGAAGGATATATCAAATTGACAAACGGGAACAGGCAACGGAACGTATCCCAGAAACCGGTATCGGTAAACATATATCCCGGACGGATTTCACCGTTATAAGGACTGTAATGTACAGTTTCTCCCTTACCGTTTACTTCGTAAAACATACGGGGAAACAACACCGAACGATACAAACAAGAGTAGAACGTACGCATACGGTTTCATCAGCTGTCTTCAACCTTGATACGCCCCAAGACATTGTTCCATGCCTTACGACCGGCCTCTTTTGTCTGTTCAAAGGTCTTATTACCAATTTCTTTCAAGTTCAGTTCTGCCTGTTCAGGGCTGATGAACGAGGAAGCCACTTTGGCATGCACCTGCTCGCCTTTCTTTGTCGAAAATCCGATGGCAGCACCTACGTGATTGGATTGCAGTTCAAGATGCGTCTCTACCAAATGGTAGTCCGCCCATACTTTATTAAATGTAAAAGGCTTGTCGAACTCTATCACAAAGTAGTTCCTGAAATTCTGCGGAACACCGCCACTGTTACGTGTCGTATAACCTACAATCTTATTTTCTTCGGGAATCACCTTCACATACGAACCACGGTCGAAAGCATCTACTACCACATAAGCATCGGACGCTTCAGGGAAAGTAAAACGGAAATATGCGCAACGCTCCGTCGGGGCAATCTCCGTTGTCATGTTATACTCTGACAGATAAACACTGTAATAATAAGGAGTTGCTTTCTCTGCCTTATGCGAAAACCAGGAAGCACGGCTGTCCTGATCAATCTTCAGCTGTTTGGTCATCGGCATGATTGAAAACTGACCAAAAAGCCAATATAAGATCCCATACCACTCCACGGACAAGCAATCAAATTCCTCGGATTACGATCATCAAACTCCACACCAGAGTGGAAGATTCCTTAAAGTCTGCATGAATCTCATCCTGATCTACTATATGGGTCTTCCAACCATCTACATACCATGCTGCAATATCAGAGGCTTTCCGAGTATCACATACAACATTAGCATTGTAGTTTCAATTTCACCATTCAAATAGTTGTAATAGAGTTTATTTAAACTTATTCCATCTACCGTCACATTGCTACCCAAAGTCAACACTGCATTTTCATCATTCGTTGTATCAATTATCATCGGATACTCTGTGTGTTTTTACCACCGTTATCTATTGCAGAAATCTTCACTTTCCAATTATTGCTCTCGTCGCAAATAATCAAATAGTGTGCAAGGAAAGAAGAGGATGACCTACGAAATACACACCATTATTCAACTCTCCCTTAAGCAAATCCATGGCCTGTGCTTTATTATAAGCAATAATGGCCAATCGTTTCTCTCCTTAGCTTGTTGCAAAGCTGCAGTTGAGACCGGAGTCAAGATCATTTCTTTGCCATGCGTCTGTCCTACAGCTGTAATTTGTGAATCAGAATACCCCGTAATGACAAATGTCGTCTCCGAGTTTTCGTTCAAATATTGTAGCATTCCTCCATTCAGCAAGGTAACAACACCGCTTTTTCCCCTGGAAATCCAGAGAATAATCTGTTCCAACCTCATTCTTCAACAACGTTTCGTCTGAATCCGATGCAACATTTCCTTCTTCATCAAACTGAAAGTAGAACGTTACTCCTTGATAAATCATTTTCCATCCGTCTGCCGCACACAGCAGTTCTTTTTACCTCTGAAGGACGCAAGCGGTCTGCACTCATGTCACCTTCATGTTCCCAGTCTTTCCAAGGTTCCGTCATGCCACAACTATAAAAAAACCAGGCAACACAACGACAACATTATATAAATAAGTTTCTTCATGATGTTTTTCTTTTTAAGATTTGAAATTAGAAATTAGGTATATATCCTCCCAAGTCCGGTCCCTCCATAATTCTTGGCTGCTCCCGGCGCACAAATACGTAAGTCAATCATCGGCGGAATCCGTCCGTCATCCTTCACTTTCATCACACCCGTCGGTAGTACCTCCCCAAGGATTCCTCATCTTGAAAAGATGAGTATTATCATCCGGCAAGATAAACGTAAACGCATGCCCACTGGTCGTCTGCCAATTTTGATCTACCTGTTCACCGCTTCTTGTAAAACCACCGATCACCAGTCTACCCTGTTTGAGCGACACTTCCACCGCGCGTTGCAAGTCTTCGGCAATCAATGCATTTGCACCGAAACCTACACTTTCCCCGTCGCCGGTAAAGATAGCAGAAACATATTCAGTACCAATACCACCGACATTAGAACTACCTTGATAGATCTGATTCCACTTAATCATAGCCTTTTCGAGAATCGTAGCCCAAGTGACTTCTTTATTTCTGCCGCCTAAGGCACCTAAATCGCCACTATTACCGATAAAATAGTCGCCACCTACACCAACTGATATTTGTTTTTCCTTTCGGGTCATACATAGTAACTGTGTATGTTTTGTCCATATTATCCTTGATAATGTGTTTTACGAAACGGGGATAGAGGTATGCCATCGAAGCAATCACCGCACAAGCACAGCAGTCACCTACCCAACGCTGATTTACATCAGACATCACAGGATTTCCATTTGGATAAATGGATACAACATTGAATGTATTCAAGCCATCTTCGTCCCACCATCTCCAAATGGTTCAGGTTCTTCAGCAGGATCGGCAAGCCATTTCAAGTCTGCTGCCGTAGCTTCTCTGTCATTCTTTCATGCTGTCTGCCCATCGGAGTTATCGCACTAAACGTACTGGAACCTTTACTAGCAATCAAGTCGTTGATATTCTCCGTATATGAACGCATGGCCACCAGTTTCCATTCAGCTATCTGCGTGGCAGCACCACCATTGTTCGCTTCAACAGAAAGTCTGTAGTAACGATAGGAAGTTGCATTATCCACTTCATAGCTTTTCTCTTCTTTTCTCGCTGCAAAAAAGTTGGTTTGTCTGCGCATCCAGTTCTGTCCACGTAGTATTATCATTAGAACCATAGAGTGTCCAATCTTTCGGGTCCATTTCGGGAGTATCGGCAGCCGAGGTCAACGAATAGGCAGTGACAGCCTTACTACTATTTCCATTCAAGTGATGTTGAAACTACTATGATAAGTAACATACTTCGTGTCAGCATTATCGTCTACCAAACGTCTGATTTCCGAACCGACAGGAGCATCAGCATATTGCGCTATAATTGTACCACTGGAGGGGCATATTCGTGTTACCCGAACCAAGTACATAAGAAACCGGAGCATCTTCGTTTCGGACCTTCTCCTCCATTATCTCCTTCATCATCGTCGGACGAACATCCTGCCAGACAAAAGGGAATTAGCAGCACCAAAAGAAAATGATTCTCTTCACTGCATTCACATCGCTACATCTTATTTGAGGTATCTTCATTGTTTTTCTTTTCATTAATTTCTTTCATTCATTCGCAGATCGGACATCCGGGTATATTACTCCGTTGTCCATCCCAGATTTTGTACCATCTTCGGATTACGACGTACATCTTCGTCAGGAATCGGGAAGAGGTAATGTTTAGGCAAAAATGTACGTGTTTCTACTACTACCTTCTCAAAAAATGCAGGAGCATCCGAACGGAAAGCCATACCATGAATAGGTCCGCCTTCTCCACCTCTATGATATTTAGGATAAATCCAATCATCGCCTACAGCCATATCGGCTACTTTCCAACGACGTACATCAAAGAAATGATTCCATTCGAACATCAGCTCAACCAAACGTTCACGATGAATACGTTTGTCCACTCCGTCACGTGTATCTTCATAAGGAATGCATGCAAATCCATTATCGTCCTTAGTACCTACCGCACCATATCCAGGAATACCGGCACGGGCGCGTATCTTATTTACATACTTAATCGCTTCATTACGTTGGTCACAAGCGCTCAACGTTTCAGCATACCCCAAGTACATGTCTGCCAAACGAAGCAAAGTTGCACAATGCCTGTTAGCCCCGCTACGTCCTTCTTTTGAAGCCATTTTACGCATACCATAACCCGTGTAAAGGGGCATCCCAATTGGCATTAGCATAACCGGAATTACCGTTATAAGTCAGTTCTGTGGTTATTTCTCCACGCGGAGTATCTGTCTTCAACCAAGTAGAACCATGGAATGTAATGTTCGTATAAAAACGCGGTTCGCGATTAGCCCATTGTTTCAATGTTTGATTCGAATTGCTCTTGAAATAGGTTCTGGAAGGAACTACTTCGTCAGTATAGTCACTCGACCATCCCAAATATTCATTAGAAGGTACCCCCTCATATTCCTTATAGTTCGTATCGTCAACAATCCGGCGACCGTCTTTCATAAAGTACAAGTCCACCATTTCCTGAGGTACACCAAATCCCAGACCACCTCTCAAAGCACCATTATTATCATCGTACCCCTTGTGATAAGGCGTGGTTTCGTAAGCCCGGTAATCATGGTCTGCCAAGCGAATGAAAATCTGTTCTTTATTCTCTGTACCGTACAAAACTCCCGATGTCACTTTTCTATAAGATTCATAGAAATCAATCTTTCCATCGGCTGTCTTCTCCGTATATAAAGAGAAAGTGTTACCGTATTCATCAAAGAATTCTTTGTAAGCATCACGTGCAGCCTCCCATTTCGCTTTTTCCTGCGATTTATCTTGCGGAAAGAGTTGCTTGCCACTTTCCGGATTAACGATGGCGGCATACTCGGGATTACAATTGAATAGCGGACTTGCCGCATACAACAACATTTTCGCTTTGAAAGCTTTACATGCAGCTCTGTCTATACGTCCCAAATTGGATCCGTCATATCTATCAGGAAGCTCATTTGCCGCATCATCAAATTCCTTCGCCATAAAAAGCCACACATTCATCTACCGTATTACGTTCTTTCAGCAGTTCAGCAGTAGAAATATCCAATGGAATTGGTTCTTCCCCAAAATCACAAATGGGCCGTAGGAACGGAAAATCATGAAGTAATAGAAAGCACGCAAAGCTCTGGCTTGCGCTTTCCACTGTTTACGTTGTGCGGCCGAAGCTTCCAAACAACGGTCTACATTCATGATAAATGTACTGGCACGAGAAATTCCTTTATAATACTCGATGTACCAAAAGTTTATCCATGAGGAACCTGCATAGGTGGCTCCGGAAGCCCATTCGCTACCATTATTTCCGTCCCATGAAAGCTTGCATTCCAACGAACCGGTTGTCCAGATCCCCGACATCGTATTCCTTGCAGAACGTTCTAATGTTTCATCGGGCACATAATTATACACATTATTCAAAAACTGTTCTGTCTTCGAGCGATTAGTAAACGTATCCTCCAAGTCATATTGTTCACCGGGGATTGCATCGAAGAAATCATTGCACGAACTAAGTCCGACCACCAAACACAGCGCCAAAGTTCCTATTTTAAATATATTTTTCATATCCTTCTTGCTAACTGATTATTATTAAAAACTTACATTCACACCTACTGAATAAGTACGTACATTAGGATAAGCAGTACCATTATTGGTATTCAACTCCGGATCCCATAATTTGAACTTAGAGAATGTCAATAGGTTGGTGCCCATCACATAAATACGCGCACTCTTCAGGAATGTTTGATTAATCAACTTCTTCGGGAGTTGGTAAGCAATAGTCAACTGTTTCAGACGCAGGAAACTGACATCTTTCTGCCACCATGTGCTGGTTTTCATATTATTTTGATTCGCATTGTTTCCATGATGCAAACGAGGATAGAATACATCCTGATTAGTCGGATTGTCAGCAGACCATCTGTCAGTAATGTTTGCAAACAAGTTCGTAATACCTGAACCATCATTAAAAGGATACATGGCATTTCCTCCCAAACAACGGTCTGCCTTGGCATTTCCGGCAAAGAGGGCACCGACAGAGAAATCACCTAATTGTAAATCTGCACCGAAACCATAATAAATCTTAGGTACGTCACCCTGACCTATCAGACATTTATCATAATCGTCAATTACTCCGTCACCATTTAAATCCTTATATTTGATATCACCCACTTTCGAAATCTGTCCCGGATGCCCTTCACCAAACTGCTTGGCATGGTCCATGATCTCTTCTTCACTAGTGAATAACCCTTCGGCGATCCATCCCCAACGTCCGTTCACGTTCGTTCCTCTTTTTTCCATCCACGGATACTGTACCCGGGGATCATCGTTCTCTATAATTTTATCTTCATTCCATGAGAAGTTACCACGGACAGTCAGGAAACATTTCTTACCGAGTTGCTGTGTATATTCCAATGTAGCTTCAAAACCCTTATTGTCTACCACTCCCAAATTAGCATAAGGCATTTCTACGAACCCGGAATAATCAGGAATAACGCGTCGGGTAATAAAGATGTCTTTACGATGTTCTTTAAAGATATCTAATGTCAGCGAAAGATTGTCTTTGAAAAATTTTAAGTCAACACCTAAGTCTTGCTTGCGGGAAGTAGACCAACCGACATTGGCTCCGTACTTGCTGAACCCCCAACCACCAACACCGTTATTCTGGTCGCCAAAACGATAACCATCTACGCTCGCCATCTGGTCTAGGTACATAAAACGCCGTCCTGTTACAGCATCCGTACCAACTAAGCCATCTGTATAACGCACTTTAAAGTAAGAAACAGTTTCTTGCAAAGATTCCCACCAAGCCTCATTAGAGATAGCCCAGCCAAGACCAAATGCAGGGAAGAAACCGAAACGTTTTTCTGGACTGAAGTTCTCGGAACCATTATACCCAAGGTTTGCCTCGAAAAAATAACGGTCGTTCCATGAGTAAGTAGCACGGGCGGCCAAGCCTTGTTGCTTATAGGGCAAAGAACCGATCAGATTATCAGAACTCGAACGGTAAATCTTTTTGGTTATAAAGCAAAAGACCACCTATCCGATGCAAACCGAACGAACGGTCGTAATTTAAAGAAGCTTCAAAGTAAGTACTTCTAGAGTCGGAAGCGCCCTGGTCAAATGCAAGATCTTTATGTCCTGTATAGGTCAGTGCATACCGATAATTGCCATCTGCATCAAATACATCATCATTCCACAATCCGTTTTCGTCTTTAGTTCCGGCAAAATTGTAAGTATCTTCACGCTTGTTATACTTCAGGTCACGACTGTTATGCACGTCGAAAGCCAACATGGCAGAGGCGGTAAGCCCTTTACTCCACTTCCAGAAACCAAGGTCTTGCGTCAAACGAATGTTGGAGTTCAACTGATTTCTTGCTTCATTTTTTGTAACCACGACGAGTCAAATCGGCATACGGGTTACGGAGGTCACCATTGGTAGAGATACCTGGTACAGAACCATCAGGCATCATTAACGGCAAATAGACCGGATTAATCTCCATAGCTGACGCAAACAAGTCACTGGTAGATTGCTGCGGATAGTTACCCATAGAAAGGAAACCATTGAAGCCCAAATCAATAGTAGTCGTTTCTGTTGGCTTCAAGTTCAAATTAGCGGTATAATTGTAGCGGTCGTAACGGATGTTAGCATCATAGTTCTCCATTTCAGCGGTACGTGTCAGACCTTTTCATTATAATAACTCAATGAAACGTAGTAAGTGGCATTAGGTACACCACCACGCACACTTACATTTACACGACGATTATGTCCCCAGTCATTGAATAATTCGTTCATCCAATCAACGTTCGGATACAAATAAGGATTGAACATCAGTGGATTATCATTCGGTAGTAATCCATGGGCTTTCTTCGTAGCCTCAATATATTGAGGAGAATATAACATACTGCCTCTAGTATCCATATACGCTTCATTGGCAGCATCCATATACGTAAAGGCATCCGCCATTTCAGGTTTCTTTGTCAATGTCACAAAACCTTCATAGTAGTCTACTGAGAATTGCGGCTTGCCCACCTTACCCGGTTTGGTTTTAATCAGAATTACACCATTAGCACCGCGTACTCCATATACAGCTGTGGCAGAAGCATCTTTCAGCACCGTAAACGACTCAATATCTTCAGGGTCGATATTATTGAAACTACGTTCCACCATCCACCAATACCAGTGGTTTAGAGTTCTGACCCGCCAGTGTAGAAATACCACGGATCAAAGATCCGGAATCATCATGCCCCGGTTCTCCTGAACGTTGCACAGCTACTACACCCGGCAAACGTCCAGCAATAGCAGAAGATAAATTAGCTGTCGGCATCTTTATATCTTCTATTTTCATTGATGACTGCGCACCTACTACCGATACTTTACGTTGATGTCCGTAAGCCACAACTACCACTTCGTCCAGTGACGATACATCTTCTGCAAGAATTACGTCCAGCACTTTCTGTTTGCCTACTTTTACCTCTTGTGATTTATATCCTATATAGGATACGATAAGAATGGGATTGTTACTCGTCAGTTTCAGATTATACTGACCATTGGTGTCTGTTATGGTACCATTCGTAGTACCTTTTTCCTGAACGCTCACTCCAATGAGCAATTCGCCTTTTCATCAGACACACGCCCTGTTACAGGAGTACCTTGTGCCCACACTACTGTACTAAATGTTAGCAGTAATGCCAATAGCCACAATGTCTTTGTGTGATGTTTTTCCATTTCAAACAAATTCATGTTACTTTGTTTTTTTTAATTAATACTAAGGTTATCAATCGCCTATATAATTCTTATAAGCGGAAGCAAATTAAAAACTTTTAATATTAAGAATATTCCGCAGAAGTGACAAAATTATGTCAAAATGAAAATGCTCATTTATAGAACAGAAAGGAGAAATAAAGCACATTATAAACATCTATATATCAACACATAGCATTCATTCACGTACAAACAGAGCACAAGTTTGCGCACATTGTATCAAGTTATAATAGCCGCCTTTTCGCCACTTTTATTAAAAAGTTTATTCGTAAGCAGTAATAAATAAAATCTATACAGACATGAATTCAAATATATCTGTCACCCCAAACGACCAAAGAACAGAAGGAATGAAGGAATCCCGAATCATTAACCGAAAGACTTTGAAAAACTAATTTCTTATCAGTCCAAATTCATTCGTTCTACTGTAGTTTCCCTTTCGTTCCACTATAGTTGGACGCAAGAAGCACTATAGTTCCTCTTGCGCCCAACTATAGTGGAACGAATAAATAAGGACCTCGAAAGACTTAATTATCCGGAATTACTGATCTAAGGATTCGGGTAATACATCCATAAAACTCAATTAGTAAAGAATAAGATAGTGGGGATAGCATTATCGAGTTGCTCCCGATAATCTTTCGGCGTCATTCGAATCGGCGGGTAAACTCTTTATAAAAATAGGAACGGCTGGAAATACCAACTTCAGCGATAACATCCTGAATAGAAAGTTCTTCATTCTGCAACAATCGTGCAGCCTTCTCCATCCGATAACTCTTTATCAAGTCACTGGGAGCCGCATTGGATATTTCTTTAAACTTGCGATAGAATTGACGCGGACTCATCGCCATACGGTCGGCAATTAAGGTTGATCCCAATTCTTCCTGGTCAAGATTTTGTTCTATCACTTGCAACAGTTTCCGGATAAAGTCCGCCTGTTCTTCTGTAGTACAAACAATGCGTCCGGCCCAGTCACCAAGCTCTTCCATATAAATCTGCTTTGCCTCCCGAGTACCGTAAATAGCTTTATTGACGGCTTCTTTCAAAAATATAATATCATAAGGAAGTACAATATGAATCAGCCCACATAATCAATTGCGCTGAATGGACGAACTTACTTTCCAACTTAACATTGGAATAAATGCCGTTTTCGAAAGTTGAGTACGATTCTTATTCACATATTCCAGGAAGTCACTCTCTGCTTTTGCATACATCAACATATCAACTAGTAACAAAGCAGGAGCCGATCTACGTATTTCTTCAAATGCAAGTTGTACACTTTTCACCGGACAAACAACAAATTCATCTGCTAAGAGATCACTTATCAGCCATACCATTTCATCCCTATCCTCCAGCAGAAGAACCGTTTTCTTCCCCATGCTCTTCAGTCTCCTTGATGATAGCCGGTTCAAAGGCTAACGTCAATAAATGATCCTTTTCTCTGTCGGCATAGTGAAGCGTAACATTTAGCTGTCTCAAAGCCGCTTGCACAGAAAACAGTAATTGGCGGGTAGTTATCGCCTCTTCTGTTTCCTGACTATCTCTTCTTCCCTCTTCTTCCGAACCGGAAAGTTGCTTATATAATTCCTTCAGAGTATCATCTACAGCAGAGAACTGCAACAACATCCGTCCTTCCTCTTCCTTCACATCCACTACAATATCCGACTTATGTTTTACTCCGCCAATATAAAGGTAACACCAATAGAGCATACAGCGTAAAAGCATTCTTATAAACAGGATAAACAAAGTGTTCTGGTATAGCAAGTTTTACAGAAGATATATCAACGCCCTGTCCTTCCAACACATGCAAGACTTCTATAGAGAGCTCTTTCATGCACATACAACCAGTAATCGCATATTCCGTAGGGAAAAATGACTTAAGTTCCTCTACAGCCAAAGTTCCCGAACGGAAAAGAGTTGCAATAACCGTCTCGTGTACCTGCTCCATAATTCTGAGACGCTGTTCATAAGGGAGATTTTCCGCACGCAACTGATCACAAGAGCGATAAATGGACGTAAAACGATTCAGTAACTCACGATTAAGACTGGCGGACTCCGGTAGAGCTTCATTGCTTTCTGCTGTCAACAGCCGCTGCATCATACGCTTCTGGAGAAAATATTTTCTTAATAAATGAATCAGATAACCGGCTATTAATATGAAAAACAGCAAGTAAATGACATAGGCTACCGTAGAAAGATACCAAGGCGGAAGAATGTACAAAGGGATAGAAAATACCTTATATTCCGTATTAAATACATCTTTCTTATAACGGACCTTTAAAACATAGCTACCCGAAGGTATTTCTAGATACGATGCTTCATTTATACTACTAAACGAGGTCCA
>VOFH01003594.1_pt1 | contig 24863 bp, 48 predicted proteins | sample 5384091 | NCBI WGS metagenome assembly VOFH01 (sample SAMN12384727, study PRJNA508395) | human gut metagenome | isolation source: healthy gut G | host: Homo sapiens
TATGATTTATATTTACCGTATTTGAGTGTTCTATATCAATTAAAGAAGAAGTTCAAAACTAAAAGTATGTCCTGTTATTACAGATTTACCAAATGAATTTGGATTTAAAAAAAAATGATAATTTTATTGTTGCAAAATAAGAAGGTATATTGGAAAAAACAGATGAAGTGAAGTTAAAAGCTTTTTGATAAATTTGTGTTGTTTATAAATTTATGCAATATCCAGATATTGAAAAAAGCCAAAATTATTGTGGAAGGAATATCTAACGATAATATACCTTGGGATAATGCAATAAGAAAATATAGTATTATATACGGGCACTAACAAAGAGTTTGGTATTATGAACCTTATTGAGGCTTTTAAACTATTAGATGAAGAAAATTTTAAATTAATCATTTGCGGGATGCTGGGATTCGAGATTTGAAATAGAAAAAATATCAAACTTAAGAAAAATATCGAGTATAGAGGGTATTTTATCTAAAATGAAATAAGTAAATTGTATGACCAAGCAAAAGTTTTGACAATTCAAGAACAAGAGTAGGAGAATACATTCAAATATTCGTTTCCTTCCAAAACAATAGAATATTTACAGATGTGAAAGCCATTTATTGGATATAAATTAGATGGTATACTAGATGAATACGATAAATATATTTATTATGTTAAGAATAATACTATTGAAGAGTTAAAATACAATAATAAATATATGTACTACAATCTATAGAGCAATTAAAAATATAAAGGAATAGAGGCACGTAACTTGTGATTAATAATAAAATTACAGAATGCAAGCAAAAAAAAAATTGTAGATTTAATTTAGAAGGATATGGTGACGGTGATAATGAAAATTTTTGATAATCCTAGAATATTGATAGTTATATATATAAATTTTGTATACCTTTTTTGTCGATATTTATAATTTTAAGTGGATGTTTTCAGTATGTCAATTATATTTACAACTAATCCCTGCATATATTAAATTTGGTATATGTATATTTTGGCTTTATTAAGTTGCTTTAAGCTTTTGCTTTATAAAATTAGAGATTAAAGTCATGTGGCCATTAGCATTATTTCTATTATATATTACTGTAATTTATGTTTTTTCAATAATGATCAAATCACGAGTACGAATATATATCAATGTGTTTATTTAGCTATCATTAGTAGTATCGCACTATATTATATTAAAAATAGCGGATATGAAGTATTGTAGGTTACTTTTAATAGCTGTTTTTTAGATTTAATTATATTAATAATTAATACGAATTATTGGCTTTTTACTAATGGATCATTGAGTAGATTCCTTATCTACAGGTAATGAAATATATAATTATTATATACCAAAAAGATGTTCCGTTTATAATAATAGCTACGTATCCTCATGCATATGCTATGGGTAATATTATGTTTTATACTTTTTATTTGTCATTGAAAGAGAATAAAAAATTTATTATTGCTTTATATTTCTTGTTATAACACTTATTAGATGAAATTTATGACTAGTCTTTTATTCGTGATTTTATTAATTATATTTCTTTTTGATAAAATAAACTATGAGAAAATTAGAAAGATACTAAATTTAAAAAAGGTTACTCTTGCTTTTTTATAGGTATTTATTTAAGTAGTTTATTATTGTAAACTATTATTAATATCAAATGTTCTACCAGAAGTCTTAGAAATACGCTTAAGTGAAATATTTCAATTACTATGTTTATCGTTAGATAAAAATACAGATTTATATATGAGATTGGACTTTTTATATTGCGTCTTTTAAGAATTTTTTGTTGAATCACCATTTTTGGGTTCAATGGGAAATTTTTAGGCATAGGATGTCACTCAACTTTTTTAGATTTCTTTTGCTTTTATACGGTTTACCAACAATAATATTAATTGTTTATTATATTCAATTATATAAGGCTATTAGTTATAAATCTTTTATCATATTTATAACTTTTATTTATTATTTGCTATTAAGTTTAATAAATAATGCTTTTTTATCTCCAATAATGCTATATTTAATTTTAATTATTCCTTTATTGGAATGTTTTAGAAAAAACTAGATGCAAGAAAAGTTTTTTAATAAAAACAAAAAGTCTTTTTTATTCAAATTTTATACAAAGTAAAAAGAATTTAACGTTGGTGAAGTTTTGAAAAATATACGGGAGAGATTATATGTTTAAAAATAGATTTTGAATAATACTAGCTGGATTGTTGGTGAAAAATTATCCAAATGTTAATTTCTTTAATTATTACTTCTATCACAGCAAGATATTGGGGTCCTAGTAATTATGGAATAATTAATTATACAAATGCCTATGTTTCATTTTTTTAGTATCCCTTTGTTCTTTTAGGCTTAAATGGGATTATTGTTAAAGAATTGGTACTTAATAGGTAAAGAAGGAGAATTAATAGACAGCGATAGTTATGCGTTTTATAGCTGGTATTATTTCAATGTTTTTTTAATTTTAATTATGAAATATATTTTGGTGGAAGACACTCTAATAATAAAGTTGCATTTTGCAATCTGTTTCTGTTTTTTTTCTTCTTTTGATATAATCAATTTTTGGTATCAATCAAATTTACAATCAAAATATTCAACTATTATACAAACAATTGCTTATGTGGGCATGTCAATCTATAGAATTATCATTTTAATATTAAATAAAGATGTTACTTGGTTTGCGTTTGCGGTTTCTTTGGATACGATTATAATTGCAATATTGCTTGTATATTCTTATTATATAAATAAAAATAAAAAAGTCAAGGATTTTTCTTTTTCATTTTATTTGCAAAATTTGTTAAAGCAAAGTTACCCATTTATATTATCAAGTATTTGCTACTTATTTATGGACAAATGGATAAAATAATGATTGGTAATATGATGGATGAAAAAGTAGGATTATATTCTGTTGCAACAATAACTGGGTTATGGAGCTTTATACCAATTGCATTTTTAGATTCTGCTAGACCACTAATTATGGAAGCAAAAGCAAAAAATCAAACTTTATACATAAAAAAGGTTAAAAGCAATTATATGCATTTATTATATGGATGAGCATTAGCATGCGAAGTAGGAATGTGTATATTTTCTAAAATAATAATATTAATCTTTATATGGAGAAAAGTATTTAGCTGCACAAAGTGCTTTAATAATAACCGTTTGGTACTGTATTTTTCATATTTGGGTTCTGCTAAAAAATATAGTTATTTGTGAACAAAAGATGAAATAAGGAGACTTTACAATAATAGGGAGCATTGCGTAATGTCTGTTTGAATTTTATTAATACCAAATTTGGTATTGTAGGTGCTGCTGGTAGCAACACTATTAACACAGATAATTACTAATTTTTTAATAATGTTTTTATTTAAAGCCACAAGGGAAAATGCTAAATTGATTATCTCTTCCTTTCAAAAAAGGAGATAAAATTGATGGAAACTAATAGATTTAAATGGTAATTAAAACAAAAAAGGAGATAAAATATATGGAAACTAATATCGATTTTGATTTATTACCTGCCAAATTGATGAGAATAATGGATTTCATACTCCAATCGTATAAGTGGATGAATATTAATCATGAAAAAAATAAATGTTGTTAAGCATACAGATTATATACCTGCTGAATTTCTACCTACATTTAACTCAAATGTTATTGAGATGAATTTACATAGACTTAAGGATTTAAGTGAAAACTTTGTCTTATTTAATGACGATATGTTATTTTTAAAAAGAACAACACCTGATTATTTTTTTATAATAATTTTCCATGTGATTCTGCTATTTTAGATTTGTTTGTTCCTACATATGATTGTATATCTAATATTTGTTTTAATAATATAAATTTAATAAATAAATATTTTAAAATGAATAATATAAAGAAAATTTAAAGAATTGGATAACTCCAGTTTATGGACACTTATTAATAAAGAATCTTATGCTGATAAGCTTGAAAAAATTTCTTCTTTTGAAGAAAACCACATTCCCATTCATTTAAGAAAAGCATACTAAAAGAAATATGGGATAAGGAAGAAGAAATGTTAAATAAGGTATCAACTAATAAATTCAGATCAAAAGAAGATGTAAATCAATGGTTAATTCGATATTGGCAATTTTGTGAAAATAAATTTTACCCTAGAAAAGCGGAACGACATGCCTATAGACAATTAGATTATGATATAAATGAAACATGCGAAATAATAGAAAAACAAAAAGTAACGTTATTGTGTATTAATGATTCAGACGTTTTAGATTTTGATGAAAGAGTTTCTTTATTGTTGGATTCATTAAATAAAATACTGGGAGAGAAAAGTGCGTTTGAAAAGTAATTGATTTATGAATTATTAATAAAATTTAAGAAACATATTGAAGTTATAGTATTATATTTGTTGTACAATACTGTTAGCTATTTTTTATAGAAAGGTGGTTTTTATGAAAAAAAAAAAACACAAAAAGCGAAGTGTTTTTATAAACGCAGGTTTTATTTCATATTAATATATGCATTATTAACACTAGGGGTAATTGTTCAGGCAGTTACAGTCAATGTTTTACCTATGAAGTTTTTTAATTCCAGTAATTGTAGTTTTATTATTATTGTTCCTTGGAATGTATTATTTACAAATGGGAAGACATGTTAATAAGATTAACAAAGCATTAGGTAAAGCACTGATTATTATATTATCAGTGATATTAGGCTTTGGAAACTGGTATCTTTCTCAACAGGATCTGCTTTTAGTAGAATGACATCAGGAAAAGATGTATCTGTTGTTTCTATTGTCGTTATGAAAGATAGTTCTATAAAAAAAATAAATGATTTGAATGAAAAAAAATTAGGAACAATGAGTATGGGAGATATAGAAACTCAAGATAAGGCAATTGCAGATTTGAAGAAAGACTTAGGTAGCGAACCAACTACAGTTAAATACAATTCATATAAAGATTTTGGTGATGATTTATATGAAGGTAAAGTGGATGCAATCTTGTTAAATGAAGGATCTCGTGGAATGTTTGAAGATAATCATTCAGACTTTGATCAGAAAAACAAGGGTTGTAAAACAATATACATAAAAGTGAGGCAAAAGATATAAGTAAAAAAATGTAGATGTAACAAAAGATCCATTTAATGTTTATATTACTGGTATGGATACATTTGGTACTATTTCAACAGTTTCACGTTCTGATGTAAATATGATTGTTTCTATAAATCGAAAACTCACCAAATTTTAATGACAGGTATTCCTCGTGATTTTTATGTATCACAGACTTGTCAGGGAAATCAATCCGATAAATTGACACATACAGGGATTTATGGTGTTGAATGTACAATTAGCTCTGTTGAGAATTTTATGAATACAGAATTGAATTATTATGCACGTGTTAATTTCTCAAGTGTAGTAGACATAGTAAATGCACTAGGTGGAATTACAATTGAATCTCCTTTTCTTTTTGTAACTAGTACCGGAGTTCCAATTAATCAAGGGGCTAATAATTTAAATGGTGAACAAACATTAGCGTTTGTTCGTGAAAGAAAAAATCTTCCAGATGGAGATAGAGAGCGTAGTCGTAATCAAATGCGTGCTGTAGAAGCTATGATTAATAAGGCTATTTCACCTTCTATTATTACAAACTATTCTAGTATCATGAATGCGGTAAGTGGAAGCTTTCAAACAAATATGAGTCAAAAAGAAATGACAGACTTTATTAAGCAGCAATTAAATGATATGAAGGGCTGGGACATTAAGCAAATTCAGGTTAGTGGTAGTGGGTCAACTCTGTACTCTCCAGCTAATGGATTTAATTCTTATGTTATGGTTCCTAATGAAGCAACTGTAGAAAATGCTAAAAAGTTAATTGATAAAATTGATTCTGGTGAAATAATTACTGATGAAGATGTAGCTTATCAAAAATCAATTGGTATCTAAAGCCGGATAATACTCTAGGTGACCTATTTATGAGGATAGGTCATCTTTTTTTATTTTGTGGAGGTAACGTTGTTAGAGTTAATTAATTGTGATACTATATAAGCGATACATTTTTAAGCAAAGGGATAATGTGATTAATATATCATGGGGAGGATTTATTGATGAGAAAGTATGTTTTACCATGGGCGTTGTTTATATTAGAGATATCAAGTTTTTACTTGTTAGCCCAATTTCTTGATTTACCAAGAAATGTTATATGTCATTTTATGATTGTATTGGTATTATTCTTATTTATATTTGATCATTATAAAATATCATCAAAGCTTGTTTGGGATGAGATAAAGTCTACTGGAAAAGCAATGATTTGTTTTTTTATTGTTGAGGTTGTAATCTTATCGGCATTTAATGGGGATGACTGGTTTCTTAGTATAGTGATTTTGACGGCTGCTATGTACTTTATTATTCTATTTTTAGGTAGAACCTTAAGGATTTTATTACGAGAAAACTTAGCTAGAAGAACTTTGATTATCGGGGTTGGTTATGAAGCAGCAAGACTTGGTAATATTGCGCAAAACAATCGCTTTGCGTTAACGAAAGTAATAGGATATTTGCGTTATAAAGATGAGCCTGTTGATGAAGAGTTAGTAGAAAGATATGAGAAAAAAATAAATACAAAGCAGGAGATAAATATTTATGAAGATATGCGATTAGAGGAAATCATAAAAAAAGAAAAATTGATCAAGTAATAGTCGCGTTAATGGCAGAGTACCCAAAAAAGAGATAAACAAGTTAATGCTTCGCTTGTATGATAAAGTTAAAGTAATTAAATATATACCAGAGGTTAATGGACTTTTAACATTTAATTCAAAAATACAAGACTTCGATGGAACCATATTAATTTCAACTGCGCAGGGAAGTATAGGATTTGTAGATAAGGTGATTAAAAGATTAATTGATATTATTGCCTCTATATTTGGAATACTTCTACTAATGCCAATTGCAGTATATGTAAGATGTAAGAATCATAAAATGGTGATTATGACAGTATCTTTTTCTCACAAGAGCGCATTGGACTAGATGGGAAACCTATTAAAATTTATAAATTTAGGACAATGATTCCAAATGCAGAACAGGTATTGGAGGAATTGATGGAAAAAGATGCTTCTATTAAAGAGGAATACTTAAAAAAATAAGAAATTGCAGAATGATCCAAGAATTACAGAAGCAGGTCATTTCTTAAGAAAATCTTCATTAGATGAATTACCACAGTTTATTAATGTTTTAAAAGGGGAAATGAGTTTGGTTGGTCCTCGACCATACCTTTTCAGAGAAAAGACGATATGGGAGTATACTATAATTCAGTTATTCAGTGTAAACCGGGAATTACCGGTATGTGGCAGGCGAATGGTAGAAGTGATGTTGGGTTTGAAGATCGATGCAAGTTAGATGATTACTACTATCGAAACTGGAATCTGAGCTAGATATGATAATTCTATATAAAACAGTGAAAAGTGTTTTTATGGAAAAGGAGCCTTATAAGTTACAGAGTATATTAAAAAACGTAAGAAAAATATTATACAGAAATACGAGATTGTTATTATAATGGATAGTATGAATATTATATGAAGTAGGAGATTGTATGAAAAATAACGTAGAAAATCAAGAAAAGAAAAAGTTTTATAAAAATGCTGGATTTTATTTTTTAGTTATCTATGCGTGTTTGACTTTTGCATTCATCACTCAGGCATTTATGGTAAATATCGTGCCAATGAAGTTTTTAATACCAATAGTAGTTGTATTAGTGCTATTGTTTGCGGGAATGTGGTATTTCCAAATGAATGGAAAAGTAAATAAAATAAATAAAGTATTAGGAAAAGTAGCGATTGTTGTCTTATCTATTCTTTTAGGAGTAGGGAACTGGTATTTATTTTCAACGGATACAGCATTTAGTAAAATTACAAACAAAGATGATGTATCTGTAGTTTCGGTAGTTGTAATGAAAAATAGTCCTATTAAAGATATGTCTGATTTAAAAGGACAAAGGTTAGGTATTATTAATTTAGGGGATACAAGCACACAAGAAAAAGCTTTGAATGATATTACTTCAGATTTAGGCTCAGAACCAACAACCGTAAAGTATAACTCATATAAAAGATTTTGGAGATGATCTTTATGATGAAAAGTAGATGCTATACTTTTAGATGAAGGTTCTAGAGGAATGTTTGAGGATAATCATGCAGATTTTAATTTAAGAACTAGAGTGGTTAAACAATATACTTATAAAGTTGAATCAAAAGATATTAGTAAAAATGTTAATGTAACGACAAAGCCATTTAATATTTACATAACTGGAATTGATACATATGGAAGCATTTCAACAAAATCACGTTCTGATGTTAACATGATTGTTTCTGTTAATCCAAAAACACATCAAATCTTGATGACTGGAATTCCTCGTGATTTCTACGTTCCACAAACATGTCAAAACAATCAGTTGGATAAACTAACACATACAGGGATCTTTGGTGTTGACTGTACTATTAATACAATGGAAAACTTTATGGATATTGATCTAAATTATTATGCAAGAGTTAATTTCTCAAGTGTTGTAGACATTGTTGATGCGTTAGGTGGAATAACGGTAAATTCTCCTTTTGCATTTACAACGCTGCATGGGAAATATCAAATTAAACAAGGAGAAAACCATTTGAATGGGGGAACAGACATTGGGATTTGTTAGAGAGCGATATGGACTATCAGATGGAGATAGAGAAAGAAGCCGTAATCAAATGCGAGTTGTAGAAGCAATGATTAATAAAAGCAATTTCTCCAGCTATTATTACAAACTATACAAGTATCATGAATGCAGTGAGTGGAAGTTTCCAAACTAATATGAGTCAGAGTGAAATTACAAGTTTAATTAAAATGCAGCTAGATGATATGTCTAAATGGGATATAAAGCAGATTCAAGTAAGTGGACAAGGTGCAACCATGTGGACACCTGCAAATGGATTTAATGCATATGTAATGGTTCCTAATGATGCATGTGTAGAAAATGCAAAAAAACTAATTAAAAAAATCGATTCTGGTGAAATGATAACTGATGAAGATATAGCTTATCAAAATGAGTTAGTTGCACAGGCTGGATAAGAAAAATTATTTGAAAGAAAAGCAAGCAAGATACACAACGCAGGTATAATTTGCTTGCTTTTGATATATCATAAAAATCATAATTAAGAAAAAAATTTTGCATTATTGAAAATATTGTAGTAAAATCAACATGATACGTCATCTGTATCGGGGAAGTAATGTTTGATATTATGAAATTCTTATGCTTGTATATAGAATATTATTCATAAAATTAAGCATTATAATTATTGAAACAATTAAGAAAGGGATTATGCGTGGAAGATTTCAAAAAGAATGTAGAAAATAGTGATGAAATTGAGATTGATTTAAGCAGATTATTTCAAGAAATTAAAAAGAAAGCTAAATTTATTATTTTCATGGCAATTATAGGTGCGATTATTGCATTTTTATTCACAACGTTCTTTATAACAAAAAAATATGAAAGTACTGCTAGAGTGTATTTAAAACCAAATATACAGAGACTGGTACTATTGATTATAATGCAATAAACGCTAACTCTAAGATGGTCAATAACTATATGTTGATCATGCAGGGAGATAGTGTGCTGGATAAAGTAACAAAAACTTTAAAGCTAGAAGATAAAGGGAGGATTTTGTTAAAAATTCCCTTTCAATTACAAATGAAGCAGAGAGTGAGATTATTAAAGGTACTGCAAGAACAGATGATCCACAGTTATCAAAGGATATTGTTAGTGCAACAGTCGATCAGTTTTTTTACAGATGTAAAAGCAAAACTAGATGTAAAAAACTTAATGATTACAGATCCTGCAAAAGTAGAAGATATACCAGTTTCTCCTAATAAAAAGTTAAATACTTTGCTTGGAGCATTTTTAGAATTATGCTTTCTGGGGAATTGTTGTTTTACGATTTATGTTAGATAAAAGATTACATACAAAAGATGATGTGGAATCTTATCTGGAAATCCCCTGTACTTGCAGAAATTCCATATTTTGAGGATTAATCATGAATTTTATTGATATACATAATCATTTTGCTTGGGACATTGATGATGGAATGGAAAGTAAAGAGCAAGCTATCTTAGCTCTTGAAGGCGCAAAAAGATGGAGTACAAGCTATTATATCTACACCGCATTTTATTCAGGAAAACAAGATAGAAAAAGATGTAGAAACAATGAGCAGCAGAATGGAAGAGTTAAAGGACTTGGCCAGAGATTATGGAATAGAAATATATTTTGGAAGTGAAATATTTCTAAATGATGATTATCTGGAAATGCTGGATAATGAATGGTTTTATACGCTTGCCGGTTCTGGGTATGCATTATGTGAATTTGATGTTAGAAAGAATATTATAGATTTTGGTGATGAACCAGATGATAAATTATATGAATTTACAGTTCGCAATATGATTCCAGTTATTGCACATGCGGAAAGATATTTTCATAAAGGGGTATCGTTAGAAAAAGTTAGAGAATGGGTAGAAAATGGCTACATTATTCAAATTAATCGTACCAGTCTTCTAGGAATGCACGGGGAAACTGCAAAGAAGAATGCATGGAAATTAATACATGCAGGATTAGCTCATGTGGTAGCAAGTGATGCACATAGGGCAAGTGGAAATCGCATTTGCAAGTTAAGCGATGCGTACAAATTGGTGGCAGATGAAGTTGGAGAAAAGAATGCCAATATTCTATTCTATGAAAATCCGCTTCATATAATTAGAAACGAAGAATTAGAAGATATTTCTGTAGTAAAAAGAAATCTTTTTTTGATAGATTAAGGAGGAGATAAGAAAATGGAAAGAAAAGTTGCTCCTAAAAGAAATGATACAAAGCGAAAACATAAAAGTTCTCAATTTGACTATATGGAAGTGTATCGTCAACTAAGAACAAATATTGAATATTCATCCTTCAATAAAGATGTTAAAGTTGTCAATATTACCAGCTCAAATCCTGCTGAAGGAAAAAGCTCTGTTGTAAGCAATCTAGCAATGGTTTCGATTGCCAAATATTCAAAAGTTCTATTAATTGACTGTGACTTGCGAAAGCCAGTACAGCATAAAATTTTAAAGTCTCTAATAAAATCGGTGTTAGTAATTTGATGAAAGATGTTCATGACATCGATATTGACGATGAAAGATATTTTCATAAATTCAAAGATAAAGAATCTGATGGAAAGCTATATGTGTTAACCAGTGGAAAATCAGTTCCAAATCCACAAGAACTTTTAGCAAGTGAAAAAAATTTAAAGATTTAATTGAAAAATTCAAAGAAAAATTTGATTTTATTATTATTGACTGCCCGCCTTTAAATGCAGTTGCCGATGCAATTCCGGTTTCACGCATTACAGATGGAACAGTATTTGTAACATCAGCAAGAGATACAGATAAACGTGATGCAAAAGACGCTTTAACAATGCTGCAAAGAAACGGAGCTAATGTGCTTGGCTGTGTTTTAACAAAAGTAGATAAGAGTACACGTTCTTATTACAGTTATTACGGAAACGAAGAATAGGGGTGTTGCTTTATGAAAGGAAAAAGTTCTTTAGATGGACTAGAGAAGCAATACTTGGAATTAGTGCTCTTTTAATTCCAATAATAGCAGGTGTTGGGGTATTTAAGGCTAATACTCAGAAAAAAGAAAATTATGTATCCGTATGGAAAGAAACAGATACTTCAAAAAAAGTGATGAAATCAGTTTAAAGAAAAAGAATTCACACTTCAGCAAAATGCTTCTTTAGATTTAGATCCTTCTGCTTATTTTGATGGAAGCGTAGAAGATTTAAAACAGATAGAACTAAATCTAGATGACGTTGACATGACAAAACCTGGTACATATAAAGCTAGTGTTACGTACAAAAGAAATCTTATGATTTCACTATTAATATTGAAAAAAGTGATAATCCGACAATTAGTGCTGAAAAGGATTCTTTTAAATATATTATTGGTCCATACAGTACAATGGATGAAGTAAAAGAAATTATAATGTTACAGCGATGGATAAAGATGGAAATGATATTACAAAAGACATCGTAGGTTGGCCAGAAAAATTACCAACTGAGTATGGTAAAACAGTTTATAAGTTAAATGTTACAGATACCTATGGAAATGTTGGGTATTTAAATATTGTGATTGATTTTGAGCAGGTAATGAATTAAATAGATTTGATAAAAATATGATAATAGTTACCTTGTCGCTTTATCATATTTTATCAAGGACAGACTTAACTGTCTGCATGTGATGAATTGTGTGAGGATAGGCGAATCATGGCTTCTATAGAGAGAAAAGTAGTATAAATGTAATTTATAATTAAGAAAGGGAGAGGTTATGAGTAATTATAAACCAGTAGATCAAGAAGAGATTTTAGGAAATAATAGTAGAGTTACTATTTTAAATACTTCAATTGACGTTTTAACAATGAAAGAAACTATTGATTTAGTTGAACAATATGTAATTACAAAAACGCCTTTACATTTGATGGGAGTTAACGCAGATAAGATCAATGAAGTAAATAGTAATGAACGAATGAAACAAATAGTAAATAGTTGTGGAATTATCAATGCTGATGGAGCGTCAGTAATTATGGCTAGTAAGTATTTAAATAAACCTTTACCAGAAAGAGTTGCGGGTGTTGATTTAATGCAAGAACTAGTTGCTTTAAGTGCTAGAAAAGGTTATTCAATTTATTTGTTAGGTGCAAAGCAAGAAGTTGTAATAAAAACGGCTGAAGTTTTGAAAGATAAATACACTGATTTAAATATAGTTGGTGTACATAATGGCTATTTTAAAGAAGATGAATGGCTTCAAATTTATGAAGATATTAATAAAGTAAATCCAGATTTTGTATTTGTGGGGGATAACATCTCCAATAAAAGAATATTTAATTGAATTTTTACAAAGCATGGGAGCTAAATCAGTATTTATGGGTGTTGGAGGAAGCTTTGATGTTATTTCTGGAAATATTCCAAGAGTCTGCTTTGGATGCAAAATGCAATTTAGAATGGCTATTTAGAGTTATTCAAGAGCCAAAGAGATTGTTTAAAAAAGATATTTTATTGGTAATACAACTTTTATTAAAGCTGTGTATAAGGAGAAGAAGACACTATGAGTGTTTTAATGGTTGGTGTTGATGAATCTACTAAAGGTGGAATGTGGACAGTTGTCGAAAACTATTTTGAATTCCGAAAATTTTGTGAAAGATAACGATTTAGTCTATATTCCAACTTCTATTACTGGATGTAGTCCGGTAAAAAGTGTTGTTTACGTTAAAGTCATTTTATAAAATTAGAAGAGTTTATAAAATGAAAGAATTCAATATTTACACGCACATATGTCTGAAAGAAGCAGTATAGTACGAAAAAAGATGGATAATGAAATATGCTAAAAACATGGAAGTAAAATTGTTTTGCATATGCATGGTGCAGAATTTGAAGTATTATACAAAGCAATGACAGAAGAACAGAAGAAAAAAGTAAGAGATACTTTGGAGTTGGCTGATAGAATATTAATTTTAGGAGAATACTGGTCTGATTTTTATTGGAGGATTGGTGAAACAGTCTTCCAAAGTTGTAGTTCTTTATAATGCTATAAATGTTCCTAATGAATATTTATACTCTAAGAATAGTAACTCAATACTATTTTTAGGAGCTATTTCTAAAAAGGAAAAGGAATTAATGAGTTATTACAAGCTTTAGATAATATTAGTGATCAATTAAAAGATAAATATGTTGTCAGTATTTATGGGCCTGATGTTGAAGGTAATGTTAATAGTAAAATTGAAAATCATAGATTAGAAAAGTGGGTTAAATACTGTGGCTGGTTAGATAAAGATAATAAACCTAGTATTCTAGCAAGTACAGCTATAAATGTTCTACCTTCGTATAATGAAGGATTACCAATGACAATTTTAGAAGCAATGTCATATGGTATACCATCTGTTACAACTAATGTAGCAGCCATTCCGGAAGCTGTTAATTCAACCAATGGGATTTTAGTGTCTCCGGGAAATATAAAAGAATTAGAGGAAGCACTATTAAAAATAGCTTTAGACGATGACTTTAGATACAATTTGAGTAAAAAAGTTATGAAGATGCTAAGGAAAAAATTCTCTGTTGAGAAGCATATTCTGCAAGTTCAGAAAATATACAAGGAGTTGGTATAATGAAAAAAAGTAATGTTAGTGTTTGGTACTAGACCAGAAGCTATTAAAATGTGTCCTTTGGTAAATGAATTAAAAAACACAAAGATAGTATTGAAACTATTGTATGTGTGACTGGACAACATAGACAAATGCTAGATCAAGTTTTTGACAGCGTTTAATGTGGAGCCCGATTATGATTTATCTATCATGAAAGATAAACAAACATTATTTGATGTAACAGTCAATATTTTGAAAAGAATCAAAATTGTATTAGAAGAATCAAGACCAGATGTAGTGTTGGTTGGGGGGGATACTAGTTCTACATTTGTAACAGCCTTAGCTTGTTTCTATTTACAAATACCTGTAGGACATGTTGAAGCGGGATTAAGAACATATGATATTTATTCACCATTCCCTGAAGAATTCAATAGACAAGCTGTAGGAATTGTAGCTAAATATAATTTTTCTCCTACTGAGATGTCAAAAGAAAACTTATTAAGGGAAGGTAAGAAAGCTGAAAATATCTTTGTTACAGGAAACACAGCTATTGATGCTTTAAAGACAACGGTAAGAGAAGATTATAATCATTCTGAGCTTGATTGGGCAAGTGATTCAAAATTGATTATGCTTACAGCTCATCGAAGAGAAAACTTAGGTGAGCCTATGCATCATATGTTTAGAGCTATAAGACGAATTATAGATGAACATAATGATGTAAAGGTTATTTATCCGATTCATATGAATCCACTAGTACGAAAAGCAGCAGATGAAGAATTAGGAGATTGCGAACGTATTCATATTATTGAACCACTGGATGTGCTAGATTTCCATAACTTCTTAGCTAGATCTTATATGATCTTAACTGATAGTGGTGGTATACAAGAAGAAGCACCATCATTAGGTAAACCAGTACTAGTTATGAGAGATACAACTGAAAGACCAGAAGGTATTAAAGCTGGTACTTTAAAACTCGTTGGAACAGATGAAGAAACTATCTATTCTAACTTTAAATTATTATTAGAAAACAAAGAAGAATATAACAAGATGGCTCACGCTTCTAACCCTTATGGCGATGGAGAAGCATGTAAAAGAATTGCGAAAATATTAATAAATGGGACAAATGATTTATGGTAAGAATTAGAAAAGCTATAGGATATTTATTATATATTCTAATTGGATGCTGGTTACCTCATTACCAATTAGGATATTCTTGGCCTGTATCCAAATTGATAAAACAAGTTATTGCTAAATTAATGATGACTAAATGTGGAAAAAAATGTTGATATTGGACGAAGAATATCATTTTCATCTGATGTTACATTAGGAAATAGATCTTCGATTGGAGATAATACTTATATAAATGGTAAGGTTCAAATAGGTGACGATGTTATGATGTCTCCGAATGTAGCATTGATAGCAACGAATCACTGTTTTGATAAAATAGATATCCCTATGAATAAGCAAAGGAAGTATATCATCGCCTATAAAAATTGAAGATGATGTATGGATTGGTTATGGTTCAACGATAACTGCAGGTGTTACTGTTGGGAAAGGAGCAATAGTAGCGGCTGGTGCAGTAGTTACTAACGATGTGCCTGCAAATGCTATTGTTGGTGGTGTACCAGCGAAAGTTATTAAATACAGAAATGAGTAAATCATAATCTGTATAAAAAGGAGAAATTATTATGAGTGGGAAAATAGGTCTATATAAATCATTATATTATTCAATAATTTTATATATTTTATCTACAATGAGTCAAGATTTAATTCAGGGATACCATTAAATAGAATTTCTTTCTTTTTTGTTTTCGTTAGTTCTGTATTAATACTTTTTATCCAAAAAGAAAAGTATGCTTATATATTTTTATCTTTAATTTTATGGATTTGGTGTTTGTTCATTTAATTTATGATGTTTCTGGTCATTTATTGGATTATATATATTTTGTGGCAGCCATTTCATTTTTATTATTTATTAAGAGTAAAACAAGAAGGCAAAGATTACTTAAGGAATTTTTGCGTCATGATAATATAAATAAGATTGTGATTACTATTTCTATATTGTTAACTATTATTGCATTAATTACAAAGGCTGGGTATCGTTACTCTTGGGGTGGAGGGTCATATTTTGTTGGCTTTTCTACTCTAACTCATGTTGCTGCATCATCTATGTGCTTAGTTGGTGCTTTAATGCTGTTGGTATATTGCCAACAGAAATTTTCAGTTTTTTGTTATGACTGGATTATTAGTTTTGACATACGGAATATTTGAATCAGGCGCAAGAACTTATATTGTACCAGCAGCAATACTTATATATTTATATATAAATAAAAGTATGAAAATAAGAACTTTAAATTTTTTATTTATGCATTTGTCGGACTTGCTGTGATTATAATTCTTTCAAAAAGTAGTATAATCTCAAAATTTATTTTTACTAATAGTACAGATGCATATAATAATATTTCCGGCATAGCTCAACAAACTAGCGGTAGAAGTGTCTTTTGGGTAATTGACTTAAAAGGATATTTAGAAGGTGATTTATTTGGGAAGATATTTGGATATGGTCATGATTATGTTTATTATCTAAATAAAACACAATATAACCTTTGAAGTTTGGGCGCATAATGATTTTATTCAATCGTTAGTTGGTGGAGGACTTTTAACATTGTATATTTATGTGTATTCAGTTTTAAAGTGTATTAAAAGTACCTTAAGTAATAACTCATTTGTTGAAAAAATATGTTTGTATATTTATTGGTTATTTCCCGCAATTTTCAATGGCTTTTATAACTATATACATTATTTTTTTGAGTTTTGTAATTTTGGTATTATTGTTTGAATTGTTTAGTAGTTCAGGTACAGCAAAATGTCGGTAAGGAGGATATTTTATGTCATTATATGTAATTACACATAAGTATTTAGAAAATTTTATAGATAGTAAAGACTATAAATATTTGTTTGTTGGAGGATATAAAGAAGCGGAAAAAAACGCAAATTATTTGTATGATGATGAAGGAGATAATATTTCAAACAAAAACGCAAATTACTGTGAATTAACTGGATTGTATTGGATGTGGAAAAATGTAAATGATGAGTTTTTTAGGTTTGGCACATTATAGAAGATATTTCACACATAATTCGTTTTCAGCTAGTCCACGTTATTTTTATAAAGTAAATGAATTAAATAGTTTATTAGAAAAAATGATATTATTGTTTCAGAAAAAATATATTTATCAGACTTAACACTTTACGATGATTACGTACATTATCATTACAAGAAAGACGTAGATAACCTAAAGATTATAATAAATGATTATTTTCCAGATTTCATGGATTCGTTTAACATAGTTTTTAAAAAGATATTTTAATCCCGCAAATATGTTCTATGCTAGAAAAGATTTAGTAGATGAATACTGTGAATGGTTATTCAATGTTTTAGCAAAATACGAAAAAAAATAACCGATATATCTAACTATAATGTTCAACAGGCACGTATTTATGGATTTATTGCAGAGAGATTGTTAAATGTTTGGATACATCAAAGCAGTTGAAAAAAATAGAATTACCGTGTGTACAGACAGATAGTTCAATGAAACTTAGATTTAGAAAAAATTAGATAAATTATTAAAGAAGTCAATAAGAATTAAAGCAAAATATGAAAGATAATATATGTTTTTAACATTATCTAGAAGGGAGTATTTAAGTATATTTTTATGAAAATTGGATTAATAACATATCATTCGGCTTATAATTTCGGGTCGGTATTACAAGCTTATGCTACGCAAGAAATAATTAATAAGTATTTTGGAAATTGTGAAATTATTAATTATCGTTCTTTAGAACAGAAAAGAGTGTACGCAATTTTTAAATGGGAAAAAGGGATAAATGGGGTAATTAAATCAACGATAAAAAATTTGTTGAGTTTAACTGATTATAAATTAAGAAAATCAAGACAAAACAAGTATGAAAATATTTTTTTAGAATTGTTTAACTTATCTTCTGAAGTAAATACTTATGAAGAGTTGGAAAAAATGTGGAATCAATATGATTTGATTATTTCAGGAAGTGATCAAATTTGGAATAAGCATTCTAACGAATTAGAAAATGTTGAATGGGCTATGATGCGACCTTATTTGTTGCATGGCTTCAATGGATATAAAATATCATATGCATCATCAATAACTAATATGTCAGATACTGAAATAGATAAAATCATCGAGGATGTTAGAGCATTTAATGCTGTGTCGTTTAGAGAATATGAATCTTATGAGAAGTTAAGCGAACAGTTTAATTTAAAATGTACAAATGTACTTGATCCTACATGGTTAATTGAAAAGATGAATGGATTAAAAGGCTAAGTTTAACAAAGAATAATTCAGAAAATTACTTATTGTATTATGCGTTAAACAAAAGAAGCGAAATATCACAAGCGCTTTCTGATATTAAGGAATATGCTAAAGGTAAAAATCTAAAAATTAAAATGATAATGCCTTTGAATTTTATGGGTAATGTCGAAGGAGTTGAAATTCTAAAAGATATCGATCCTATTGATTTCATGAATTTAATATATAATGCTAGTACGATTGTGACTGATTCATATCATGGGACAATACTATCGGTGAATATGGAAAAAAATATATATTCTATTTGTAAAGGATATCCGTCTGATTTTAGAAAAGTGGATATCTTAAATAGAATTGGATTAAACAATCGTGTTATAAGCAATACTAAAGAATTATTAGAACATGATTTTTTATCAATTGATTATGATAATGTTAATAAATCTTTAGATTTATTAAGAAAAAAAAAGTATTGATTATTTGAAAGAGTCGGTGAAGAACATAAATGATAACAGAAATATGTAATGAAGACAGTTGTACAGGATGTAAATTGTGTTATGATGTTTGCCCAAAAAATGCATAAGTTTTGTGGAGGACACATGTGGATTTAGCTATCCAATAATTGATCATAATGTTTGTATAAATTGTGAATTATGTAAAACAAAGTGTCCTAGTAATCAGTCTTTTTTGATACACACCATTGTTCCTTTTATATGGGAATTCATAATGATTATGAAGTTTTAAAAGAAAGTTCATCAGGTGGAGCTTTTTCAGCTATCGCTGAGTATGTATTGAAAAATGATGGAGTCGTTTTTGGTGCTACTATTGAGAATGATTCAAAGATTGTTAAACATATCGCTGTAGAAAAAATGAAGATTTATACAAACTTAGAAAAAGCAAATATTATCAAAGTGACACTAAAAATTTATATATTAACGTATTGGAAAAATTAAAAGAGGGTAAAAAGTCTTATTAACAGGAACAGCGTGTCAAATAGCCGCAGTTTATTCTTATATCCCACAAATCTATTATGATAAGTTAATAACAGTTGATGTTTTATGTCATGGCATATCAAGTAAAAAATTGTTGATTCATTTATTCAATCTGAGGAAAAGTATTTTAATAAAAAGATTGAGAATTTTTTTTTAGAATTAAAGAACCTTTTGGATGGCTGTCTGGTGGATGCACAAAAAAATGAAACTAGTATTTGAAGATAAAACGAGCTATATTAAAACAGATGGTATTAACGATTTTTTCCTTGCGTTTAATAAAAAATGTTGCCTTAAGAGAATCTTGTTATAAATGTAAGTATTGTGGAGTAGATAGAATTTCTGATTTTACACTTGCTGATTTTTTGGGGTGTTACAGAGAAAAGAGCAAATTTAGAAAAACAAAAAATGGAATATCGATAGTTACTTTTAATTCGGATAAAGCAATACAACTAAAAAATCAATTGAGAGAATATATGTATTTGGAAAAAATTGACTCAAGTGAAGCAATTCCATTTAATAATGCATTTATCGAACCAAATACAAGACCAATAAATAGAGATAGATTTTATGATATGATGGATAAAATGTCAATTTTCATAATATAGTTAATAAATTATATTGGAAATATAAACTTAAGATGAAAATTAAGTCTATTCTTGGGCCATCAATTGTAAATGGTATTAAGAGGTTTAAAATGGCAGAAAGAACTGAGTTCAATAAATTTAAAAATTTGGCACAAAACACTTTATTGTATACTATTAGTAATTTTGGGTCTAAAATTTTTACTTTTTTTTAATTGTTCCTTTATATACATATTATTTAACCACAGCCGAGTATGGTACTTATGATACAATTAGCTCATTAATTGGTTTAATTTCTCCAATGTGTGTATTTGCAATACACGAAGGCTTATTAAGATGGTTACTAAAATCTGAAGAGAATGAGCATACAGTTTCCAACACTGGATTAACATTATATACTTTATTTATTTTTGCTACCGATATTATTTTCTTTGTTGTGTTCAAATATTATAAATGGGAATATTCTAATTTGTTTATTATTTGTTTAACATCAACAACTCTTTTTGAAGTTCTACAGTTTACAGCGAGAGGATTAAAAAAGAATTTTTCTTTTGCGATATCAGGAGTTATACAAACAATAACAATGTTAGTGCTTAATGTTGCATTTGTTATATTTTTTAAAAATCGGAATAGCAGGTATGCTTATTTCTTTGGCAACATCTCAATTTATTGGATCACTATATCTTTTTATATCTATAAAAGATTGTCTTTTAAATAATAAGTATTGTTTCAAAACGAAATTGGCAAAAGAAATGTTAATATATTCTATTCTTTTGGTTCCTAACAACATTAGTTGGTGGATAATGAATTCGTCTGATAGATTGATGTTGACAGCGATGATTGGAAGTTCTTATACAGGTATATATTCAATAGCGTGTAAGTTTCCGAGTTTATATAGCATGATACATACTATTTTTATCGTGCATGGCAAGAACAAGCCGTTATTGAATATGATAGTAAAGGCAGAGATAGCTACTTTACGAAAATATTTAATTTTATATGCGATTTGGATTTTGTATGGTATTGATACTTATTCCAACATCAAAAATTTTTATACAGTTTTTATGAGTACAGAGTATAAGGAAGCATATATTTATATCGGTATTTTAATTATCGGTGCACTATTTTGTTCGTTTTCTAGTTTTTATGGAACAGGATATATTAGTGCTAAGGATACGAAAAATGCGACATTCACTACTCTAATTGGTGCAGTGACTAATTGTTTAATTAATTTGTTGTTTATTAGAATTATCGGTATTTGGGCAGCGTGTTTATCCACATTGTTAGGATATTTGGTAACATGGATTGTAAGAATAAAACAAACTAAAAAAATATTTTGATATTACAATAGATTGGAAAATATTTTGGATTTTATTAATGTTATCATCAATATTTGCTATATTGGTAACGTTTAGATCATTTTTTGTTACGATGATAATGTTACTATTTGCAATAATTATTTCAGTTATTATAAACAAAGAAATTATATATATGAGCATTAAATTTATAAGAAAAAAATAGACAAAAAGAAAATAGAGGTAATTTATGTACGATTATTTAATAGTAGGTTCTGGATTATATGGATCTGTATTTGCTCAAGAAGCAAAGAAAAAAAGGGAAAAAGTTTTAGTGATTGATAAGAGATCTAATATTGCAGGAATATTTATACAGAAAAAAGTAGAAGGAATTAACTTTCATAAATATGGAGCGCATATCTTCCACACAAATAACGAAAAAAGTGTGGAAGTATGTAAACCAATTTGTTACATTTAATCGTTTTACGAATTCACCAGTAGCAAATTATAAAGGTGAATTATACTCACTTCCTTTTAATATGTATACATTTAATAAGATTTGGGGAGTGGTTACTCCAGAAGAAGCAATGGCTAAGATTGAAGAACAACGAAAAAGAAATTACTAGCGAGCCAAAAAATTTAGAAGAACAAGCAATTTCTTTGGTTGGTCGAGATATCTATGAAAAGTTAATTAAAGGATATACAGAAAACAATGGGGGAGAGATTGTAAAGACCTACCTTCATTTATCATTAAGAGATTACCAGTACGATTAACATTTGATAATAACTACTTCAATGCCTTATATCAGGGAATTCCGGTTGGCGGATATACAAAGATGGTAGAAAACATGTTAGAAGGTATTGAAGTACGTTTAGGTGTTGATTATTTAGAAAACAAAGAAGAATTAGATAAATTAGCAGATAAAGTAATTTATACTGGACCAATTGATGCTTATTTCAATTATTCTTTAGGTACATTGGAATATAGGTCTGTTCGATTTGAAAATGAAGTATTAGATATACCAAATTATCAAGGAAATGCTGCAGTGAATTATACAGATAGAGAAACACCTTGGACACGTATTATTGAACATAAGTGGTTTGAATTTGGAAAAGACGAAGAAGGAAATAATTTACCAAAAACAATTATTTCTAAAGAATATAGTTCTGAATGGAAACACGGAGATGAACCATATTATCCAGTAAATGATGAAAAGAATAGTTCCTTATATCAAAAAATATAAAGAATTAGCCTCTAAAGAAGAAAAAAGTTATCTTTGGCGGAAGACTTGGTGAGTATAAATATTATGATATGGATCAAGTAATCGATGCTGCATTGCTTGTATCCAAAAAAGAAATATAGTTTTGTTATTTTTGTATTTAAGAAAATAATCTAAGAGATGCTAAAATTTAGTGATTTATAAAAAAATATTATCGAGGGAATTGTTATGAATAATAAAATAATTATAAGAGGAAACAACAACAATTATTTTGAAATAATAGATTTTATGAAAGGTTTCTCTATCTTGACTATAGTCTTTATGCATTTAATACAAGATTATTTAACAAATGTTCCTGCATTAATACAGAAAGCTTCATCATTTGGTGGTACAGGTGTTCATTTATTTTTTTCTTTTGCTCTGGTTTTTGGTCTGTTTATTATGCAAAGAAAAAAAGGATACTCATTTGTAGAATTCATAAAGTCAAGATTTTTAAAATATATATACCTTATATTTTTGTTGTTTTAGTGTCATTTTTTATTCCTTATATGTATAACGGAGATAGAATTAAAGCATTATTTAGTCATATTTTTTATATAAAATGTTTGATTCAGAATTAATAATCTCTTTTTGGAGGTCATTTTGGTTCATCTCCACTATCTTTCAATTCTATTTAATATTTATTTTGATGTATAAGATTTATTGTAAGATTAAAGCAAAAAAGTTTTTATTACTAAATTTTCTTATTAGCGCTATTTGGTGGATTTTTCAGATTGTTTTTAATTTTACTAATAATATGGCTATCGGTTATTTTTGCTTTCAATTTATTTGGGAATTTGCTTTAGCGTTTTGTTTAGCGGATTATCTATTAAAAATAAAAGTATAGAGTTAAATCGAAGAATTATAGCAGTAATGAGTGTAATAGGAATATGTATAGCTACTGCAATCATATTTATTGATGGTGGTAAGTATAAAGTTTTAAATGATGTACCAAGGCTTTTTTTGGGTATATATGTTTGTGTGTGTTTATATATTCATTAAATTGTCCCATTTTAAAAAATAATCTTATCAACATCAAAAATTTCTTACGAATTATATTTGATTCACTTACTAGTGTTTTCAACTGTTTTTTTCTTTTTTTAATTTGTTTAAAATTAATAACTTATTGGTAGGTATGCTATCATTCTTTGTAAGCATTGTATTTGCTTATATTATTAAAATTATCAGCAGTAAAATTTATAATCTTATTTATGATAAATGTAAATAAGAAATAATCTGGCGCAGGGAATACTGTAAAAACTATAACCTGTGTAACCTATCCATCATCAGCTTCTGATACATGGACACAACAATCAAAAAGCAATTTACGATGAAAGAATTCAAACAGGGGAAAATGTATAAGCTTAATAAAATCTGTACACAATCTTTCTGTAGATATAGTAGTTAGTTTGATACAGGTAACAATTAAAGATGTGAAAGAAGCTTTAAAAGACAAAGAAAACTTAGATGTTGTAACTGCTGAAAACTGAGGTTCTTTTTAAATCTAGCAGGGTCACATGAAATGAACCCCATTATTTATTTTAATTCTGGTTCTTTTTTACTTTTTTACAGCTAGTTTTATTTTTCCTATGAATGAATATGTTGTAAAATCATGTTAGGTGATGATATGAAATCAGTATATTTATTTGAATTGGATTCTGTTAAGAATAGGGATGAACAGGTTATTAAAGCGCAAAGGGCTTTGTTTGATGAAATTGTATGTAATGGGAATTGTGTTGTACTTTCTTTGAATCAGTTAGTAGATTCTCGTATGATTATGTCTATGTTAAATAGCGAAGAATATTATGATGTATTAGATTATCTTTTTGTAATGGATATTTAAAATATTCACAGTATAACGATATTCATACACCGTCACAGTATCTACAAAAAACCGCTCACTCAGAGCCACTTTGTCCGCAATTGAGAGCCACCTAATCCGGTAAGAGAGCCAATACATAAAAAATACATTAATCCATAAATAGAGCCACCTCTTGGTGTAAGATTATTTTGTAGGATAAATTCCTACAACTTGCACGACAGGAGGTGTTTTTTATGCAAGTAGAAAAGCAGATTCTCAAACTGCGATTTGAGAACAAAAGTCAGCGGCAGATTGCTTTGGCGCTGAAGGTTTCCCGAAATACAGTAAGTAAGGTCTTTAAGGCTGCAGATCAGGCTCAACTGTATTGGGATAAAGCACAAAATCTGGATGATAAGAGTATACATGAATTACTTT
>VOFH01001501.1_pt1 | contig 24819 bp, 18 predicted proteins | sample 5384091 | NCBI WGS metagenome assembly VOFH01 (sample SAMN12384727, study PRJNA508395) | human gut metagenome | isolation source: healthy gut G | host: Homo sapiens
ATCGGTCGGTGCGTTTTTATCGACACCTTGCACGAACTGGAAGTGCCTTCCCGAGATTGCACCCCAAGGGTACTTCCTCGCGCTTCGCGCTCAGGGCGCCACGTCGCTTCGCTCCTCGCAATGACACATCAGGTAGTGCGGCGGTGCACCAGTGCCCTCCTGCCGTTGAATGGCTCTGTACAAGGCGGTCACTACCCGCAAGGGGCACGCCGCATCCGTAAGGCGGCAAAGCCGCCAACGGCTGCGCAGGGAGCGCCGCTGCAGACGCAATCGGTCGGTGCGTTTTTATCGACACCTTGCACGAACTGGAAGTGCCTTCCCGAGATTGCCACGTCGCTTTGCTCCTCGCAATGACACATCAGGTAGTGCGGCGGTGCACCAGTGCCCTCCTGCCGTTGAATGGCTCTGTACAAGGCGGTCACTACCCGCAAGGGACACGCCGCATCCGTAAAGCGGCAAAGCCGCCAACGGCTGCGCAGGGAGCGCCGCTACAGTCAAATTTGGCAGCGCGTGCGGTCGGCGATGGCTTGTACGGGCTGCAACTGCCTCCCCGAGATTGCCACGTCGCTTCGCTCCTCGCAATGACAATTTAGGCGAGTGCCGTGGTGCACCAGCGCCCTTCTGCCGTTGAATGGCTCTGTACAAGGCGGTCACTACCCGCAAGGGGCACGCCGCATCCGTAAAGCGGCAAAGCCGCCAACGGCTGCGCAGGGAACGCCGCTACAGACGCAATCGGTCGGTGCGTTTTTATCGACACCTTGCACGAACTGGAAGTGCCTTCCCGAGATTGCCACGTCGCTCGGCACTCCTCGCAATGACACATCCAGGTAGTGCGGCGGTGCACCAGTGCCCCTCCTGCCGTTGAATGGCTCTGTACAAGGCGGTCACTACCCGCAAGGGGCACGCCGCATCCGTAAGGCGGCAAAGCCGCCAACGGCTGCGCAGTGACCGCCGCTACAGACGCAATCGGTCGGTGTGTTTTTATCGACACCTTGCACGAACTGGAAGTGCCTTCCCGAGATTGCCACGTCGCTTCGCTCCTCGCAATGACAATTTAGGCGAGTGCCGTGGTGCACCAGCGCCCTTACACGGTTTAATTCCCCTGTACAAGGCGCTCACCGCCCGCAAGGGGCACGCCGCATCCGTAAGGCGGCAAAGCCGCCAACGGCTGCGCAGTGACCGCCGCTACACCCCATACTTTGGCGTTTGCCGTTTTCACGGCAGACTGTACGGGTCGGAAGTGCGCAGCCGGGAGCGGCATGCCGCTCCCCTACAGTGGTGCACACCATTTAACGACAGCCGGTACGAACTGGAAGTGCCTTCCCGAGATTGCACCCCAAGGGCACTTCCTCGCGCTTCGCGCTCAGGGCGCCACGTCGCTTCGCTCCTCGCAATGACAAACCTTTGGCTTTCACCGTTTTATCGATAGCCTGCACTGGTCGGCAGCATTGCGCCGGGCCCGGCTGTCCGCTCCCTCTACAGCGCACGGCCGGAGGCCAGCGAATGATTCATTCTTCAGTTTTCAGGATTCATTCTTCATTTAGCACGCGGAGCGTGCGCCCCCTTTTCCACTCATATTCTGTAGGTTGTCCAAACATATTGTACGAACTCGATAGGAGAAAGCCAGTGTAGAGTCTCATGGGCAAGTTGTTGGCACGGCGGTTATGAGTGGCAAGCTGTTTTTCAAAGTCTTCAAGCGAATAGAACGAATGGCGGAATAGAACCGTTTCTGATCCTCACGGTGGCTGCGCTCGACCTTGCCGTTGTGTCGCGGTGTATGGGACGAATCAACTTGTGGCGAATGCCCAGCTCGGCGGCGGTTTCTCAAACAGCGTGGGCAGATCGCGCTTGCTGTTAGAAAAACGATTTGGTAAACTCGAACCCGTTGTCCGTCTGGACACACTCCTTGTATGCCTCTGCGGGTACCCACGCCCGCAGCCTGCTGAGATCCGCCGAGGAATAGGTGGATTGCTCCGGATACGCCGCCAAGCGCAGCCGTGTGAACTCGTCGATAGCGGTGTACTGGAACAGGCGGCTCGGGTCTGCGATGCAGCAGCGGGGAACGACCTTGACATCCACCTGAACGCGCTCGCCGGGGTGCGTCATCTGCTCATAAGGCTTTGGTTTATACTTCTTTTTGGCTTTTCCGCCGGAAACAGTCCCAGTTTGCGCATGACGCGGAACAGACTTTCCGGACAACGGCTATAGCCGCGCTGCCTCAGCCGATGCCACAGCTCGAGCATTCCGAGCGTCGGATTGCGGCGGCGCATATCTCGGATGAGCTTCAGCTCGTCTTCCGTGTGCTGATTTGGATGGCTGTGCGGACGTCTGGACGCGCAGGCCAGGGACGCTACACTTCCGTCCCAGCGCTTTTTTCCAGAAGTAGATGTATGAACGACTTTTGTTGTACTTCCGACTGGCGCGGCTGACACCATATTTTGGGCGTACTGCATTAGGGATTGCCGAAAGGCCATGTCTTGTGTTATTCTGTTTGACATGAGGAATATGGTCTCCCTTTCTGGTGTGTTTGGTGTGGTAGCTTAACTATATCACAGACCCTATTTCTCATACTTTTTTATTCGCTTGTCCAAGATGTATTATAGTCCTACAAGCGTGCGCCCCCGGCCGCCATATTCCCTATTTACAGTCGGGGGATTTTGGTGTAAAATAGAGAAGATATGTCGAAAAGGGGGATGGAGCTATGAACTGTATCCGCTGCGGGCGGCGCATTGCCGAGGGGAAGACCTTCTGCGACGAATGCGCCGGGGTCGTGCGCGAGCCGCTGCCCGACTCCCCCTACACGAGCCTGCACATCGCTCTGCCGAAGCGGACGGACCAGCCGCGGCCCGCGCGCAAGCCGGTCGAGCAGCCCGAAAAGAAAAAGCCGCGCTCCCGCCGCTACCACCGCATGGTGCGGGCGATCGTCTCGCTCGCCCTCGTGTGCGCGGTGCTGGCCGGGTGCTGCGCGTTCGGCGTTTACTACTACCTGACGCACTACCAGCGCGACCGCAACCGCCTTCGCGTGCAGGCCGAGGAGCTGGACCGGCAGGCCGCGTCCGCCGCCCAGACGGCCACGGAGCTTGCCGAGGCGCAGGACGATCTTGCCGCCGCGCAGGAGGAGCTGGCCAGTCAGGCCCGCGACATCGACCGGCTCGAGCAGCAGGTCAACACCTATCAGATGCAGGGCGCGCAGAACGAGCAGTCCCTGCGCGAGCTGCAGGAGGAAAATCTCCGCCTCGTCGACGAGAACGCCGGCTATGCCGACCAGGTCGACGCGCTGAACGCCCAGCTCAGCAAGCTGAACAGCCGCGTGAGCACCCTGCAGGACAGCAACGCGGCCCTGCAGCAGAAATCCGCGTTTTTCGACGCGCACGTCGCCTTTGTGGAGAACGACGGCACGGATTATTATCACAATTACAGCTGCTCCCACTTCAAAAAGCAGAGCTACTGGGCCTACAGCATCAACCTCGCCATCGCGCGGGGCTATACCGCCTGTCCCTATTGCGGAGGGTGAAAAGCGCGCGCTCCGCGCGCGAAATGAAGAATGAATACTGAAGAATGAAGAATGAATCATTAGGGACGGGGACGGCCCGCAAGTTTCCGGGCACCCACGTTGCCTGCACGGCCATTGTAGGGGAGCGGACAGCCGGGCCCGGCGCAATGCTGCCGAAATGAACAGGTTATCGTTAAAAAAGGTAAATGCCCCGAATTGTCATTGCGAGGCCCCAAAGGGGCCGTGGCAATCTCGGGAAGGCACTGCCGTCCCGTACCGGCCGCCGTTTCGTGGTACCCGCCATTGTAGGGGAGGGGCATGACCCTCCCGGCACTGCACAAACGATTCGCATAGGCTGCCGTTAAAATGGTAACGGCACCGACGGGGCCTGTAGCGGCGCTCACTGCGCAGCCGTTGGCGGCTTTGCCGCCTTACGGATGCGGCGTCCCCTTTACGGGGAGCGAGCGCCTTGTGAAGAACCATTCAACCGCGCAAGGGCACTGGTGCACCGCGGCACTCTCCTGACGTGTCATTCCGAGGAGCGAAGCGACGTGGGAATCTCGTGCAGGCAGTTACGTTTTCGCCGGGAGTGCCCTGTTATCCGGCCGGGTACTGCGAGATTGCACCCCAAGGGCACTTCCTCGCGCTTCGCGCTCAGGGCGCCACGGCCCCTTTGGGGCCTCGCAATGACAATTCGAAACCCTTGCATGTTCGGCGATGCCGCTCAACAACCTGTGACTGCCAAAGGCGCTTACTAAGCGCCGCTACAGACGCAATCGGTTTTCACGTTTTATCGCCGGCCCTGTACGAGCTGCAAGTGCCTCCCCGAGATTGCCACGTCGGCCTGCGGCCTCCTCGCAATGACAAGTCGGAAGCGTTTGCCATTTTGACGGTGGCTTGTACAGACTGTAAGTGCGTCGCCGGGCCCGGCTGTCCCCTCCCCTACAATGGCGGGTACCACGAAACGGCAGCCTGTTTCTTGCGCAGGTGCTGTGCCGGGAGGGGCAAGCCCCTCCCCTACAACGCGTCATCGATGCCCCGGCCCTGTGAAATAACATGTGTACATCCTGCATTTGCAGGTTAAGCTATTGAAATACCAGACAAGGGGGAGGACCCTCCCCGGAACAGAGAGGAAATTTGGCATGGCGGTAAAATATGTATTTGTTCTCGGCGGCGTAGTCTCCGGCCTCGGCAAGGGGATCACGGCCGCTTCGCTCGGCAGGCTGCTCAAGGCGCGCGGCTATGCCGTGACGATGCAGAAGTTCGACCCCTATATCAACGTCGACCCCGGCACGATGAACCCGATCCAGCATGGTGAGGTGTTCGTCACGGACGACGGCGCGGAGACCGACCTGGATCTCGGCCACTATGAGCGCTTCATCGACGAGCGCCTGACGCGCGTTTCGAACGTGACGTCCGGCCGCGTGTACCGCACGGTGCTCGAGCGCGAGCGCCGCGGCGACTTCGGCGGGGGCACGGTGCAGGTCATCCCGCACATCACCAACGAGATCAAGCGCCGCTTCTATCGCGGCGAGGACAAGATCGCCATCATCGAGGTCGGCGGCACGGTCGGCGACATGGAGAGCCAGGCCTTCCTGGAGGCCATCCGCCAGTTCCAGAACGAGGTCGGCAAGGAGAATGCCATCATCCTGCTCGTCACCCTCATCCCGTATCTCAAGGCCTCCGGCGAGATGAAGACGAAGCCGACGCAGGGCTGCGTCCGCGAGCTGCAGAGCATCGGCCTGCGGCCGGACGTGCTCGTGTGCCGCTCCGACTACCCCCTGACGCAGGACATCCGCGACAAGCTCGCCCTGTTCTGCAATGTCCGCCCGGACCATGTGCTGCAGAACCTCGACGCCAGCATTCTCTATCAGGTCCCCCTGATGATGGAGGACGAGCATCTGGCTGAGGTCGTGCTGAGCGATCTGGGCCTGCCGCAGCGTGAGCCGGACCTGACGCAGTGGCGGCAGATGTGCGACCGCTGGATGCACCCGAAGCGCCGCGTCGACATCGCCCTCGTCGGCAAGTATACGAAGCTGCACGACGCCTACCTCAGCGTCGCAGAGGCGCTGCGCCACGCCGGTGTGGCAAACGACGCCCATGTGGAGATCCACTGGATCGACTCTGAGACCGTCACGCCGGAGAACGTCGGCGAAATTCTGGGCGATATGTCCGGCATCATCGTCCCCGGCGGCTTCGGCAGCCGCGGCATCGACGGCATGATCGAATCCATCCGCTATGCCCGTGAGCACCGCATCCCCTTCCTCGGCCTGTGCCTCGGCATGCAGCTTGCCATTGTCGAATTCGCACGCCACGTCGTCGGCCTGCCCGAGGCGCACAGCATCGAGCTCATGCCCGACACGCCCGATCCCGTCATCCATCTGATGGCTGACCAGAAGGGCGTTCTGGACATCGGCGGTACGCTCCGCCTCGGCTCGTACCCCTGCCGCCTCGACCCGGATTCCCGCGCCTTTGAGCTCTATGGCGAGCCGCTCATCCACGAGCGCCACCGCCACCGCTACGAGGTCAACAACGACTACCGCACCGCGCTGACAGACGCCGGTATGCGCCTGTGCGGCATGTCGCCGGACGGCCGCATCGTCGAGATGCTCGAGCTGCCGGATCATCCGTACTTCCTCGCCACGCAGGCCCATCCGGAGTTCAACTCCCGCCCGAATCACCCGCATCCGCTGTTCCTTGGGCTGATCTCCTCCGCCGTGCTCTACCGCAGCGAGGAGCTGTAAGAACCTCCTGCCGCCCCGTCCCTTTTCGGACGGGGCGTTTTTTTTGCACAAGGCCGGTTGAGGATTTTCATGCCATGTGGTATAATGCAGGGAGAAATCGGGAGGAACCGGCGCAGAACCGGTTACGGATCGTAGGGGCGGGGACAGCCGGGCCCGGCGCAATGCTGCCGAAATGAACAGGCAATCGTTAAAACGGCAAACGCCCCCGACTTGTCATTGCGAGGGCGCTTCGTGCCCGTGGCAATCTCGGGAAGGCACTTGCAGCCCGTACAGACCGCCGTCAAAACGGCACGCGCCGATTGCGTCTGTAGCGGCGCTCACTGCGCAGCCGTTGGCGGCTTTGCCGCCTTACGGATGCGGCGTGCCCCTTGCGGGTTGTGAGCGCCTTGCAGGTTGTAGGTTTGGTGGCACTCCGCCGACCGCACCTGCCCTTGTAGGGGAGCGGCATGCCGCTCCCGGCGACGCACTTGCAATCTGTACAAACCGCCGTCAAAATGGCAAACGCTCCCGACTTGTCATTCCGAGGAGCGAAGCGACGTGGGAATCTCCTGCAACCGGTCACGTTTTCGCCGAGGCCTACTTGTTATCCGACATGGTACTGCGAGATTGCCACGTCGGCCGTTGGCCTCCTCGCAATGACAAAGCTGACAGCCTCACGCCATAAAATCAATGCCGCAAACAATTGGAGGCCTGCATGGCGCTCACAACCCGCAATCGGTTTTCACGTTTTATCGCCGCCCTGTACGAGTCGGCAGTGCCTTCCCGAGATTGCCACGTCGGCCGTTGGCCTCCTCGCAATGACACATCAGGGTGGTGCTGTGGTGCACCAGCGCTCTCCTACGGTTGAATGTCCCTGTACAAGGCGGTCACTACCCGCAAGGGGCACGCCGCATCCGTAAGGCGGCAAAGCCGCCAACGGCTGCGCAGTGACCGCCGCTACACCCCATACTTCGGCGTTTACCATTTTAACGGCGGCCGGAGGTATCGTGTAACTTTCCATTTCCCACTCGCACACGCTATGCCATGAAAATAAACAATCTATCAAATACGGAGGAAAAACTTATGTACTGTGTCCGCAAGGTTCTGGAGGATCTCTGGTGGGTCGGCGGGAATGACCGCAGACTCGCTATGTTCGAGGGTGTTTACGCCGTGCCGAACGGAGTTTCCTACAATTCCTATCTGCTGCTCGACGACAAGACCGTCCTGTTCGACACGGTCGATCCGTCGGTCAGCAAGGTATTCTTCGAGAACGTCGACCACGTTCTGGCCGGGCGCAAGCTCGACTACCTCGTCATCCACCACATGGAGCCGGACCACTCCGGCACGGTCAGCGAGGTGCTGCTGCGCCATCCGGAGACCGTCATCGTCTGCAGCGACCGCATCCGCGCCATGCTGCAGCAGTTCCGCGGCGGCGTCGCCCCGCAGAATGCCTTCCACCTCGTCAAGGAGGGCGACACCTTCGAGACCGGCCACCACACGCTCACGTTCCTGAGCGCCCCGATGGTCCACTGGCCGGAGGTCATGGTCAGCTATGACCTGACGACGCGCACGCTGTTCTCGGCCGACGCCTTCGGCACGTTCGGCGCGATCAACGGCGCGCTGTTCGCCGATGAGGTCGACTTCTTCCGCGACTATGTGGACGAGGCCCGCCGCTATTACTGCAACATCGTCGGCAAATACGGCACGCAGGTGCAGGCCCTGCTCAAGAAGGCCTCCACGGTCCAGATCGACCGCATCTGCCCCCTGCACGGCTTCGTCTGGCGCAAAAACATCGGCGAATTCATTGACCGCTACGTCCACTGGAGCACCTATACCCCGGAGGAGCAGGGCGTCATGATCGCCTACGCCTCCGTCTACGGCGGCACGGAGAACGCGGCCGAGCTGCTGTCCGTCCGCCTGCGTGAGCGCGGCGTGAAGACCGTCATGTTCGACGTCTCCGTCACCCCGGCGTCCGACATCATCGCCGCCGCCTTCCGCTGGAGCCACCTCGTCTTTGCCGCGCCGACGTATAATGCGGGCATCTTCGTCACGATGGAGAACCTGCTGCACGACATCGTCGCGCACAATCTGCAGAACCGCACCGTCGCCCTCATCGAGAACGGCTCGTGGGCCCCGACGTCCGGCAAGCACATGCGCGACCTGCTCGGCAAGCTGAAGAACGTCACCATCCTCGACCAGCAGCTGACCATCCGCTCCGCCATGGCCGAGAGCCAGAGCGCGCAGCTGGGCGCGCTGGCGGACGCCCTGTGCGCCACGCTGCCGCAGCCGCAGGTGCACGCCTCCGAACCCGGCACGGTGGACAATCAGGCGATGTTCGCCCTGTCCTACGGCCTGTTCGTCCTGAGCGCCCGCGAGGGCGAGCGCGACAACGCTTGCATCATCAACACGGCCGCGCAGGTCACGGATACGCCCAAGCGCATCTCCATCACGGTCAACAAGCAGAACCTGACGCATGACATGATCCTGAAGACCGGCGTGTTCAACCTGTCCGTCCTCTCGCAGGATGCCTCGTTCGCGCAGTTCCAGCAGTACGGCTTCCGCAGCGGCCGCGACACGGCCGACAAGTTCGACGGCGCGGAGCCGGTCCGCACGGCCAACGGCCTGCGCTATGAGCCGGCCGGCACGAACGCCGTCCTGTCCGGTAAGGTCATCCAGACGCTCGACTGCGGCACGCACACGCTCTTCCTCGCCGAGGTCACGGAGGCCCGCGTGCTGTCGGATGTCCCGTCTGCGACGTATGCCTACTATTTTGAGCACATCAAGCCGAAGCCCCAGCCCGCCGCCGAGAAGAAGACCGGCTTCGTCTGCAAGATCTGCGGCTATGTCTACGAGGGCGAGACGCTCCCGGAGGACTATATCTGCCCGCTGTGCAAGCACGGCGCGGAGGATTTTGAACCATTGAAGTAATATGGAAAACCCGTCCGCGGCCAAGCCGCGGACGGGCATTTCATTGTAGGGGAGGGGCATGCCCCTCCCGGCGCAATGCTGCCGATCCGAACAGGCTATCGTTAAAATGGCACCGGCCTCCGATTTGTCATTGCGAGGAGGCCAACGGCCGACGTGGCAATCTCGGGAAGGCAGTCACGATTTCGCCGGGAGTGCCCTGTGATCCGACTCGGTACTGCGAGATTGCCACGTCGCTTCGCTCCTCGCAATGACACATCAGGGGAGCGTGAGGTGCACCAGTGCCCTCCTGCGGTTGAATTACTTCCTACCGGGCGCTCGCTGAGCGCCGCTACAGGCCCCGTCGGGGGCGGCTGCCATTTTAACGATAGCCTGTGCGAATCGTTTGTGCAGCACCGGGCCGGGCTGTCCCCTCCCCTACAAAGCACGGCCGGAGGCTTGCTTATTATTCATTCTTCATTTTTCAGTCTTCAGTATTCATTTTTTTACATATGCCCCCCTGCAACGGCGTGTGCATGTTTCGCCTGAAACAAAATCCCCTCCGGTTTTTCCGGAGGGGATCGCTTTTTATCGCGGCATGGCGGGGACTGCGTCCATATCCTGCCGGAGGTTCGAATCGGAGATGAGCTTCCGCGGGCACACGGCCGCGCAGCGGCCGCAGGAGACGCACTTGGAATAGTCGATGACGGCGAGGTTGTTGACGACGTGGATGGCGTCGAACTCGCACTGCTTTTCGCACAGGTGGCAGCCGACGCAGCCCATGTCGCACTCGCGGCGGGTATAGGCCCCGCGCTCGTGGTTCGAGCAGGCGATGACGATATCGGCGTCGTAGGATACGGGGACGATGACCTTGCGCGGGCACACGGCGGCGCACTGCAGGCAGCCGGTGCACTTCTCGGGATCGACCTTCGCCACGCCGTCCACGACGTGGATGGCGTCAAAGCGGCAGACCGAGACGCACGAGCCGAAGCCGAGGCAGCCGCTCGGGCAGGCCGAGGGGCCGTTGCCGCCGACGAACATGGCCGAGCGGCAGTCGTGGATGCCGTCGTAGCGGGCCTTGGCGGTGTGGTGACCGCGGCAGCGGACCATGGCGACGACGCGCTCGGTCTTTGCGGCCGTGACGCCCATGACGGCGGCCATCCGGTCGGCGGAGGCCTGACCGCCCGCGACGCACAGGCCGATCTCCGCGCGGCCCTCGAGCACGGCCTGCGCATAGGCCTGACAGCCCGCGAAGCCGCAGCCGCCGCAGTTCGCGCCGGGCAGGGCCTCGACGAGCTTCGGCAGGCGCTCGTCCGTCTTCACGGCGAAGACCTTCGAGGCAATGGCGAGCACCGCGCCGAACACGGCGCCCATGATGCCGAGCACCAGCACGGCATAGAGAATTTCTTTCATGACTCGCCCTCCTTACCCGAATACCTTGAAGCCGGAGAAGCCCATGAACGACAGGGCCAGCAGACCGGCGGCCAGCAGCGCGATCGGGAAGCCGCGGAAGGCCTTCGGGCAGTCGCAGTCCTCCAGGCGCTCTCGCACGGAGGAGAACAGCAGAATGGCCACGGTGAAGCCGATGCCGCCCGTGATGCCGTAGACCAGAGACTCGACGAAGTTATAGCCGTCCTGAATGTTCAGCAGGGCCACGCCGAGGACGGCGCAGTTCGTCGTGATGAGGGGCAGGTAGATGCCCAGCGCCTGATACAGCGCGGGGACGGCCTTCTGCAGGAACATCTCGACGAGCTGCACGAGGGCGGCGATGACGAGGATGAACACGACGGTCTGCATGTACACGAGATTCAGCGGCACGAGCAGGAACTCGTTGACAGCCCAGGTGGCCGCCGAGGCGATGCCCATGACGAACGTGACGGCGATGCCCATGCCGAGGGCGGTGTCCTGCTTTTTCGACACGCCCATGAACGGGCAGATGCCCATGAACTTCACAAGGATGAAATTCTCGGCGAGAATGGCGTTCAGCGCGATGGTGAACAGGGAGATGAATACGCTCATTTTGCTTCAGCCTCCTTCTTGGCGGCCTTCTCGGCCAGATGGCGGTTGAACCACTGTGTGAAGGCGATGAGGCAGGCCAGCGTCAGGAAGCCGCCGACCGGCAGGATCATCAGCATGGCCGGGTACTGCGACGGCAGGATGCGCACGCCGTCGGCCGAGAGGACGCCCTTGCCGAACGTACCGCTGCCGAGCAGCTCGCGGATGACGCACATGCACACAAGGGCCACGGTGTAGCCGATGCCCTGCGTCAGGCCGTCGACGGCGGAGGCCAGCACGCCGTTCTTCGAGGCGAAGGCCTCGGCGCGGCCGAGGATGATGCAGTTGACGACGATGAGCGGGATGAACACGCCGAGGCTCTTGGACAGGGCCGGGAGATAGGCCTGCAGCAGAAGGTCGATGATGGTGACGAAGCCCGCGATGACGACGATGTAGGCCGCGATGCGGATCTTATCCGGAATGACCTTGCGCAGCATGGAGATGACGACGTTCGAGCAGATGAGGATCAGCGTGACGGACAGGCCCATGCCGAGGCCGTTGAACAGGGTCGTCGTGATGGCCATGGTCGAGCACATGCCCAGCAGCTGGCCCACGACGGGGTTATTGGTCAGGAGCCCCTCGCGGAGCTGTTTTTTAAAATTCATTTCTGCACCTCCCCGGCATAGGCCAGCGCTGCGTTCACGGCGCGGGTGACGGCGCGGGATGTGACGGTCGCGCCGGTCAGGGCGTCGATGTCGCCGCCGTCCTTGCTGACGGCCAGCTCGCCGGTCTTGCCGGCAAACTGGGCGCGGAAGTCCTCGCGCGTGCAGTTCGCGCCGAGCGAGGCCGTCTCGGAATGGGAGATGATGGCCACGCCCGTGACCTTGTTTTCGTTATCGACGCCGACCATGAGGTCAATGGCCCCGCCGAAGCCGTTTGTCGTCAGGCGGACGACGGTCCCGGCGTCCCCGGCGCTCCACGCGGCCGTCACGCCGGTGGCGGCCTGCGCGTCCGACACGGGAAGCTCCATATAGTCGTCCGCGGCGAGGACCTGCGTCATGGCGGAACGGGCTGCCTCGGCCGTGTGCTCGGCGATGGTGTCGGCCGTCAGGTAGTTGACAAAGGCCAGCAGGCCCGCGACGATGACGGTGATGAGGAAGAGCGTCAGCGTCAGCCGCAGGACATAGGCGGCCGTGCTTTGCGGTTTTGTCATGCTTCGGCACCGCCCTTCTTCTGCTTTTTCTGCCTGACTGCGCCGAAGCGCTTCGGCACGCCGATGCGGTCAAAGAAGCCGACGCAGCAGTTCATGATGAGGATGGCGTAGGACACGCCCTCAACATAGGAGCCGAAGTAACGGAACAGGAACGTCAGCACGCCGCAGCCGACGCCGTAGGCGATCTGGCCGCCGTGCGTGACGGGCGAGGTCGTGTAGTCCGTGGCCATGAACCACGCGCCGAGCATCAGGCCGCCGGACAGCACCTGCACGAGCATCCAGTCCCAGCCGGGCCGCGCCGCCGCGCGGGAACAGGAAGGCCAGCACCGCGACCGTGCCGAGGTAGGCAAGCGGGATGCGGGCCGAGATGACGCGGCGGACGAGCAGGTAGATGCCGCCCAGGAGCAGCAGCATGGCCGAGACCTCGCCGAGCGAGCCGCCGGTGCGGCCGAGGAAGAGGTCGAGCACGCTGGCCTCCGGCATGGCGCCCACATGGAGGCTCGCCATCGGGGTCGCGGCGGTCAGGCCGTCGAGCGAGGCCGTCGTGGGGTTCGAGAACGCGGGGACATGCACGCCGGAGCGCACCCAGGTGTTCATGAACAGCGGCCAGCTGAACAGGAAGGCGCGGGCCGCAAGGGCAGGGTTGACGATGTTTGCGCCGATGCCGCCGAAGAGCTGCTTCACAACGACGATGGCGAAGAAATCGCCGATGAGGATCGTCCAGAACGGCAGCGTGACCGGGCAGACAAAGGCGACGAGGATGCCCGTGACCACGGCGGAGAGGTCGCCCGTGGTATTGTCCTTCTTCATGATGCGGCGGTAGGCCCACTCGAAGAACACGCAGCCCGCGACGGACAGGGCCGTGAGCGTCAGGGCGCGCGCGCCGAAGAACACGATCGCGCCGATGAGGGCGGGCAGCAGGGCGATGCACACATCGAGCATGATGCGGCGGGTGGAATTCGGGCTGTGCGCATGCGGCGAGGAGGAGAGCGTCAGCTTCAGGGCTTCTTCGTTCATTTCGCGGCGGCCTCCTTCTTTGCTTTTTCACGGGCGGCGGCGTCGCGCACGAGCTTTTTGCCGGTGCGGAAGCTCTGCACGAGCGGGATGCCCGCCGGGCAGCCGTAGGCGCACGAGCCGCACTCGATGCAGTCCATGACGTGCAGCTCGTCCAGTCGCTCCAGATCGCCGCGGTTCACGGCGCGGTGCAGGAACAGCGGCATGAGGTGCATGGGGCAGGCCTCGACGCACTTGCCGCAGCGGATGCAGTGGGGGTTGGGCGTCTCATGGCGGTCCTTGTCGCTGTAGCACGTCAGGGCGTTGTTGCCCTTGATCGTGGCGGTGCGCAGGGTATACTGCGCGATGCCCATCATCGGGCCGCCGCACAGGATCTTATAGGGGGGCAGGGCGAAGCCGCCCGCCGCCTCGACGAGGTCGGAATAGGCCGTGCCGATGGGGGCCAGGAAGTTGCCGGGCTTTGCGATGGCGCTGCCCGTGACGGTCACGGCGCGGCGCACGAGCGGCAGGCCGAGGTAGACGGCGTCGTAGATGGCGGCGCAGGTCGCGGCGTTGAACACGGCGCAGCCGACGTGGGCGGGCAGGCCGCCGGGAGGCACGCAGCGGCCCGTGACGGTCTGGATGAGCTGCTTTTCCGCGCCCTGCGGGTAGCGGACGTGCAGCGGCAGCAGCTCGATGCCGCTGCCCAGCACGGCGGAGATGGCCGCGATGGCCTCGGGCTTGTTCTGCTCGATGCCGATGGCGGCGCGCTTCGGCTGCAGGATCTGCAGGACGACGCGCAGGCCGCCGACGACGCGCTCGGGCGTTTCGCGCATCAGGCGGTCGTCGGACGTGATGTAGGGCTCGCACTCCGCGCCGTTGACGATGACGGTGTCGACCTTGCCGAGGCCGGAGGAGAGCTTGACGGACGTGGGGAAGCCCGCGCCGCCCATGCCGGTGATGCCGGCCTCGCGGATGACGGCGATGAGGTCCTCGGCGCTCATGGCGGCGACGGCCTCGGGGTCCCGCGGCTTGACCGTGGGGCAGAGCGTGTCGCGGCCGTCGGACTCGATGACGATGGCCGTCTGCAGGTTCCCGCCCGGATGAGGCCGGGCCTCGATGGCCGTGACCGTGCCGGACACGGAGGCGTGGACGGGGACGCAGAGGCCCTGGCCGTCGCCGATCTTCTGGCCGACGGTCACGCGGTCTCCGACTTTGACGAGCGGCTGGCAGGGCGCGCCGATGTGCTGCGACATCGCGACGGAGACGACGCTCGGGTGCAGCGGGACGATGGCCGCCTCACGCGAAAGCTCCTTATAGCCCTTCGGATGGACGCCGCCGAAAAAGGCTCGTTTCAAGGGTGTACCACCTCAGTTCATGAAGTTCTGGGATCGGGCGGGCGCAAAAAGACCCGCCGCAAAGGTTCAATTCTGCGTCAGCCTGTCAGGTTTTTTGATAGTCTGACTGCGTACTTCAATATACCACACCGGGCCGGAAAAATCTATGGGTATTTTCTCACTTTGTTGATTTTTTTGCGGATTTTCGCAGATTCAATCCGGAAATATTTATATAAAAATACCGAAAAGAAGAGAATGGGAGAGCGTGGAAAATCGAAAATGGAAAGTGGAAAGTTTTGCAAGGCTGTCAGTCGTGTGTTGTAGGGGAGCGGCACGGAAATGAAGGAATCCTGAAGACTGAAAAATGAAGAATGCGGAAAGCCTCCGGCCTTGTCATTGCGAGGCCCCGAAGGGGCCTCGCAATGACAAATCGGGGGCAATCGCCATTTTAACGCTGCCCCGTACCAGCCTCAGGTGCGTCGCCGGGCCGGGCTGTCCCTGCGTGTTACATGTTTTGCGCGGGCTTTTTCCGCGTGAACAGCAGCGCGGCGAGGACGGCGAGGACGCCGCCCGTGAGCTTGGCCGCGATGACGGGGCCGAGCATGGCCGCGTCGTAGCCCGCCGTGAAGCCGAGGTGGTCGCCGAAGACGAAGGCCGCCGGGACGGCGAAGGCGATGTTCACGATCTTGCCGCGCTCGTCCATGTCCTTCACCATGCCGAACATGGGGATGGAGTTTGCAAGGCTCGCCACGAGCCCGGCGGCGGCCGTGCCGTTCATGCCGAGCAGGCGCCCGAGGGCCGCGAGCGGGCGTCGCAGGAGCTTTGTCAGCAGGAAGACGAGCGGGAACGCGCCCGCCAGCACGAAGCCGATGCCCGCGACGGTCTGCACGCCGCCCTCCAGCGGGGCCATGCCGGGGATGACCGTCACGCCCGTCAGCTCCGTGAAGACGGCGGCGGCCAGTCCGACCGTGATGACGGCCAGAACGCCCCGGCCGAACCACAGAAAGCCGCGGATCATCGCGCGCTCCCAGCGCCACAGCCCCAGCGCGATGAGCACGGCGAACAGCACGATGGGCACGAGGTTCCGCACGAGCATGCCGAGCGGGAAGCCCGCGGCCAGTCCGCCGGCGAACGCACCCGGCGCAATGGCCAGCAGGCCCGCCAGCACGCCGCGCGCCAGCGCGGGCCGGTCCTCCGGCTGCAGGATGCCGAGGGCGACGGGGATGCTGAAGACGACGGTCGCGCCGAGCATGGAGCCGACGATGAGGCCGCCGAGCTGCCCGGCCGCGCGCGTGCCCGCCAGCTCCATGGCAAGGGGCGCGCCGCCCATGTCGTTTGCCAGGATCGAGCCTGCGAACATGGCCGGGTCCGCGCCGAGGAAGCCGTAGACCGGCACGAGCACCGGCCGCAGCAGCCGCGCCAGCACGGGCGCGAGCGTAAGGATGCCGAGCATGGAGAGGCTCAGCGCGCCGATGGCGAGGATGCCCTCCTCAAACTGCTTCCCAAGCCCGAGGCGGCTGCCGAACATGCGGTCGAGCGCGCCGAGGACCATGGCGATGGCCATGATCCAGAGAATGATGTTATCCATGAGTTGCCTCCGTTTCGTCCAAAATGGCCACGATGGCCGCGTCTACGGGCACGTCCGGCCGCCCCGCGCGCGCCGCCGCGCCGAAGGCGAGGATGACCCGGTCGCCCGGCCCCGCGCCCACAAGGTCCGCCGCGAGGTATTCCGTCTCGCCGCAGCGCACGCGCAGCAGGCTCTGCCCCGTGAGGGCGGGGCTTTTTTTCGTGGCCCACACCGCGCCGAGCACCAGCCCGGCCCTCATGCGCGGCCCTCCAGCACGTCGCGCGCCAGCGGCGTCAGCCGCCCGGTCACGGGCAGGCCGCTGTGCAGCAGGCGGCGGGCCTCCGCCGCCGTGACGAGGGCGCTTTTCTGCGCCAGCTCCTGCACGCCGAGGGCGCGCAGCCGCCGCTCGGCCGCAAGCAGGGCCGACCACAGGGCGCGGTTTGCCGTCTTGGCGTGGCGGCGGTAATCCAGTCCCTCGGGGCAGTAGTAGACGGGCTTGCCTTCGAGCAGGGCCTGCGCGCTGGCCTCATCCGGGAAGCGCAGCAGCTCCGCGGCCGTCAGCGAGCCGAGGATGACGGCCTCATACGGCCCGTCCGTGACAAAGCGCCACCCGGCGGCCGCCTGCGGCGCGCGGCCCACCAGCAGCGCCGGGCGCTGCCCCTGCCGCCGCAGGACCTCGTCCACCACGGCCTGTACCAGATCGTCCATGGGATCGCTCCTTTCTGGTTATGTAGGATTAGCGGCCGGGCGTTGCAGGGGAGGGGACAGCCCGGCCCGGCGCACTGCTGCCGACCCGAACAGGGCGGCGTTAAAATGGAAATGGCTCCCGAATTGTCATTGCGAGGCCCCAAAGGGGCCGTGGCAATCTCGGGAAGGCACTGCCGATATACACAGAGTGCCGCCGAACGCAATCGCTATCAAATTTGACTGTAGCGGCGCTCACTGCGCAGCCGTTGGCGGCTTTGCCGCCTTACGGATGCGGCGTGCCCCTTGCGGGTAGTGAGCGCCCTGTACAAGGCAATTCAACCGTAGGAGGGCGCTGATACACCACGGCACTACCTGACGTGTCATTGCGAGGAGCGAAGCGACGTGGCAATCTCGGGAAGGCAGTTGCGTTTTCGCCGATGGCTTTCCTGTGATCTGGTCGGGTACTGCGAGATTGCCACGTCGGCCTGCGGCCTCCTCGCAATGACAAACCTGAGGGTGTTGCGTCAATGAATTTGCGCTGCAAGCATTGCCAGCCTGCAAGGCGCTCACTGAGCGCCGCTACAGACGCAATTGGTTGGTACGTTTTATCGTTACTCTGTACGAACTGCAAGTGCTTTCCCGAGATTGCCACGGCCCCGTTGGGGCCTCGCAATGACAAACTTGTTAACCTTACGCCACCGAATTCGCGCTGCAAAGCCTACGGCCTGCAAGGCGGTCACTGACCGCCGCTACAGACGCAATCGGTTGGTACGTATTTATCGGAAGCTTGTTCCTATCGTCAATGCAGTGCCGGGAGGGGCATGCCCCTCCCCTACAAGGCACGTGCGTACAAATCGGCAGTGCCTCCCCGAGATTGCACCCCAAGGGCACTTCCTCGCGCTGCGCGCTCAGGGCGCCACGTCGCTTCGCTCCTCGCAATGACAAATCTGGAGGCCTTATGCATTCCACGCTCCATGATCCATTCTACACTTGCCCACCCCGCTTGACCCGGATCATGAGGATCCAGCACAGGCTGGACAGACGGTTGAGGGCCTTGACGAGATCCGGGCGGGCGAGGGTGCCGTCCGGCCGGGAAAAAGGCATGGCAGGCCAGCAGCTCCGTCTGCCGCACGGCGGTGCGCAGGCGGTTGAGCCGCAGCAGGATGGGCGGATCGTCCGGCGCGGGGAGAAAGTGCGGCTGGCCCTCCTCGCGCTCCGGGTGGTGGCTGTGCTCGCGCAGACCGTCGTCGTCCAGCCCGAGAAAGCGGACGGCCTGCACCGGCTCGTCCAGCACGTCGGCGCGGATGAGGCTGCGGACGAAGTCCAGCATGGCGCAGAGCGTCTGGCGCAGCGGGCCGTCCGCCGCCTGCGCGCACAGCAGCAGCTCGGCCTCCAGTGTGTCGATGCCGCCGCGGAAGGCGATGCGCGGGTGCGTCTTCGGCACGAGAATATTGCCGCGCAGGTGGGTCATGTGCTCCGGCTTTTCGGCAAACGATGCGCCGTCCGGCGTGCGGTAGGCGGCGGGGGGCGTTTCGGCATGCGGCACGACCGTCACGCCCTCCTGCCGGAGCCAGTCGCGCGCCGCCGGGGTCAGGCGGCTGCCCTCCGGCAGGTAGAACACGCGCCGCCCGTCCCGCACGCGCAGCCCCGCGCGGACGGCCTCCTCGGTATAGAGCATCAGGCCGGGGCCGCGTCGCGGCCGTGGGGCAGGATGCCGTCGACCTCGGTGTGCGGGCGCGGGATGACGTGGACGGAGATGAGCTCGCCGATCTTCTCGGCGGCCGCTGCGCCCGCGTCCGTGGCGGCCTTGACCGCGCCGACGTCGCCGCGCACCATGACGGTGACGAGGCCGCCGCCGACCTGCTCCTTGCCGACGAGCTGGACGTTCGCGGCCTTCACCATGGCGTCCGCGGCTTCGATGGCGGCGACGAGGCCGCGCGTTTCGACCATTCCAAGGGCATTCGTGTTGACATTCATTGCTGGTTCCTCCGTTTATCGTAGTTTTTTCAGGATCTCCTCGGTCAGGCGCGCGATGAGCGCGCTGTCCGGCTCGGGCTGATCGGGCGTTTCGGGCTGCGGCTCGGGCTTTTCGCTCCCCCACGCCACGCGGCGGAGGTTGATGAGGTCGAGCGGGCCGATGTTATTGGACGACGAGCTGCCGCCCACCGCGCCGCAGCCGAGCGTGAGCGCAGGGAACAGGGCCGTCTCTGCGCCGATGCCGCCGAGCGACGCGGGCACATTGACGAGAAAGCGCGAAACGGGCACGGTCAGCGCGAAGCGGCGGACGACGGCCTCGTCCTTTGCGTGCAGGACGAACGTGTGGCCCGCACCCTCGCCCGCCAGCACCTCGCAGATGCGGCGGAGGATGGTGTCCTCGTCCTCCTCGACGAAAAATGCCAGAATGGGGCAGAGCTTCTCGCGGGAATAGGGCCGCGTCGGCCCGGCCTCCGTCTCGTTTGCCAGCAGCACGGGCGTGGACTCCGGCACGGTCACGCCCGCCATGCGCGCCACGGCGCAGGCCGTCCTGCCGACGACCTTCGGATTGATCGTGCCGTCCGGGCGGAGCAGCAGCCGCGCCACGCGCCCGGCCTCCTCCGTGTTCAGGAAATAGCAGCCCTGCTTCCGGAATTCCTCGCGGACGCGGGCCTCGCAGCAGCGCTCGACGATAACGCTCTGCTCCGAGGCGCAGACCGTGCCGTTGTCGAACGTCTTCGAGCGGAGAATGTCCCGCACGGCGCGGGGGATGTCGGCCGAGCGGTGGATATAGGCCGGGCCGTTGCCCGCGCCGACGCCGATGGCGGGCTTGCCGGACGAATAGGCCGCGCGGACCATGGCCCCGCCGCCCGTGGCGAGGATGAGACGCACCTGCGGGGCGTGCAGCAGCTCCTGCACGGCGTCCAAGGACGGCATCGTCAGACAGGAGATCGCGCCCTTCGGGCACCCGGCGGCCTCGGCAGCCTCCGCCATGAGGCGGGCGGCGTGGAGCGTGCAGCGCACGGCGTGCGGATGGGGCGAGAAGACGATGGGACTGCCCGCCTTCAGGGCGATGAGGGATTTGTAGATCACGGTGGACGTCGGGTTCGTCGAGGGCACGATGCCCGCAATGACGCCGACGGGCACGCCGACGTCCCAGACGCGGCGCTCGTCGTCCCGCCGCAGGATGCCGACGGTGCGCAGGCCCCGGATGGCCCCGAACACGCGGACGGCGGCGAAGCGGTTCTTCTCCGTCTTGTCGCGCTCATTGCCGAAGCCCGTTTCGGCGCAGGCCTCCCGCGCCAGCTCCGCCGCGTGCAGGGCGCCCGCGCGGGACAGCGCCTCCGTGATGCGGTCGAGGCCGCTCTGGTCCAGTTTCTGCAGGCCCTCAAAGGCCAGCTGCGCCTGCTGCGCCAGCAGGCGGACCTCCTGCCGGGCGCGCAGATCGCGGTCAAATTCCATGGTCGTTCCTCCTTGTTCCTTCTGCTTCCAGCGGCCGGGCCGCCGCCTCACAGACCGCCTCGGCAAAGGCGGTGCAGGCGGCAAGGCAGGCCGAGCGGGTGCCGGTGAGCAGGGCTCCGGCAAAGTTCGTTTCGGTGGGCGGAGCGTAAAATTCCGCAAGCTCGACGCCTGCGGCCTTCAGGGCGGCGTCCAGCCCCAGCAGGGCCGGGACGGGGGGCGCGATGAGATAGGCCAGCGGCTGCCCCGTGGGGATGTGGGCCGCGCGGGACAGGTACGTCCCCGTGCGCGCGGCGCAGTGGGCAAGGTAGAAAACGCCGTTTTCCGCCTCGCGGAAGCGCGGCCCGTCCTGCAGGAAGGCCAGCGCGGCGGCAAGGCCGCTGCGGGCGTCGGCGGGCGTCGGCCCGGCGAGCAGGCCGATGACCTCGCCCGTCAGGGGCGTGGGCGCGTTCCCTGCCCCGGCATAGAGGCTGCGGCCGTAGACGACGGAGACGTTCGCGGCCTTCGTCGCCTCGTCCAGCGCGAGGTAGGTGACGTCGTCGCAGTCCGTCGCCAGCAGCGCGATCGAATTCTGACCGGGATCGAGCGAAAGTGCGCGGGAAAGGCCGGGGCTGACATTTGCGATCGTGCGGGCGCACAGGACCCGCACGGGGACGGGAGCGCCGGTCATGCGCCGTCCTCCCGCAGGCCGATGCCGGAGGCCTTTTGCGCCAGAATGCGGCCGATGAGCGAGGCGATGTGCGCCCCGGCCTCCACGGCGGACACGCCCTGCCGGTGGATGTTCGACACGACGGTGCGGCAGGACTCCGCAATACCCGTGTGCGGGCGGTAGGTCAGGTAGGCGGACATGGACTCATTCGTCACAAGGCCGGGCCGCTCGCCGACGAGCAGGCAGATGACCTCGCAGTCCGTCAGGTCGCCGATGTGGTCGCCCGCGCCGACGCGGCAGAACTGGATGAAGGGGACGGGGCCAAGCTCAAAGCCCTGCGCCTGCAGGCCCTGCCGGATGGCGGCGCAGCAGTCCGGGGCGTTGGCCTGCACGGCTGCGGACGACAGGCCGTCGCCGACGGCCAGCACGACGCGCTGCCCCGCGAGCAGGTCGCGCAGGACGGCCTGATTTTTTTCGTCAAAGCGGCGGCCGAGGTCCGGCCGGGTCAGGTATTCGTCCTTGCTTTTGCACATGGTCTGCACAAAGGGGTAGTGATTTTCCTCCCAGAAGCGCTCCGGCACGAGGGAGAAGACGCTGTCCTGCGCGGCGGCGTGGTCGGCGCGGAAGCGCAGCAGCGAGGCCGTGGGGTAGCGCGCGCCGCAGCGGCCGAGGCCAAGGCGGGCGGGGGTCTTTGCCTTGAGGGCGCGGAATTCCGCGCCGTGGGCCGCGTTCGGAACGAGGTACTGCGCCCGCAGGTCGACCGTTGTGAGGTCGGGCAGCACGCCGTCGTCCGGCGGGGTCTCGGTCTCCGCGCCCTTGACGGGCGGCGGGGACGGGGGCGTTTGCGCGGGAGCAAGCTCGCGCAGCATCTGCGCCACGATGGCCTTGAGTTCTTCGCGATCCATGCCGCGCCTCCTTTACAGCAGCGCCGAGCCGTCTCCGGCCCGCGCGGTGAGTTTGCCGTCCTCTACGAAGCCCATGCGCTCGAGCCAGCGCTGGAACGGCGCGATGGCCGTCAGGCCGAACAGCTCGCGCAGGGCGGCCGTCTCGCGGAAGCCGGTCGTCTGGTAGTTCAGCATGACGTCGTCGCCGTGGGGGATGCCCATGAAGTAGTTGCAGCCCGCCGCCGTCAGCAGGACGGCGAGCTTTTCGATGTCGTTCTGGTCGGCCTTCATGTGGTTCGTGTAGCAGGCGTCGCAGCCCATGGGGATGCCGGAGAGCTTGCCCATGAAGTGGTCCTCCAGCCCGGCACGCATCACCTGCCGCGCGTCATAGAGGTACTCCGGGCCGATGAAGCCGACGACGGTGTTGACGAGGAACGGCGAAAAATGCCGTGCGAAGCCGTAGCAGCGGGCCTCCATCGTCACCTGATCCGTGCCGAAATGGGCCTCGGAGGAAAGCTCGGAGCCCTGCCCCGTCTCGAAATACAGCACGTTCGGCCCCTCGGCCGTGCCCTGCGTCAGCGCCAGCTGCCGCGCCTGCTCGATGGTGGCCGCGTCGAAGCCGAAGGCGGTGTTGCCCTTCTGCGAGCCTGCGATGGACTGGAAAATGAGGTCGGCGGGCGCGCCGGACTCGATGGCACGCATCTGCGTCGTCACATGGGCCAGCACGCAGATCTGCGTGGGGATGCCGTGGCGGCGGCGCACCTCGTCAAAGCGCGTCAGCACGCGGCGGACGCTCTCGGCCGTGTCGCCCGAGGGGTTCAGGCCGATGACGGCGTCGCCCGCGCCGAAGCTCAGGCCCTCGAGCAGGGAGGCGAGAATGCCGTCGACATCGTCCGTCGGGTGGTTCGGCTGCAGGCGGCACGACAGCGTGCCCGGCAGGCCGATGGTCGTGTTGCAGTGGGCCGTGACCGGAATCTTGCGCGCGGCATAGATGAGATCAAGATCGCTCATGAGCTTGCAGACGGCGGCGACCATCTCGCTCGTGAGGCCGCGCGAGGCGCGGCGGAGGTCGGCCGTCGTCGTGGTCTCGCTCAAAATCCACTCACGCAGGTCCGAGACGGTCCAGTTCTGCATCTCCGCATAGATGCGCTCGTTCAGGTCGTCCTGAATGATGCGCGTGACCTCGTCCTGCTCATAGGGCACGGCGGGGTTCTCGCGCAGGTCGCGCAGCAGCAGCTCCGCCAGCACGGCCTTGGCGGCGACGCGCTCCTGCGCGCTCTCGGCGGCCAGCCCGGCGAGCCGGTCGCCGGATTTCGGCTCGTTTGCCTTGGCAAGCACATCCTTCACATCGCGGAAGGCATAGGTCTTGCCGAACAGCAGCGTCTTCAGCTTCAAATGGTACCCTTCTTTCAAATTCGTTCAGATTCGATCGGAAATATATAAAAAATGGTATAGATATCGACGGTGCGTTGTAGGGGCGGGGCACGCCCCGCCCGCCTGCGCACCAGCGCAATAAACAAGCCGTCAGTAATACGGTGAATGCCGAAGGTTTGTCATTGCGAGGAGGCCGTAGGCCGACGTGGCGCCCTGAGCGCGAAGCGCGAGGAAGTGCCCTTGGGGTGCAATCTCGGGAAGGAAGTTACGTTTTCGCCGGGGCCTTCCTGTTATCCAACTGTGTACTGCGAGATTGCCACGTCGCTTCGCTCCTCGCAATGACACATCAGGTAGTGCGGCGGTGCACCAGTGCCCTCCTGCCGTTGAATGGCTCTGTACAAGGCGGTCACTGACCGCCGCTACAGTCAAATTTGGCAGCGCGTGCGGTCGGCGATGGCTTGTACGGGCTGCAACTGCCTTCCCGAGATTGCCACGTCGCTTCGCTCCTCGCAATGACAAACTTGGGGGCCATTGCCTTTTTAACATTGGCCCGCACTTCCCGCCGGTGCAGCGCCGGGCCGGGCTGTCCCCTCCCCTACAATGATGCGTGCGGTCGGCGATGGCCTGTACCGGACCGTGAGTACCGCGCCATCGTTGACCCGTTCAAACCCAGGGCAGCACCGCACAATTCAGCGAGAGCATTCGGCGAGAGATTTTTCGTTGAGACGAGGTTTGAAAAGTGCAGATGTACTTTGTGTACCTCAAACTTTTCGAACCGATGGATCGGCGAAAAATATCCGGCGAAGGCCGAAGATGCAATTGTGCGGGGTTGCCCTAAAATACCAGCGTTTTGATCACGACCGGGAGGACCTGTCCGTTTGCGATGGGGGCGGCGACATCGAGGTAGCTGCCCGGCGGGAGCTGCACGCCGTCGAGGCACAGCAGCGGCACGCCCGGCAGCCGCACGGCAAGCGCCTGCCCGAGGGCCTTGCCCACATCGGCCGCCACGGCCACGAGCGCCGGCCCGTCCCTGCCGCGCAGGCCGCCGGCCAGCCCGTCGGCAAGGGCGCTCAGCGCTGCAAAGTGCAGGTCGCGCCGCCCCTGCAGGGCCAGAACAGCCGGGCCTCCTTCAAACACGGCCAGCCGCGCCCGGACGGTTTCTGCCAGCTCCGCGGGCGGGAGGCGCTCTTCCTCCGGCGTCAGGGCGGCGACGGGCAGATTTTTCAGCGGAAAGGCGATGCGGTCAAAATAGACCGTGCTGCCGGAAAGCTCCGTGGCGTGGCAGCCCGCGCCGATGACGGTGGCGCGGATGGTCTCGCGCGCGGGGATGCGCGGGCCGACGGCGCTTTTTGCCACGGCCCGGCCGAGCAGCACGCCGAGGTCGCCGTAGGCAAACGGGGCGCGCGGCCGGTCTTCCATCAGGTCGGCCACGCCGCCGGAGAAGCTGTAGACCGCGCCGGGCGCGGGGCCGGGCAGGCGGTCCGTGACAAAGCCGCGCAGCCGCGCCTCATCCTGCACGGGGCGGAAGCCGAGAGCCTCCTCCAGAATCTCCGTGAGCAGGGCGACGG
>VOFH01003743.1_pt1 | contig 24771 bp, 39 predicted proteins | sample 5384091 | NCBI WGS metagenome assembly VOFH01 (sample SAMN12384727, study PRJNA508395) | human gut metagenome | isolation source: healthy gut G | host: Homo sapiens
CATAACTTTTTATATTGACTTTAGTTATTTTTTAACTTATAATAATAGTTATAAAAATAACTTTTCGGAGCTTTTAAAAATAAAGAAAGAGGTATAATATGACTGATCAATTTACTATCAATCTACCCAAATTAACTGGAAAAATGTTAATTGCTAGATATGACAATATGCTTCCAAAAAGCCCTTGAAAAGGCCTTTGAAGATTATGAGTTATATAAAACCTCATGGTTCGAATGGCCGTTTAACTCGCTGGTTAGATGTCTCTACCACCACAGTTATCAAATGGCAACGTGAGGGAATGCCTCATATTGTTAAAGATTGATGGAGTCACTTTTATATGATAAACATAAAGTGACTGAATGGTTATATGAAAGATGAGATTCTGTATGTCTGATTCGAAAAATATTATTACATGAGGTTGGAAAAGAAGATGATACTGAAGAACTACTTCTTGGAAAATCAACCTGATGGCGAAAAGTACTCAAATATCCTTTTGAGTTATATTTAAAAGTTTAAAGAATGAAGGTAAATTGATACATAGATAGGATTCCCTACAATCCATGGTTAATAGCTACCAGACAAGGCAACCTGCTGCTGTTGTCGAAAAGCATTACATTTATTCCAGAGCTTGAGTTAATTGAGGTGTTGGACAATGGTGCAATCTATAAGGATGGATATTCAAAATTTTATAGGAAAACAACTACAGAAGCCGATCGCAAAAAGAGAATACAGGAATCGAATTGTTAACGAAAAGCAAAATATTTTATTATCTGGACAAATGTCCGATGTAATGTCCGACAAATCTCCACCAGAGTCTAGAGATTAGAGATAAGAGATTAGAGAATAGATATTTAGTTCTAGAAGAGCTTCTAAAATAACTCTTCAAAAAAGAAAAATTTATAGGTGAAAATTATTATAACTTAAAGTCTGTGGTTGATAAAGTCATAACGATCGCTTTATGTGTATATCCCCGTTTTTGTTTTAAAACACTCTCAAAAAATGAAGATTGGAAAATACCTGAATCAAATTGCTAAAAGTAATGAGATCATGGATTTCCACTGAAGGTGATTCCTTCTCAACCGCTGGTCCATTAGCTGTTTATTTATGATAGAAAATACGGGGAAGAAGAAAAAAATGTATTAACATAAGATTGCTTCTGATCATTACAAAGAAGGATCATAACATCATGAATATAAAATGCAATGAATTAATCGAATTTTAGTTAATAAGTCACTACAAAGCCTAAAAAAATAATTCATGTATTGAATTGCAAGAAATTAAAGAAATATTATTTTCTCAAATGAATTTATTTATGAGATTTGGTATTCCAAAATGAAAAACGAAAAAGAAATTTTATTTATTCAGTTTATTTTGGAAAAAACAAATTGCTATCTCTGAACGGAACATTTTGATTATGTAGATATCTATGATAATGATTATTTAAGTTATAGATTATCTATCGATTTTGAATCACTTATTAACGAGGTACAAATATGATCGAACAGTCCATTATACATTCAGTTAATGAAAACAACTACCATAAAACGGAAAAGAAAAACAATACCAGTTTATTATAAAACCATCAAATAGAGATAAATTGGAAAAATTGGTAAAAGAAAACAATTATAAATCTGCTTCTTCTTTCCTGGATAGTTCAATAGAATCTATGTGATTCTCGACATGCTTGCATTGTAACGCACTTTTACCATTTGGTAAAGTATAGTGCGTTATACTTAACTAGGAAGTATGCTGGATCTAAATAGATTTCTGATCTTAAATAGATTTTGATCTTAAATAGCTGTTTATTTTAATTTATATAATCTATTTAAATACTTATATGATATTTAAAAGGAGCAAAAAAATGAGCCAAATTGTAGCAAGAATGCAAAAGCTAAAGAGTTCTAACTTAGGTGGTATCTACTATCATAATGAACGTATATTTAAAAATCATAGCAATAAAAAGATTGATCCTTCAAAAAACTCATCTAAATTATGAACTAACTGATCGTAACAAAGAACTAACGTATAAAAAAACAAATGATCACTGATTTCATTGATGAAAATAAAGTAAGCAGTCGATCTATTCGAAAGGATGCGGTAATGTGCAATGAATGGATCATAACATCTGACAGTTCTTTTTTCAAAAAATTAGATAATGAAGAAATTAAATGTTTTTTTGAAACCTCTAAAGATTTTTTTTTGAAAAGAAATATGGAAAGGAAAATATTGCATTTGCTAGTGTTCATATGGATGAAAGTACTCCTCATATGCACTTAGGTATAGTTCCAATGGTAGAGGGTAATTATCTTCTAAACAGATGTTTAACAGAGAAGAACTTTAAAATTCAAAAAAATGATTTACCAAAATATTTAAATGAAAATGGATATGATATTCATAGGGGGGAAAGAAGGTAGCACTGCTAAACACCTAACAGTAAAAGAATATAAAGATTTACAAAGTCAGTTAGAAGAAAAAACAGAAAAAAGTAAATGATGCTAAACATGAATTAGCAAACATACAAAACGAACTCGTAAAAAAAATAAAAGAGAGCTTGGGAACTTAGCAAAGTACTAGAATCAAATGATAAGATTCAGCAAAATTGGGATAATGAATTAGCTATAAAAGAAAAACTCCCCTTTGGTAAAGAGCAGATTGTAATGGATCCTGAATCCTATAATAAGATTAAATCAAGTTATTTGGACAAGGAAATGAAAGTAGTCAAACTTGAACAAGATATATTTAAATTAAGAAATGAGATGATAATAGAGAAATCAAAGGAGAAAAAATATAGAAGTATAGCAATCTCAAAGGATCGGCACATTTCTGAACTTACTAAAAAGCAAAAAGTTTTTACAGAATAAGTATAAAAAGCTTCTGGAAAGATTTAGAATAACGTGTGTCAAATCAAAACGGTGGCGGAATTCGCAAAAACATACTTCTACTCCCTCTTTTCAAAAGCCAGTTACTCATAGTTAATTCACTAAATCCAATTAAATTAATAGTTTCAGTTGTTCAACAAATAAATAAGGTTATGGATAAAAATATGTAAGGAGAAAAAATGACAGAAAATAAAGGTTTTAAACTAACTTACCGGAGAACTCACTGGTAAAGCATTTCCGCACTACTAATCTCAATTGCTAAACAACTAAAAGTTGAGAATGCTAATGAACTTCCACAAATTTTATTAAATAATTCAATTTATAAACAGTTCCTAAATAAACAAATCTATATAAAAAACCTAAAAGATCACCTTTTCAATCAATTAGGGGTGAAATTGCAATCAAAAAATATTGATAATAATACTAAGGATCTATATTTAATTGTAACTGATGTTACTAGATTTCAGAGAGAATATTTTATTATATCTACTTGATACATTTACTACAAAGGAACTAGTTGATTATTTAGAATTAACTGAGAAAAGATTAAGCCTTTAAAGAAAGGTTAGAAAAACACAAAATTATACGGGCAGAAATCGAAGAACTAAAACTAAGAGCTAATAGAAAATGATTGTGAATTGAAAAACCTTTCTAGTAGATTTTACTTATTTTGAGTTTTTTCGATTTTTTGTGGCATACTATTAGTATCTAAAATGAAAAGAAAGGAGGTTGCTACTATGAGTAAAACCCAAACATATGCAACGGTTAAATTCTATCAACACGGTAAAATTGTTGGTGAAAAAGAGCTCATACTTCCAGGAAAACTTACTAAACAAGAAGTTAAAGCAATCGTAACAGACCAAAATGATTATGAAGTAATCCGAGTTCCTCATTGTATTTGTCAAACACCAAAATAGAGTGTTTGACTTTTAAGGATGCAAATAGCATCCTTTTTTTCTATTTTCAAGAAACTAATTGAAATGAAAAAGAATGCTGATAAATCAACATTCTTTAGTATTTTTTCAGAAAAAACAATAAAAGTCGTCGTTTGTCAAAAAGAAAATCTACCGGCAATTTAACTCAATGTAATACATAATTTTTTTTTGAAGACGATTTAATTTTTTCATCTCCAATTATTCTTATGCAGTCAAAATAACTATTTATATACTTATAAGAATCATAATATTCTGAGAAACTTAAATAATAACGAGCTTGTTCATAGCAGTTATTTTCTTTTTTAACTCTTCACCATATAAAACTAAAAATTCAATTGGAAACACCGTTTGTTCATCATATAAGATCTCATTATGCACATTATCTTTAATAAAATTAACTATAGTGAGTTCTTTATTATTTTTTTTTCTGTAATTTATATTCAAGTGATAATAATAACAATTGGTAACTTTGTATACTCTTTGAGCTTTAACTAGTGATAATATTTTTTTCAAAAACTATCTTTTCATTCCCAGTTCAGCTCTTATTATCAGTTGCCCATATAATTCTTGGTCATCAATATCATTTAGCGCAGAAGTTAAAAACTCATCCGTGACAAAATTCTGTTTTAGTATATTTATTGAATTGTCAAAAGTTAAAGATAATAATTAATTTTGTCTTTTTGTACAAGAGTCTCAATTTCCTTAAATAAACTAAAGAATCTATCAATTGCAAAGTATATGGCAATTGATACAGTAACTAAACTTATCATCTCATCAGTTGTATTGTTAGAAACTATTACAGTTATAAAAACTATAAAGTAAATAGCTCCTTTTAACAAAATTTCTAAACGTAGTTCTTAGTTTGCAATTGTAAACTAAATCTTATCATTAAAACTATTACTAACAAGACAGCAACTCCTAAAGGAATTTCAAACCATATAGATATAATTTTTAGAAATCATAAGCCAAGAAAAAGACCCAAATCATAATTTTGAGTAAGTCAGTAGTTTTTCTGATTTTTACACTTTTTCTGAAGTTCTGAAGTTGGCGATAAAAAAAATAAAAATACTAAGTACTCTAAACAAATTACCCTTTCAAATTGTATCAACGAAGTTTATTATAAGAAAGAATCAATTAACAAAGTAAACTGGTACTCTCCGAAAATTATAATTGTTACGATCGTTGACAAAATCAGCTTTATAACCTCATTAATAAAACAAGTTTCGAAAAAAATCTTTAAGGTGAAATGATATAACATGCCGAGAAGTATTATTCTGAATAAGAGTAAAAGAAATCAATAAATATATTATAAAAAATTTAGATTATCATTAATAATCGTTTTGCCCAAAAGGTAATTTTATCAACTTCACCAAGGAAATAATCTAAAGTGAATTAATACTCAACATTGACGAAACTAAGAAGGAAATCAATATTTGAAATGTTTTACCAAAGCTGTTAGCAAAATGTAAATTTCATAAATTCAATAATAAAAACAATTGCGTTTTACTATCTATCAAGGTTGAAGAAATCTTGTTTTTGATACTTCCATTACTTAGTCTTATAACTCTGTTCCTGGTTAGCTGAAACCAATTCTATCTTCAAACATTTTAATATTCATAATTCCACCTCTACTTTCAACTTCTTTGCCAATCTCTACTTATTTTATAATTAGACAGTTCCCATGAAGTATCAATATCTAATATTTTTGTATTCTTTATATTTATCATTTGTATCAAAATAAGTTAATCTAACTTCATCAAAATCATGAAAATCTATGTCTTCCCCTTTTATCATGAATTCTAAGTCATATCTTCTTATTTCTCCAGCATCAACTAAGAATGAATGTGATCCATTATCTCCCAATACAATATCTCTAGTAGCTGTTAACTGTTTAGTTTTAGAAATAAATTCTCCAGCCGAATATAGAGATAAATTAATATTTCTTACAATCTGTCTCGTTCCTTTTGTATTATGAATTTCAATCCATAATGGTACATCAAAATATATTTCGTTTTTCTTCATAAAATCCCCAAGGATTTGATGTAATTTTATTATATACCGTTTTATAGTAAATATTAGTTTTCCCACGTTCCATCAAAAGCTTGGTAATAATCGCTTGTATTAGCAATGTAATAGAGGAGGAAATTATTGAAATAAATGCACCTAGTAATAAAGAATTATTTAAAAGTAATTTAAAAATTTTATCATAGATTTTTTTTTTTCCCATCATAATCAATTTTATCTAAAATTGTCTTATTTACTTCTTGTAGTTCAATCATGCTAATATGATCCACATCAATATCAAAGTTGGTCAAGGTTGCCAAACTTCGATTCTAGTTCTAATAATAAGTCTAGCAACATAATTTTTACATTATTTAAAAAATGTTTCTAAACTAGCTTTATTTACAACCTGTTCTAATCGATAACATTGAATACTCGATTTACTTTACACTAGATACCATCGGTGCGAGTTCAATTAGATCATAAATCATCTCAACAGATAAATTACGTTCAATCGTACCTATTCCATCATTAATTTGACGCTCTCTCTTAAGATCTTTTTGGCTTCATCTGTAAAAAAGATTCTGATAGTGGCGCTGAACTAATATTAAAACTCCCATTTATTCCTGATTACCTTTATATATATGAAATTTCTTTCCTATATTGAGGAATTTCATCATCTAACTCATATCCTTTTAGCTCTTTTTCAATCCATTTCTGCAAATGAAAATTATTTAATGAGTATGTAATTACTTTTAATCTTAATAGTGCACTTTCTAGACTAATATTATCTTCAGCTATATCTCTAATTAATTGACTTTTTTTGTCATTTCCTTTTCTCCTTTGTAAGGAACTATTCTCTTGTACTGTTAATTCAATTTCTTTTAATAAACTAACATTTTTTATAGCCCCTCACCACGTCCTTTTAAAAATGAAAAGACGCACCAAAAAAATTTCAGCTAATTTTTCAACTGTTTAGTCTTAAAATTTTATTGCTTCTCTTTCGCCTTATAAGCTATATAGTAATATAATAACAATAAATACAAAATAAGTGATAACTGTTAGTTCTTGAATGACTAAAAACACCCCAGAAAGCTCTACAAAAGCGTCCTGAGGCTTTCGTTTAATACTAATATAATTATATCAAAATGGTAATAAAAATCCATATGAAGCGAAAATGACTAGATTAAGGATATTAAGAATACAGAAACAACTATATTTAATTTAGTGGTATTGATATTATTCATTGAAAATACTTCAATCTTTCTTTACTATGTAAATGGCATCTGTAATTCTTTATTTTATAAGCTCCGAAACAACAAATTTAGTACCTTTTTGGTACCTAATTACTTATAAATATTACATTAAATGTAACAAATATAATAGAAACTCCTTTTAAAGTACGCGATATAATAGTAATTTAAGCATATAATATAAACTCTTTGTAAAATACGGTCTCAAATAAGAACCAACACAGAACCACTTCCCTTTCGGAGTGGTTTTTTGATCTAAAAATATGAACATGTAAGGAACACTTTCTGAAAAATCGTTTTCATTGTCTTCTCCTCTATCCTCTGTTATACTTGGATTATCAAAGAAAGGAGTCAAGAATATGACATTATCCAATAAATTCACACTTTCTCTTGCCTCACTGGCAATTCTTGGTCTTTTAGCAGCCTGCTCGAACCAGACAGCTCAAACACCTGCAAACTCTGCTAGTTCACAACAGGTTTCTTCGAGCACTTCAAGCTCTAAAAGTTCACAAATGGCTAGCCAAGCTGAAAATCTAGACGGTACATACAAAGGGACTGATGAAACTGATCAGATCACTCTGACCCTTTCTGGTACGACGGGCACATGGGAAGAGCTTGAAAGGGATGGCGAGAAAGAAAGCAAGCCTGTAACCGTTCACACTGACAATCATACTCTCACTGTGGGGATGATCTCAAATATTATAAACTAGAAGGTAACCAACTCACTATTGAAGATGACGATCGTGATCCTTCTGATACCATTGTATTAACTAAATAGTATAAAAAATAAGAGGTTAGGATGTTGATCCCAACCTCTGTTTTTATCTTAATGGAACTGCATTCCACCATCCACGATAATGGTTTGACCTGTGATGTAGTTTGAATCAGGTCCAGCAAGGAAGCTAACCGCTGCTGCTACATCTTCTGGTTCTGAAAGACGTTTCAAAGTGATATCTTTAGCGAATGTTTGCATACCCCATTCGTCATCTTTACCTGCGTTCTTACCAACTTCATGAGCAATGTCAAACATCATTGGAGTCTTCACGATACCTGGTGCATAGGCATTGACAGTGATTCCTGAATCCGCCAAGTCACGCGCCAAAGTCTGTGTGATACCACGAACTGCAAATTTAGTACCACCATAAACAGTCAAGTTAGGGTTACCTACAACACCTGCTTGTGAAGTTGCATTGATGATTTTTCCGCCATGGCCAAGTGCTTTGAATTGAGCTTGTGCAGCTTGAGCACCCCAAATCACGCCACCAACGTTAATAGCAAATGTACGTGTAAATTGTTCTTCTGTAATTGTATCAAGTGGTGTAGTTGGCGCAACACCTGCATTGTTCACGACAACATTCAAATCTCCAAAATGGTCAACAACTTTTTGGAAAGCTGCAGCCACTTCTGCTTGTTTGGATACATCAGCAACGACCGCAAAAAGCATTTTCTGCGGACAACTCAGCAACTGCTTTTTCAGCTGTTTCAGCATTGTAGTCCAATACTCCAACCTTAAAGCCATCTTGTACCAAGCGTTTTGCGATTGCAAAACCAATTCCTTGACCAGCACCTGTGACAATAGCTACTTTAGACATATGATTCCTCCTTGGTATCAATGATACCAGCAAACGTTCCTATCAGAACAGCAAGGGTTGACAACTAGTTTTGATGGGGTCTATTATAAATATCCGACAAAACTATGCTAACAGTATACTCTTTTGTGAAAAATATTTCAAACTCTAGCCTGTTTTTTTGAAAAAAAATAGTTTATTTATATGATATTTTTATTTAGTGATAAATGAACTGGAACGTGAAATAGAGTAAAGCATTTTTTTTTAGCCAAAACAGATAACTGTTCTATTCTGTAAAAACTACATGAGGCTGGGACAAAAGTCCTAGCCTCTCAATTATTTTTGGATTGTCGAGCAAGACGCAGTGGTTGAGTGGGCTCTACTACGCTGATTTCATCAGCTTTTACAGCCCTACTCAACTGTGCGGAGGTGGGACGACGAAATCGAATTCTAACGAATTACCGATTTCTGTCCCATTCTCTCATAAACTATTCATTTGATGAATCCCTTTAGTCATCAGACTCCGCAAATACTTGAGTAGCTTTGACTGCTTTCTTCCACCCCTTGTACAGCTCTTCCTTTCGAGATTCATCCATCTTGGGTTCAAAGATTTGGGCTGCTCCATGAAGAGATTTTAATTCTTCCAAGTCCTTCCAATAGCCTACAGTCAGACCTGCTAGGAAGGCCGCTCCTAAAGCAGTTGTTTCCAAGTTTTTCGCGCGGGCAATCGAAATTCCAAGAATATCTGCCTGAAACTGCATTAAATAATCATTTTTCGCTGCTCCTCCGTCTACTTTTAGGACAGGGATAGGAGTCTTGGCATCTACCTGCATGGTGTCGATGATATCGCGTACTTGATAGGCAATGGATTGAAGGGTTGCTTTGATAAAGTCTTCCTTGGTCGTTCCCCGGGTAAGTCCGAAGACAGAACCACGCGCCTCTTGATTCCAATATGGTGCTCCAAGACCCGTAAAGGCAGGGACCACATAGATTTCATCCTGGTTCTGGGACTTCAGAGCATAGGCTTCAGATTCAGGTGAATTGTCTATCATTCGCTAGACCGTCACGAAGCCATTGAATGGCACTTCCAGCGATAAAGATCGATCCTTCAAGGGCATAGTAGACCTTGCCATTAATCCCATATCCAATCGTCGTCAGCAGGTTATTCTCTGATAACTGCATCTCTTCACCCGTATTCATGATGATGAAGGATCCAGTTCCATAAGTATTTTTGACCATACCAGGTTCAAAGGCCAATTGACCAAAGAGGGCAGCTTGCTGGTCTCCTGCCATCCCTGCAATCGGCACTTGTCCACCGTAGAAATGGAAAGGCGCTGTCTTGCCATAGATTTCAGAGTTTGAACGCACCTCAGGAAGCATGGCTTTAGGAATGTTGAGAATTTCTAAGATTTCATCGTCCCATTTCAGTTCCTTGATATTGTAAAGCATGGTACGGGCAGCATTGGAATAGTCTGTCACGTGGGCAGCTCCATCCGTCAGCTTCCAGACCAGCCAAGTATCAATGGTCCCAAAGAGCAATTCTCCTTTTTCCGCACGCTCTTGTGCCCCTTTAACATGATCCAAAATCCAACGAACTTTAGTTGCTGAAAAGTAGGCATCGATGACTAAACCTGTCTTTTGGTGGAAGGTTTCTACATAGCCTTGGTTTTTAAGTTCTTCAGCCAGTGGAGCAGTTTGCCGTGATTGCCAGACAATAGCATTGTAAATAGGAAGGCCTGTGTTCTTATCCCAAACAACTGTCGTTTCCCGTTGATTGGTAATGCCGATCGCCTCGATTTGATTGGGCTTGATGCCACTTTCAATAAAGACCTCAGCAATCACCGACTGAACAGAGTTCCAAATTTCATTGGCATTGTGCTCCACCCAACCAGCCTGAGGAAAAATCTGAGTGAACTCTTTTTTTGACTAGAGCTGACCTTTTCTCCTTTTTTGTTAAAAATGATGGCACGAGAACTAGTAGTTCCTTGGTCAATAGCCATGATAAGGTTTCTGGTGACATAAACTGTCCTCCTAAATAAGGTACTTAAACATCTTGTTCTTTCATAAACTAGTATACTCTATTTCATCTAGGATTTGTATCCATTTTTTAATAAATTACAGTCTAAAATTTTCCTTCTGCTTCTAACTCTATCAGATCAAATTAAAAGAGCCCTAAGGTTTTTCTTCCTAGTATTCAAATGCTTATCAAGATCTGCTCTAATCTAACCGATTTAAGAACTCCATGGTCGGACTGTCTTGGTAAAGTTCTTTGAGAGGAATCTTATGATAGGCAGAAATCTCTTCCGATGTCACACCGTAACGAATCAAGAGATCATAAATACGATTTAAATCATGACGTAATTCATCCGTAATGAGGACATTATCGCTCGTTTCTTTTGTTTTCCAATAATAAGTTGGCAGAACTTCCTTGGTTTCTATTAAAATAGTTTGCAATAAAGTTCCCCATGACTATCCTTCTGAGAGATATCTGCTCCAAGTTCTAACATTTTTTAAAAACCTTGAAGGATTGGTCAGCCTTTTCCTTAGACGAATACACCTCATATTGACCATTCCAACGTTTGATCATGCGCCTACAGTCAAATACAGCTCTTCCACCGGCAGTTTGGATGACCGGTTGACAAAATGGATTAAGCTCTGTCGGTTCTTCGATAAAGTTAAGATCTGCACCTCTATCAATGAGTAAGTCTGCAATATCTAAATGTCCCGATTTAATAGCGACTTGAAGAAGGGATTGGCCTTGATCTCTTTTAGGTTTGTCACCTGAAACAGCATTGACTTCTTCAGGCTTTTTATCCAATATCTGACGGACAGCCTCTATATCTCCTCTTCTCAATAACTGAAAAACCAGAAGGATAATCTGAGTGAATAGAACTCTGAACTAGCAAAAGGACAGCCAGACTATCGATTAGCATATGGGCAAGGATACAAGGAACAGCTCCTTTCGAGTACTCTTTAAGAGCTCCCAAAAAGAAAGCTATTACCTAAAATCATCAGGTAAAAGATGAGATAGTTGGAGGAGCCTGCTGTAATCCAAGGGAGTTGATAGATAGGGATATGCCAGAGGAACCAGACAATGGAAAGAACCATCATTTTAGTTATAAAGTGCTTACTAAAGTAAAGATGTTCTTGTAAAAACCAACGCCAACCTACTTCTTCCAGCCCCCCATATAAAAGGTCCAGGGAAAATATAGTAAGAAGGCCAAGAGGGTGTTCCCAGTAAAGCTAACATTCCTGAGAAAGAATGAGGTTCCATAGTAGATGACTGGAATGAAGAAAGCTAGGATCCAGGACAGGGGACTTTCTTTTTGAAGAAAGACCTTTTGAAAAAATTCCCCCAAGGATTTGACTTCCCTCAACACAAGAGAAAAGACAGCCGCCATAATCATGGGGATCACAGTTCATTAGGATAAACAGCAGTGAAGCCCCCATACTACTCCTATCTGGGAAAAACCAAAGGATAACTTGCCCAACTAGAAAGGTAGCAAGGAGGTCAGTCAGTGCATACCAGATAGCTACTGATTGTTTTGAAATAAATTTGCTCATTTTTCCTCCGTAAACAGGATAATAAATCAGATAGATCGTTGATTTAATCGCATCGACTCAAAAGATGGTATTGTTCACGATCTTTATAAATCTTACTTAATCTTGTGTTTATTCATTTTTTCTTCAAAGATGCCTGTCATGATTTTTCGCAGCTCTTGGCCTTCTTTTTCAGGAAGGTCCCTTGGCGTTTGGCTACTGCGTAGAGTTCAGGGTATTGCTTGGCTACACGCTCGACTGTCTTAGTCGTCGCATGCCCTCTGACAAAGAAAGGAATGCGTTTTATCCATTCTTGTGGTACGAGAGCGAGCAACTTCTTAGCCGCTTCCTTGTCGGAAATCTCAGCTGTACTCAAACCCTTTTTCGATTTGTTCTTGTTCTTTTTCAGTAAAATCTTTTAATTCCATACCTTGCTCCTCTTTATCTTTATATAGAAGATTTTACACCCTTGTATGAGAATATACAACTGATTAAGATGAATGAGGCAAGTCATAAAATACCATAAAAAGATAGGCTCAATTTTTTTTCCAAAAATACCATACAAAAAAAATCTGATGAATTTGCTCAACCTCTGTCTCTAAATTGTCACTGTTGTCTAACTGATTTCCCATACTATTAAGAGCATCCATGACATTTAAGATAAGCTCTGTCGATAGGTCTTCAGCAATAGCCCCCTCTTCTTTTCCTAGCTCAATATAAGCACGATAGATATCACATTTTTTTTTTTTGCAGTGATCGCTTTCGCTAAGAGAGTTGAAAAAGTAGGTTCTTTCACCATTTTATCTTGAAAATATTCCGAGATTTGCTGACTCATTTTCTCCTGACATAGGAAAAAGCCTGGTTTAATTTTGTTTTAAAATCTAGATTACTATTTAAAATATCCTCAGCTTGCTGTGTGACTTCTTCAAACAAGTCATTAACACAGAGAGCTACCAAATTATCTTTGCCCCCGAAATAATTGTAGATAGAAACAGGAGATACTTCTGCTGCCTCTGCAATAGATTTTATACTCGTTTCCTTAAAACCTTTGTCTTTAAATAATTGTAAGGCTGCTTGAATAATCGCTTGCTTCTTTTTCTCAGTCGTCTTTTGATATTGATTCATGTGAACACCTCTGTTACTACCAATTGTAGCATAAGTTTGAAATTAATGAGCATATATTTCATTTTTTCTTGCTATTCTTACTAGCTTTCTCTATAATAAAGTTTGAATTTAAACCATCTATATTTCAAACTTTATTTTCAAAAATGGGAGGGAACATGCTCATTCAATATCTTATAAAGCAATCTAGAAATCCGAGTGGTCTTGTCGGTCGATTGATTACCAACATCTGGTCGTCCTATTTCAAGGAACTCAGCCTTTGGGCAATCAAACAAACCACTATCCCTAACAATAGTCGTATTTTAGAAGTCGGTTATGGCGGTGGTAGCACTATCAAGAACCTACTTGCTTTAGATAAAAATCTTGACATTCATGGCATTGATATTTCCGAAGAGTCTTATCATACTGCTAGACGAATTCATTCAGATGCTATAGAAAACAGAAGTGTTAAGCTGAGGATTGGCAATGTAGCAAACCTTCCCTACCAAAATAATGATTTTGATTTGGTATTTGCCATCCAGACACATATTTTCTGGGAGGATTTAAAACAGAGTTTTCAGGAAATCTATAGAGTCATGTCCAATCCTTCCACTTTGATTATTGCTTCCGAGAAAGAAAAAATAAAATATCATATGACAGATTATGCTCATTCGTGATTCCTTTTCTATTCTTTCATCTAGTTCATGACTCTATTAGATTTGGAGCATCCCCTAATCCTCATCGACCCAAAGATGGTATTGTTCACAGTGTAGACATCGAAAGGGATAGCCACACATAGAACCATCCTTGACTAAGTATTCAGCCACATCCTGAAATTCATTACGTGACTCGTATTCTGCTAAGACTTGCTCAGCAATGCCCATTTCTTCCAGTTCACGAGTGCCAACTGTCCCCAGATAGGCACAGTAGTCTTGGCAACAAGAGAGCCAATATTCGCCCTGCCAGCTACTATAGACTGGAGTTTGACAGAAAGAGAATCTGGTCTTTTCCTTATCCATGACCCCTTGCCAATCAGCATCTTGTATAAACTCTGCTTCAAACTTCTGGGCAGCACGACCTGTAGCAATACAAGTCGGACAGAGATGGCTTAGCTCCTCCACACAATAAGGTCTCAGAGCATAATAGATGGTGTGGTCTTCCCCACACGAAGGGCAGGTCTTAGGCTCCCCTTCCTTAAAAGGAACCGTCGCTAGTGGATCGGATGATAGCGGAAGGTTGGCAATTCACTGACTTTCTCCTTATGAGCCTCTTTTTCTTTTTCGGTCAAGGGACGAGGGAGAGCAAAGCGATCTCCATGACTGAGACTCATCTTTTCTAAGGTAAATATTTTCTTAACTTGCTTGCGATCAGACTTGTCTACTAACTCTGAGAAGAGATCAAAGGCACTGGCATACAAGCCCAACTCATGATACACATCACAAGACCTGCTTAGCTTCTAGAGTTTCCAGTAAGGTCAGCCGATCCGCAAATTCATAGAGAGCCAGTACGCTGGATGAATCCTTATCTTGCGCTTGGAACTGCTTTTTAAGTGGATATATTCTTTCATAGAATCGTTCATAGAATTGCTCACTTTCGTTTTTTACAGAGAATCAAATCCTAGTTTTGTTTCCTTCAGGTGATTGTATTCTAGCGTTGAAAATGTACTTTAAACCCATACTTACCAGCATTTTGCTTGAGTTTTTCAACCAGCAGTTCATTCTGTTTACTTTTACCAAAAAGAAGGAATGGTCTTTCCATTTCTGAGTTCGATATAGAAAGCGTAGCGACTCCCACCACCAGCGCGACCACGGGCAATAAAGTGGGTTATCTGCTTCATCTCTTTCAATGGGATCATACGACGGCTGAAGCACAAAGACACATGAATGTAGAAGATGCCATTCGAAATGGTAAGGTGAAAAAATGAACCTCCGTTACGTCGACTAGCCACCCGACGAACGAATAACGTAATGCTGAAGAAGCCAATAAAAACAACACCTAATAATAGTGGTCCAGATTCTAAAATCTTCATTCCATTTCTCCCTCCATAAATTCTAAATACACAGTACAATTGTTGACTCGGCTTTAATCAGTATGCTTTTTAGTCTTTGTTAATAAGATGATGACACCCACTAAGATTAGAATTCCAATTATAAAAACAACAAGCTCTAATTCTTTAAATCCTTCAATAAAAGGGTAGGACATACATACTTGCTTCTACTAATAGAAAACCGATAAGAATAAGGGCTAGAGCAAAGTAGTTCCGTTTTTTATTCATCTTTAGGTCCTTTCCTTAGCTGGGTTCCCATCAAACTTAACTAGCTGGAAATTCTATTTGGTTTCAACCCATTTTTCATTGTCCATGATAAAGGGCTTAGCTAGACCTTCGCCTGTGTAGTCTTGGTACTTGGTCTCCAAGTATTTGTAGACATCTTCTTTGGTCGCAAACTTGATAGCTTGGTAAGGCTCTTCGAAGGTTAGCTTTTCGACAAAGAGATAGCCGTCCTTGGCAGGAACCAAGACACCGACGTGCCCGACAAAAAGCGTGTTGCCATCTAGGTTATCATGAACGATGACAGAGAGCATGCGTGCATTTTCATTGAACTTAAAATGAGAAAAATATTCCTCCATCTTCTTGGCATGGACCTTTGACATCCGTTGTAGCCTCTGTCGGAACCCGTGAATACAGAATGTTAAAGGCTTCCTTGTCTGCCTCATCGAAGACCTTGCCTTTGTCAATGGCATCATTGTCCACGAACAAGAGCTCACTATCCGCCTGCTGCTTAGGGATCTCGATGCGGTTCTTCAGCAGAGTATAGCTATTGATCCGACAGTTAGTTCCGACGAAATCTCCCTTTTCTTGGTCCATAAGTCACTGATCTTCTCAACATTGTAGTCTGTTTTTTTGAAGGTGCTGAAGTCACCCGTCAAGCCGACCGAGCCAACAATGCTATCGTAGTCTGTTACCAGACCCAAAAACTTGTCTACACTTTCCTGATCCAAATAAGCAGACAAGAGAGCCCGCACTTCTTCGACACTCGCCTTGCTGTTGAGGTTGCTGTATGTTCCCTTGTAGCGCTCCTTATCTGAACTAGATTTCTGTACAGTGGAACTTGCCTGCTTTTCCTTGGATTGCTTTTTGGTTGCTACCACAAGCCACTAAAGCAAAAGATCGCCAAGGCACAGCATTGTTTTTTTTAAGGAGCATGATTGGTTTTTTTAGATGGTTTCATAAATTGGTTCCTTCTCTATTGATTAAAATGTTTGTTCTATAAATTTTCATAATAAGGCTCTCTTCAGATAGTTTTAGATTTCTTAGCATCTTCGAAATAGTAATTCTACTTTTTAGCCACCTTTCCTTAAATTATTTGTTATCATCTCATTTTTTTAAAATAACATAGGCGAGTGGGTCTGATGTTAGTTTGGTGCAATGTTGGTATCCATTCCAAATCTTCATTTTGCAAAAGGATATTTCTCTGGTAAAAATCCTTTAGCGCCAATCAGATCAAATTCTTTCGATCCATATGAGAAGGTGCAGTTCAACTGCTCCTCTTTTGATAGACTCGGTAATTCAACAAATGCACAATCATGACAAATATGTCTGATACTATCCTCATCCATAGTTATAAAGTTATCAGCCATTACTTCTGCCGTTTCACCATAAAGTGCAACTTTTTTTTTGACAGCTAAACTTCTATTCTTTTCCGATGCTTATAGATAAAGAATATATTGTAAATACTTCATGGAGCCTCGAAGCTTGCCAGACACTACAACCTTCAAACACGGCTTTATGGATTTTAATGTTGTTGTAATTCAACAATTGAAGTAAAACCACTGCACCTAAAGAAGCACCTTTTGCAGATCCAACTCATCAATTTGATATTTTAAATACTCATAAATACTCACTTTCCCTTTTGCAGATAGATAGGGAATATTCACCGTGTGCGGATAAATCTGGAATCAAATACCTGTATTCATTCCCCATCTGGTCTGAATAACAACTGTTTGATTAATCATAGGATAGCATTGGATGGACTAACAATACGACCTTATTTTTTTCAGAATTCACCTATTTTCATATAGGACCCTATTAACATTTAAATCATTATATTCTTATTTGAAAACTGCAATGGAGGTAACTATCTGCTAGCATTCCAGCAAGTTATAATCCAAAAATATTTTCAAATATCAAAAATTTTTTCATAATGAATAGTTTAATTTTTGTCAGTTCAATGAGGATCTTTCATCCCTCTGGAACTGCTTTTGAAACAATATTATATCATGAAATATTGTTCATTTTTATTTATAGTTTAAATTTTATGCTAAACAAGTGACTATTTTAAAAAATAACTTGTTCATTTGGCAGACTAAAAATCTATAATAAGATTATTTAATCTTTATGTTTGTTCATCTTTTCTTCAAAGATAGCTGTAATCTTGACGGAGCTCTTCTCCTTCTTTTTCAGGAAGGTCCCTTGACGTTTCGCCACGGCATAGAGTTCAGGGTAACACGCTCGACTGTCTTAGTCGTCGCATGCCCTTGACAAAGAAAGGAATGCGTTTAATCCATTCTTCGGTACAAGAGCAAGCAATTTCTTGCTTCCTTATCAGAAAGCTCAGCCGTACTCAAACCTTGCTTGATTTGTTCTTGTTCTTTTTTGTAAAATCTTTTAATTCCATATGAATCTCCTTATTCTATATTCTAAGGAAATTATACACCTATGCAGGAAAAAGTTAAAGGAACCGAAAAATAGAGCAGGTAAGTCAGCCCTGTCCTTTCGTTAAATCTTATGAAGTTTATATTATTTCCATTTATGGAGCATCTCCCTTTTCTAAATCACTTGCCTCAGTTAGTTTTTTATGATCGTAACTCTTACTAAATTGTCTAATCAGAGGAATAGTACTTTAGTGATGGTTAATCAAAAATGTTTTCAGTTGATCTTGAAATTTTTCATTGGACTTGTTTTGTAATCATCACTGTTCAAATAGCGATCATAAATAGAAATTTGTCCTTATTTTTCATTATGCCACTTTTCATAACTTTCTACCGCAGCTATCTTAGCTTCATTAACCTCTTTTAAGGTCTTCATATGAAAACTAGAACTCAGTTCATCAACATAATCCTGTTCTTCTCTGCTTAGCTCAAAGGTTGGAAGGCTATCTAAATATTGAATATACTTCTTAAATGCTTCTTCTCCATCTTTTTGACAATCCTGTAAAAAAGGTTGATACGCAGCAAATAAGCATTGCCCCAAGTATCCTGGAAATGCTCTTTTTCTTATAAATGGAATCCTCAGCTTCGATGACCCAAGTTTTTCATTGATCAGATCCGTGTCTGCACCTTTGATATAGAGATCGAACACTACTTTTCCGTTTCTCATCACTTTCTAGTTCTTGCCTTTTCTTCTGAGAATACTAGATGCAGTAGCCCCATCTGACTTCAGACAGTCCTTTATTTCTGTTATGGTTAGCCCTAATTTTTTTTAAACAAGGCAATCTTATTCAGAATCTCTACATCCTTTTCCGAATATTCCCTATACCCATTTTCTAGTCTTCGAGGATGAATAAAACCTTTTTCTTCATAGTATTCTAGTGCTTTTCGAGTTAAACCTGTTATTCTTTGAATATCATTTCTTAACATGATCTTGCACCTCCTTTACTATATGATACTCCTGTCCCCAAGGGGCATGTCAACCTTTACCTTATAAACAGAAGACAATCATTTTTCTAATCTCTTTTATCTCTTATTATAACAAGGTTCCACGAATATATCAGTCATAAAAAAAGAAAAACAGCCAACCATTGGGTTAACTGCTTAAAAAAGTTGTCTAGTTAATTATTAGAAGAATCAGTATCCAAATTTATTTTTAAATCGTTTCCAGTCTTTCCATCTTGGTAGTAGAAAAATTCAGACAGGTCTTCTTCAAGAAAATACGAAGCATATCTTCCATATCTAAGGAGAGGTCTAGATTTGGCAATTCTTTCAGGTTCTCCCACCAGACTTCCCTCTTCAGAGGATATTAAGTCTCCTTCAAACTTTTCTGTCTTATAAAAGAGAACTACATAACGAATGTCGTCTTCCACCCAATCTTTCATTCCACACATCTGGGAAGAAGCGATCCTTAAGCCAGTCTCTTCCTTCACTTCACGGATCACTGCTTCCGTAAATGATTCTCCCGCTTCGACATGACCTCCAGGAAAGGTTATGCCTGGCCAGTCCTCTTTTTACGATCCATAACAAGAACTCTATCGCTGTCTCTTACCATACAAAGATTTGTAAACTCAACAGTCTCATTCATACAGATACTTCCTAACTATGTTAGTACTTTTTCTTTAAGGATAGGATAAACAATCTGTACCCTAGTCACCTTTTAGTTGAACTTGCGTATGGGCTAGCAGGTCTCCTAGATGCCTCTTATCTTTCCTAAATATCGTCATTGCTAGTAAAGGAAACTGCGAGTAGAGTCGCCGAAATAGAAAGGATAATGGATAACACATCAAAATCACTATAGAAGCCATGAATCGTGCCCATATGACCGAGTTGCCAAGGTAAAAAATTTGATGACGTTTCTAATCAAGCTAGCCTGCACTGTTTTTTTCTGGTAGACCAGTTCAAGTCCCGCTTTTACCTTCCCAAAACTGCCATCATTTTTATAATCCAAGAATGTGAACAGGAGCGTGATTGGCAAAAACAGAGGTAAAAATACAAGCCACTGCGACTGAATTTCTGTAAACTCTGGGACGCCATTAAAAAAAGATGATGTAAATAAGCATCGAACCTAAAAACAGAAAAACTAAATAAGCTAAAATGAAAAGATAATCAAACAGAAATTCTGTCATTCTTTTTTTAAACGAAATAGGATTGATTGCTAACATCTTCATCACCGTCTCCCCCCTTTCTCATCTCCTATTATAATATAGACCATGAAATAAAAAAGAAGCCTGCAATTTCGATTCCAGGCTTCTTTCTTTTGCTCTTCCCTATAAATAACAAATCCATTTGGCTGAATGTTCAATCGATCATCAGAAATGCTCCCCAAGACTGATCAGATCTGCTTGTTCTCTTTCTAAGACAACGTTTTTCTTGGAGTGGTTAAAGTAGGCTTTGAGAATGTGGCCTTCATGCTGCCATTCTACTGCTACTACATCCGGCTCTACTTCTTTCCAGACCCACTTTACCATGCTGGATCAACATGCCCGCCACTTTTTTCGTAGCTGGATCAAGTCCTTCATAAAGTTCAGCATGTCATTGTCCGCTGACACGCGCTCCCAAGGCATGACACGACGACAATCTGGGTCTGGACCACCAATGAGGGCTAGCTCTGTTCCATAATAGATACAGGGCGTTCCGCGTTGCAGATAGAGGAAGGCGAGAGCAGACTTGACAGACTGAAGATCGCCTTTGGCCGTCGTCAAGATGCGCTCTGTATCATGGGAGTCCAAGAGGTTGAACATAACCTCAGAGATCTGTTGCCTGTAGTACATGGACTGGCTATTAATCTCCCAAATGAAGCGTTGGGTCTCCTTATGCCTCCGTAGGAAATAATCCTTGATACTTTCAGAGAGGGATAGTTCATCACCGCATGGAACTCATCACCATTGAGCCAAGGTTGGGACGAATGCCAGATTTCTCCGAGGATATAGAGGTCCGGCTTCTTGGCCAAGACCGCCTTACGGAAATCTCGCCAGAATTGATGGTCGATTTCATTGGCCACGTCCAGCCGCCAAGCATCGATATCAAACTCTTCAATCCAGTATGTCGCCACCTTCAAGAGATAGGCCTTCACCTCTGGATTAGCCGTATTGAGCTTGGGCATATAGCCCGCAAAGGCAAAAGCATGGTAAGACAAGTCGCGACTATTCCATAGATTTTCTGAGGAGACAGGGAACTCTTTGATATGGAACCAGTCCTTGTAAATCGAATCCTCCCCGTGTTTGACCACATCCTGCCATTGGGGTGAATCATAGCCAATATGGTTAAAGACGGCATCCAGCATGATCTTCATCCCACGCGCGTGAGCCTCTTTCACTAGCTGGCGGAAGGTCTCTTTATCACCAAAATGTTGATCGATTTTAAAGTAATCAATGGTGTCGTATTTGTGGTTGCTCGGTGATTCAAAAATCGGGCAAAGGTAGAGCCCTGTAATTCCTAACTCCTGCAAGTAGTCCAAGTGATCGATGATCCCCTGCAAATCTCCACCAAAGAAATCCAACATTTGAGGGCAATAGAGGCATCCCAAGGACGGACGCCTTCAGGTGACAGGGCTGGATTGCCATTGGCAAAACGCTCAGGAAAAATCTGGTACCAAACTGTCTGAGCCACCCAGTCCGGAACAGCACATCCATCAATCTCATGGATAAAAGGAAGCTTAAAACCGTTCATGACGAAGTCTAGGTTCTCCTTGTTGTAGGCTGCCACACCTCGATCTCCGTACAAGATCTTCTCTCCCGCTGTATCCTCTAATTCAAAGAGGTACTGGATCCGTGCATGGCTGACAGATACCGACACTTGCCAATAATCAAAGAGGTCGTCGGTCGTCACCTTGTCCATTTCTTGGTTGCCTCATATAGATCCTCTATAAAAATAAAAGGATCCCCGTAATGCAAGACAATCCGTTTGATATCCTCTTTCTTAGTCCGGATGCGAATATGGAGCTGGCCATCCTTATAAAGATAGGCGTACTCCGATTCAGGCCGGTGATAAATCGCTGTTAATTCCATCTGTCTCGTCTCCTACTTTCCTTTCTTTTCATCATTTACCAATTTATGCAAACGATTACACAAAACTCATTCTAGTATACAACTTTAGAAAAAGGTTTGCAAGATCTTGTGAGATAATTTTAGACTACTCACTTTTTAAGATTGTAATGCAATACAAAAAGCCCAGCAATTGGGCTTAAAGACCTTTATTAAAGCAGTGACTTTACCTTATAAGCATCACTTTATACTGTTTCCTACAAAAAAATATACTACAGGCCTATAATTCTGTTAAGAGTTTATTGAACAGTTGTTCGAGCTTACTAGTATCTCCATAAACTGTTCCATCCATATATAAGTGATAGATATCATCATCTAAACCAATTGAAATTTCACATTCATAGCCTTTCATCAAAGCTAAAGAACGAATAACTTCTCGTTGAGTACGACCGTTTCCTTCTCGAAATGGATGAAAATAATTTAGATTATCTAATATCTCAGCTAAACTTTTACAAATCTCAATTTTATTATTTGCGTTAAGTAGATAGTTTGAAAGCAAAGTATTTAAAAATTTTTCTGCCATATCAAAAGACTGAACTGGCATAAAAGGATTACCGCTTTTAGAGATATTTACTTGACGGTATTGACCTGCCCAAGTATACATTCCTTCAAAAAGAAACTTATGAATCTTTAAAATATCTGAAACAGTATTTACTTCAATTGGATTAATAAACAGTTTTAAACTTTGGCTTGCTACTAAACGATATTCTAATTCTCGTGCTTTATTATCATTTTTCTCATTAAATTTATTTATGAGAACAGGTGAATGGGGATAGGTGTATAAATTATCAGGGTCTATATAATCATACCCATCATATATTTTTCTAACCATTATCCAACTCCTAGTGCAACTGCCTCTTCTCTCAGTCGCTCCACATCTTCTACCGTGGGATGCCATCCTTCAATCATATTGGTGCTCAGAGCAAACCAGACGCTCTTAAAAACCTTTTTGTTATCAAAATCACACCCATAATCATCATTTTTCTTTATCTACATCTAAGGTCATATTCTACCTCCGTCCTATTATTATAGCATATTTTAAATCATTTTAGTTCTCCTATTTAGTACTTACCCTACACAAAAAGCCCAGCAAATGGGCTTTCTCATTATCAAAATAACTGATCTTCATTCCTTACTTGTATGCCGCTTTCCAAGACTTAGCGCTTGCTCTTCTGACATCTGAACCACCTTAGAAAAATTAGTATTGCGAGGCATACTGTCCAAAGAGTACCAATAAACATCCGCACTCCCATTTCTGGCTACATAAACTACTGGAGCCAGTTGACGAGTTGGTGCTACAGGTTCGACAGGTTGGACTGGCTGAGCTGGTTCTACTGCTTGACTCGGTTGAGGGGCTTGACTTGGTTGCGTCTCTACAGAAGGGCTGGCTGGTTGTGGTTGGCTACTTGGTTCTGTCGGCACTAAAGATGGCAGCAGTCCCCTTCAGATAGTCAATGGTCGCATTCTTAGAGTAGTTGTCCAAGGTCACGGTGGTGATCCCATAAGCATCTACAGATTCTTTGGGACTTCTTAAGTTTATTGGTAGAAGGTTGCCATCTCGATCAATCCCAACATATTGCAAGGTCACCTTGTCGAGGAATTAATTCATCACCCGCATAAAACAGGCGTCACCTTGTAGTCCAACCAGTAATTGGGGTGAGTGGCTAACCAACTATCCAAGCGCTTTTCATAGTAGAGCATCCCCTCATCATTACGATCAGCGGTTCCTCTATAATTTCCACGTATTGGTCCATGCAGTTAAGGGAACTAAATTTTTCCCTTCATTGGTCAGACCACTAAATTGATAGCCGACCAGATGCCCTCTATGGAACAACCAGGCCTTCTTCCCTTTGTTTCCATAGGAAGCTTATAATTATGCCAGCCAACCGGATTATAGTTGAGACGTGGTTCTCTTTTTTTCTTTGGTTCATCCTTGTCCTGTAACTGAATATGAGCTGAAGTCGCACGACCTAAATGATCAAACTCACCTAAAACGAGCTGCTTGTTACCAGTAAAAGCTAGCAGGATGAGACTTTGGTAATCGAGTCCCGTTTGCTGAGCTTGAACCCCATGAACAAAAGCCAAGGTCATGAAAACCGCGACTATCCCAACGATGACATTTTTCAAAAATCGTTTTGTAACCATGAATAAACTCCCGTATTACTATCTAGTATTATTATAGCAGAAAAAAGCGGTTACAAACATAGAAGATCTGTTTAGATTTCGATTTTTAGTTTACCAAATATAACGATGGATCCCCTATACCAAGTTTTTACATTTTACATTTATACCAGTTTCATCTTTCAATTATATGTTTTTAATGAGTTAATTTTCAATTTGATGTTCTTTGATATACAAAATACGGACCAGTATTTAAATATATAAAATGATCTACAACAATTCTAAATCAACTTATATTCATACCACTCTCTTCATCTACTTTCTGAAATCCCAAAGCCAAAAACATTCTTTGACTTTGAGTATTAAAAGGATAAATTTGAGCAGTTACCTTAACCATTTCTTTCTCTTTGGCCATCTGTATCATTTCAGAAATACACCGTCTTCCGATCTGTAAATTCTGATACTCTTTGCTGATCACTATAGAAAGCTCTGAATTATCTTGAAGTGTCACATCTCCAACTAACCCTCCCTCATATTGAACATAATAGCAAGAACCGTGTGAAGTTAGGTAATCATACATTTTATGAAGTTTTGTTACATCGTAAATCTGATCAGTATTA
>VOFH01001907.1_pt1 | contig 24761 bp, 51 predicted proteins | sample 5384091 | NCBI WGS metagenome assembly VOFH01 (sample SAMN12384727, study PRJNA508395) | human gut metagenome | isolation source: healthy gut G | host: Homo sapiens
GGATCACGTCCGTGATGGAAATGGCCGCCAGTGTCCGGCGGTCCATGCCTCCGGCTGCGCAATGTGATTGATTAAGTGCAGCAGCCCGCCCTGGGGCAGAAATCTCTCTCCCTTTCGGTAGGTCGTCCCGGCGTCATACGCGGCGGCGGCCGCCACTAGCCAGCAGCGGCACCTGCCGGTCGATCTTCTCCCAGTTTTGGTTGAGCATGGTTTCAATATTAAAGGTGTCGGCTCCGTCCGCTACAGGGTCCTTCATCAAAAGGTTCAGATTGGGCGTATAGCTCGCCATTACTCTCTCCCTCCCCAAATTGTTTTGAGCGTCAGCTGCTGCATCTGGGTCAGTGTTTTTAACCTGGTGGATCTCCCTGATCAGGAGATACCGGAAGAAGTAATCCATGGGCAAAGATGGGCCGGGATGGTGCGGCCGATGGCCTCCTGCAGCGCCTGCAGGTCCTCCGGGACCCCATAGTCCCCCACAAAGGTCACCTGGATCCTGCCGCCTGCAAAGCCCACTTCCACCTCGCCGTTGCGCCAGGCGTCGCCACGGCCTGGATGGTCTCAATGCTCACCTTACCGCTGGAGCGGTATCGGGCAGCCAATACGCTGCGCCGGCTCTCCAGAGTGGCGCCGGCAGGCGGCACGATCCCCGCCGCCCGCTCTTCAATGGCCAGCGCCCAGGTGATGGTCTCCAGGGACAGCTGCGCCCGGATTTCCAGGGACTGCCGGCTCTGATCCTCCAGGACGCCCAGGATGGCGTCTGCCAGAGCCAGCACCCAAGGGTCCTGGCGGTACTGCTGGGGAAGATTACGCATCAGCTCCATACTGGATGCTCACCTCCCCCAAAACGGCCGCCTGCCGCTCCCTGATGGCCACATTGGCGGTGGCGCCATTGACCGTCAGTCAGATACATCCTGCACACCGTCCGCCTCCAGAATGGCTGCGTTGATCCGGGCGTAGCTCACATAGTTCTGGGTAAAGGCATGCTCTTGAGATAGTCCGACACCGCCGCCTTAACGGACGCCGTCACCGTCTCCTGCACCGCGTCGGGCAGCATCTGCACCGTCATGGAGAGGGTCAGTTCCACAGCCTCCGCCCCGCTCACATAGCAGTAGCGCCGATGGGGGCCTCTCCTCTCCCAAGCCCCTTGCTGCCGGGGTCGATATGGGTCTGGACCCGTTCCACCAGCTCCCCGTCTGCCGGCTGTCCGTCCACATCAATGAGCACCACGTCCACGGTATTGTCCCCGTGGCCCAGGGGATAGATCTGCACGCCGCCCCGCCGGTGACCTCCAGGGCCCAGAGCCGGTAGTGGTACTGGTTTCCGCTGGTGGGCGGTGTCTGCAGCCGCAGGAGATAACGCTCATAATAGGCCTCGTCTGTCTCGGCGTCATAACCTCCGGTGAGTGCATTCGAATTGGACACCGACACGATACCGGCGATCTGCACCGGCATCATGGTGACGCTCCCGGCAGGCAGATTACCAGCCGCCCCCGGCGTGGTGCAGCGGATGGCAACCTCTCCGCTGCCGGTGATGTCCACGGTGGCCGTGGCGGCAAACTGGATGCCTCCGGCGGACTCAAAGAGATCCCCCTCATTGACAGTGCCGTTGCCCGTCACCTGGAGGATGCCGGATGCGCAGGTGGGCGGGTTGCGCACAAGGCCGGACCGGCTCTTGACGTAACGCTCCAGATCCTCCCGGTGAGGTTGGCGGGGTCCAGCTTGCCGCCGTCTCCTGCAGCTGTGCCTCCAGCTCCTCCATCGGGATTGCGGCCGCCGCCAGCAGGTCATAGGTGGGGAACCCTACGGTTTTCTGGTAGCTGTCCGGCATCGCCTCCAGCATGGTCTCCAGGGTCTCAGACATCCGCGCTCACCTCCACCGTCTCTGCGTCGTACAGCACCGCCGTAAAAGCCACATGGCAGCGGCGCCTGCCTGCCGCGTCACCTCAAAATCCCGTACCGCCCGCACCGCCGGGCAATAGGAAGCCGTCTCCCGCACATTGCGCTCGATCTCCGCCGCGATCAGGCCGGAGGGCAGCTTGCTGCCGATCATCTGCCGGTCCACGCCGATCCCCGCCGCGCCGGCCTCCGTCCTATAGATGGGCACCGGTCCGGCTGCTGCCGCAGCATCAGGTCAAACCACTGCCGCACCGCCTCCCGGCCGGTGCGCTCCATCAGGGCGCCGTCCACCAGCAGGAACCGGCTGGTTCCGCTGTCGAAGGCCGGTACCCGACCGATCTCCTCCGCTGCCTGGGCCGGAATGCGCCCCGGCACCGTCGGAAACATCTCCGCCATCACAGATCACCTCACATCCAACGCTTCGTCCGGCTCGGACAGCCGGCCCAGCACCACCACGGTCTTGCCCATCCAACAGCAGCACCCGGTCCCCGGACTTCAGGACTCAGCTCCAGATGCCCGCTGCCCGCGTCCCGGTAAAATCCCTGGGCGCAGAACAGCGTTTGCAGCGGCGCCGGCGGCGCCATCACCTCCCCGCCGAACAGGGAGACGGTCAGGGGACTGACGGATACCACCGTCCCCTCCAGGATCTCCGTCCTGCCCGCTCCACGCCCCAGGCCCCGCAGCTCGCGGGCCAGCTCATAGTCCCATGCGCCCATGCTGTCCTCCTCAAACGGTAATGGCGTCCCCGCCGCCGGCGGCCCGGGGGGATTGGGGGTCCTCCACCGTCAGGCTCATCAGGTGGGGTGCCCATAGCGGTGGGTGACGCCGGTGACCCGCTGCACCCCGGTCACGCCATAGCTGTTTTGCCGGAATTGCAGGAGGATACCGCTCTCCACCTCGTCCGCCCCCCAGATTTCATCCACAGACCGCTCCCGGGCGATCCTGTCGCCTTGGGCAAGCAGCGTTTGGAGCCGCTGTCTGGCCTGGGCGGTGTTCTCGTCTCGGAAAGGGTCTCCACCGCCTGCAGCAGGCCGTATTTGGCAATGCTGGCGCTGTTGTACGCCCGTCCCAGCGTCTCAGCGGACTCTCCTCCGGCGGCCAGCACCACGCTGTTGGTCAGCTCGGCCATGGAGTCCGATCCGCTGACGCTGCCCTTTGCCAGGAGGTGATATCAAAGGCCCCCAGATTTTCCGCCGGCTTGTGGTAGGCAATGATGGGGACGGTCGGCAGCGGCCCCACCTGCAGAGCGCCTTCCCGGACCCGCCGGCGGTAGGTGAGCCCCGTCTCCGCGGAGCAGATGGCCAGGATGTCCTCCAGGATCTGCTCCGGGGTGGACCCTACCCACACCTGGGAGATCCGGGTGGGCGGCAGGTCGATGGTTCCGGCGGCGATCCCCGCCTTGGCGCACATCCGCCGCACCGCGTCCGGCGCCGCCGCGTCCGCCAGCTGCAGGATGATCTCTGATTTTGTCAGATACCACCCCATGTCGTTGGCGGTCACTGTGCCGTCCAGCCCCACGGTGAGGATCACGCCGGAAAAGACCTCCCGGCCGTGATTCACCACCCGCAGCTTGTCTCCCGGCTCGATGCCGTACCAGTGCATATACTTGTCCCGGTTGTTGTTCCGCACCGCCGTGAAGGTCAGCTCCACGCTGAGGGCGTCCAGCTCGTCCCGGGCCTCCGGCTGGCTGACCGTCCTGGTGATGTCCGTCACCGTGCTGCCCTTGCACAGCAGGAAGCGGTGGTCATCCACGTACTGCGTTCCCATGGCTCATCCCTCACTTCGCGCCGGATATGAAGCGGTATTCCCGCAGCGTCAGGCTGTAAGAAATATCCCCGTTCCGCTTGACATGCCACTCGAATTGGTCCACCGAGCAGGGGCTGTTCATCCGGCAAACACCGTTCCCATCCAGAATGATGATCCGGAAGGGCAGCATCCTGGGGCGGTTCCGCTCGAAGAAGTCCACATACTTCCACCCGTCTGTCCAGGCGTCTGCCGGCATGAAGCTGTAACGCCGGCCGACGGGGAAGAAGCTGGCAATGGACATCTCCCAAAGGCCCATAGGCCCCAGGGTGTTGTAATCCCCGGAAAGGCCCTCATAGGTCCCGTTGTTCTGGGGGAGCTGGGGACCGAGATCCGTCGGGACCGCGGGCAGCACCGCCACCTCCTCGTTGTTGTTGTTGATGGATAGGATCACCTGGTACATGGAGCCTCCTCAGCTGTTCCGCAGCGCCCGCAGGAGCTTTTGGGCAATCGTCTCGCCCAAGCTCTCCGCGTAAGCCTGATTGCCGATCACATTGCCCTGAACCGTCACATAGACCTGCACCGTCGTGCCGCCCGCCATGCGGCGGGATACGTCGTGGGGGATGATCTGGGTGCCGCCGGGCAGGCGCATGATCTCGCCGCCCCCGCTCGTTTACCGGGTCCAGCCGCCGGGGAAGTAGCTGGTGCCGGTGGCGTGGCCGGTGACCTTGTCGATCACCCAGCTGCCCGCGCCCTTGATCCCCCGGTAGATGCTGCCGATGACCGGCACGCTCTCGATGGCGCCGTCAGGGCGGACAGCTTGTCCCCAATCCAGGAGAAGAAGCTGCCCACCGCCTCCTTTGCGGAGTTGAACGCCCCCACGATGCTGGCCTTGATCCCACCGAACACGGTCTTGATCCCGTCCCACAGCTCTCCGGCCTTGGCCTTGACCTTGTCCCAGTTGGCGACCAGCAGCGAGATCGCCGCAATGGCCGCAACGATTGCCAGGACAACCGGATTCGTAGCGACGATGGTCCCCACCGTGGTGGCAAACAGCTTCACGGTTTTCACGGCGTTCATCACGCCGCTGGCAAACTGCGCCACTTTCACAAGGGCCAGCGCGGTCCCCAGCCCTACCACCCACCGCTTGATGGTATCGCCGTGGTCCAGCACCCACTGGAAGGCGTTCCCCACCAGTTCTGCTCCCCCGGGCAAGCCCCCTGATCAAACTGCTGGGCAATGCGATCCAGTGTCCCGTTTTGCTGCCACTCCTCAGTTTGCCTGCAAGCAGCTGCACCTTGTCCTTGAGCATGTCCAGGGCGGAGCCGGAACGGATGGATCCATCCGTGGCGATGCCGGTGATGGTGGCCAGAGCAGACTTGGTGACGCCGGTGACGGTAGACCACAGGCCCTTCATGGTGGTGGCCTGCTTTTCCATGCCGCCGCCAAAACGTTCCTGCATCAGGGAGATCAACGCCTCATTGAACTTCTCCTGGTTTACAATCTGCCCCTTGTTGTTTACCAGCTGCACCCCGGCAAACATTTTTCGCCCTGCTCCACGATCTTGGCCTTGGTGATGCCAAACTCCTTGAGCCGTTCAATTCGCCGTTCTGGGCGTCGATCAGGGCCTCCGTGGCCTGGTCAAAGCTCTTGTTGGTGGCTGCTGCCATGTCGCCGGCCAAAGGCAGCCATTTCTGCGCTGCCATGCCCATGGTCTCGAACTTGGCCGCCCCCTCCACCAGCTCGCCGCCCTCAAAGGGTGTCTTATTGGCCAGATTGATGGCATACTGCATGATCTCCGACGCTTTTTGGGTATCCTTGGTGGCGGTCTCCAGCTGCAGCCGGTATCCTTCCAGGTCCATGGCTTCGCTCAGTCCGGTCTTGGCCGCCAGCGCGGCTGTAACACCGGCCGCAGCGGTCCCGGACAGCAAAAGCTCTTGGCCGCACTGTTAATCGCAGATCCGGCCCGGTTCTTGAAGGACACCACGCTCCGGGTGGCGCTCTCCATCTCCCGCGTGACGCCCGCCGTGTTCCGGGCCGCCCGGATCAGGCCGCCGGACATGTTGTCCCGCAGGTTCAGGATGGTGTTGATGACTCTATTCGCCATGCCGCCCGCCTCCCGTCAGCGTCCGCGCCACCGCCGCCTGCAGCAGCGCCGCCTGCTCTTCGTAGTACAATGCCCGCGCCCCTGCAGAAAGCCCCCGCTCCGCCGGTGTGGCGGCCGCCAGCACATCCAGCGGCACGCCCCGCACGGCGTAAAACGCCATCAGCTCCAGCAGGGGGTCGCGGGCAATCAGTTTTTTACCGTCTCAAGCCCGGGGCCGCGGGCGGCTCCCCATCGGAGCCGGCAGGCTTGGCGTCTTCCGGCAGCGGCGGCAGCAGCCCCAGGAACCGCAGGGCCTCGCCGCCCAGCTGGTCCTGCTCCACCGGTGTGAACAGGACATCCAGGATACCCATGGGATTTTCGTCCACGCCCAGTTCCTTCTGCAGGGCCCGGTCCTGCAGCTGGGGACAGCACACATACAGGGCGTGGTTGCCGCAGCGCAGCGCCTCCAGAGTGTCCTTGGCGCTGCCCAGCTCGCCATAGAGCTCCAGCACCGCCTTCTGGGGCGGCATCCGGGCCTCAGGCCCACGCCTGTTCGGGAATGGTGAGCATCCCCACCTTCAGTTTGTCGTTTTCCCGCTGCTCCCGCCGGGCCACCAGCTCGTCAAATGTGATTTTCCTGCTCATGAGATCGCCTCCAGGTTCTTCCACCGCTCCGCCTTAAAGGGGCTCCCGGTCCACAGATTTTTTGCCTCAATATTGGCCAGGGCCACTTCCGTGAACACCACGCCGGAAATGCTCCACCGCTCCGTCTGCTTGCTCACCGGGTTGGTGAGGGCGGTGATCAGCACGATGTCCGGCATGATGCCGGTGCGGTACCCCTCCGTGATGGCGGTCTCCAGCGAGCTGTCTTGCTTCTTGTCGGTGATGGTTCCCTCGATGGCGTATCCGTTGTAGATGGGGAAGGTCCCGTAATCCCCGCAGAACGCGCCGTCCTCGAAATCGCCGGTGACCTTCACCTCGATCTTGGTGGCAAGATCATCCCGGCCGCCGTTGATATACGCCTCGCTGCAGGACCCGTGCAGCATTTTCTCTGTCCTCTTGCTCATACGTCCTCCTTACATCAGGGTGACGGCAAACTCAGGCCGCCCATGCAGCCCAGGATCTGTACGTCTCCCGCCAGATAGACCATCCGCTTGAACGGCGTCGCCATCACTGTGGCGTCGTCCCAGTCCGCGGCCTCCGCCTTCCCGGACCCGATCCAGGCGTTCCGCTGGGCGGTCACGTCAATGCCGGCCTTGTTGTCGTGGTCCGGGTTCAGCACGTAGTTGCCGGCGGCAGCCGCCAGCGTGTCGAAGTAGTAGTTCACGGCGGAAATGAACAGCATCTGGTTGGCCTTGCTGTTGCGGTACTTGCCCAGGTACTCGTCCCGGAATGTGGCGGTGATGTCGTCCCGCAGCATGTCCATGGCCTCCACGGTCTCGATGTACTTCATGTCATCCGTCAGGGTTGTGCCGTTGGTGGTGGTCAGGGCGTTCACATCCACGCCCACCCGGACCTCGTCATCGTCGTTAATCAGCAGGAATTTTCCCGCCCCCACCGCAGTATCCGGCTCCTCCGGCACCGCCACCCGTGTCAGATTCGGACACAGCTTGTTGGTGGCGCCCTGCTCCACATTGCAGGATGCCAGCAGGCCCGCCAGGAGGCGCAGTATTTCTCTCCGCTCACCTCTCCCCGGGTATCGGCAAAGGTCACCTTCTCGTTGCTGAGGTTGACAATGTGCATGGAGTCCGGCGGCGTGGCCTTGAAGCAGACGGCCTTCCAGCTCTTGTACGCCGCTTCCTGGGCCTTGATCCAGCTGGTAAAGGTCCGACCAGTCGTCGCTGCTCCCCTCTGCAAAGGTCACCCAGCCTGTCTTTTTCATACTGGGTGAAGATCGCCGCCGCGGCCGCCAGATCGTCCGCGGTCTTGATTTTCACCACGCTCACCCGCAGCGGGCCGAAGGACAGCGCGTCCTTGATATACTGCTGGTTGGCGGGGGTGAACTCTGTGTCACTCACCTGGGTGGCGTCTCCGTACTGGAAAAACGTCTTTCCGGTCCCGGCGGTGTCGTCCCGCACGATCAGCACCGCGATCCCCCGGGCGGACCGCTGGATGAACGATGTGGCCAGCTGTGTAAATGTGACCAGAATTTTCGGCAGTGTTACAGCCATTTCATGTTACCTCCAAATCCAAATTGAACTCTTCCATGGGTTCTGCGTCCGCCTCCGGCACCGGCTCCGTCAGCGTCAGCTCCAGCGAGGAGCCACCAGCACGCCGTCCGTCACGGTAAAGGACACGCCCTCGTCAATGCCCAGATAGGTGTCCTCCACCGTGATCCCGTCCAGAAACGCCTCCCCAATGGCGCCGCGCACCGCCAGGTTCTCAGCTTGGGCCGGTCGGTCCTTAGCGAAGTAGTACAGCCGGAAGGTCACTGTCCGCTCCCGGCCGGAAGCCAGGAGCCGGGTGTCCGATCCGTCCTCCAGCTCCACCTTGCCGCTGGGCCGGATGATGGGCTTGGACACGTCCTCCGCCACCAGCTTGGCGCCGGTGCCGGCGGCGTCCAGGGCCTTTTGATACATCGCGCAGATTGCCTGATTGACCGCTTGTAATGAGATCACAGGTTTCTCACCGCCTCATCCAAAAAATCATCCAGATCTGATACAAACCGCGGGCCAAAGTCCCGTGCGGCAGCCTCAAAGACGTGATGCCTGCACAAACCCGACTTCCCGGCCATCATGTGTCCCATCCGGTGCCCTTCCTCGATCAGGTGTGCGTGTGGGCGTAGGAATACACGCGGATTGCCTGTGATCCTCGGTAGGTGTATGCCTTGCCTCGTTTAATGGACTTGATGTAATTGCCTGTTTTTTGCCCACTTTTCGAGCCTCACGAACAGTTCGGGTCTTGAGCTTGGTTCCTTCTTTCCGCAAAAACGGTTTTACCTGTCGGCGCAGACCTTCTCCGCCTGGCCCATCTGCCGCGCAAGGCGGGCCAGCTCTGGTATCAAAGCCCTGGGATGCCATCTTCAATCACCAGCCTTACGTAAAATCCAGGAAACCGCTGTCGGTAGTTGGGGTAAAAATACTGGACCTCGTAGACCTGCCCCCGGAAGCGAAGCCGCAGGTCCGTCGTCAGGTTCGGGATGGAGGCCCGGCGCACGGTGATCCGGTGGGTCACCTCCGCCCGCTCCATGTCTCCCTCAACAGCCTCGCCCCGCCCGGCCGTGGGCACGATTTTGGCCCACACCCGGCGCTCCGCCTCATAGTCGTATGTCTGCTCCCCCAGCGGATTGGCCCGCCCGATCCGGCGAAGCACCTCCACCCGGTTCCGCAGTTCCCCGGCACTGACAACCGCCATAATTTTTCTCCTTTTTCTTGCCTTCCCTCTTTACTTATGCGTATTAAATGCGTATAATATAGATAAAGAGCAGGAGGCGGATATGAAACAGAAAGATTTGCTGAAACGGTTCTACGCCAAAAAGTGGTGGGTATTCCGTCAGGGCGGGAACCATATCATCATGACAGACGGGACCCGGATTGAGCCGGTCCCCAGACACAAAGAAATTGATGAACAGCTGGCGAAAGCCATCATCAAGCGGTGCGGGCTGTAAACAGCCCCGCCGCTCCGCAAAAGGAGAATTCTCATGAAACAAGCCTATCCCATCATCCTGACGCCGTCCGAAAACGGCTATGTGGTCTATGTGCCGGACCTGGATATCAATACGGAGGAAGGGTCTCGCCGACGCCATCGACATGGCCGCAGACGCTATCGGCCTCTGGGGATCTCCGCCCAGGATCTGGGCCGCGAAATCCCGGCGCCCTCTGCGGCGCTTCCCACCTGTACGCCGCCTCAGACGGCGTCCATGCCCTGGTGGACTTTGATGCCTACCGCCGGGCCAACGACATGCGGACCGTCCGCAAGAACGTCACGCTTCAAAGCTGGCTCAATGACCTGGCTGAAAAAGCCGGTGTCAACTTCTCTCAGGTCCTCCAGGATGCCCTGAAACAGCGCCTCGGCGTCACGGACCGATGACCGCATAGGTTCCCCGCCGCCCCGGCCTCCGCCGGGGCGGCCCTTTTCATGTGTCCGATTCGGACACCGGCTCCGTGGTCTGCAGCTGCAGGAAGGTCCCCGGTATTCCCGGTTGTCGGTCAGAGCCGAGCCGCTGACGGTGGTCCCCCGCTTGTCATAAGCGTCCAGGACCAGGGCGTTCACACACAGGTCGTACTGGGCCCGCCTGGGCGTGTCCGCCTCCGGCTCAGAGATGTCGCGCCCGCCAGATACGCGACAGCGGAGAGATACAGGGTCTTGAGCAGGTCCTCTTCTCCATCCTCCGGCACGTCGATCCGGCAGTAGGCCATAAGCCGGGCCTTGATCGCCTCGCTCCAGGATGTCATGACTTACACCACCAGCTGCCAGCTGTTCTCCGGCGGCCGGTACATCGGCCGCACAGCGGCCAGCACGGCGCGAGTCCACCTCCGAGCCGGCGTCGTGCTGGAAGGTGACGCCCACATAGCGGCCACGGTCTCCCCGGACCCTGTAGCTCACCACGGCGAGGCCGGGGTGGAGCCGGATGCGGTAAATACCATCTCTTCCGCCTCCTCCGGGCTGGAGCCGCCGGCGTTCGCGGAGGTCTGGACGCCCACCGTCAGCTTCTTCCCGCTGGCGAGGGAGCCGGTGTAGATCAGGAATTCCACGCTGTCCGCGCCGGTGGTGTCCACAAGGTACTGGTCTTTTTTCGTGGCCGTAGCCACCGCCTGGGGCGCGAATACGTCCAGGTACTGCACTTCTTCACAAATCCGATTCATACTGTCCTCCTTATGTACGGGGGCCAGCGCCACAAAGGGGCTGCGGGTCTTGGAGCTGTTCTTGATCTTCAGGGGCTTGTTCACCTTGGGGGGCGCCGTTGCAGCGGAACACCATGCGGAAGCAGTTCTGGTCCGTCAAGAACTCCACGTGGATGGACCAGTCCTGTTTCGCCGTACCCTTGGTCAGCAGGATGTACATATAGGGGTCCACCAGCAGGATGTCGCCCTTGCTGCCCAGGGCGGGGCAGCTGTCCTCAAACAGCACCGGCTTGTTCAGCACCCGCTGGGTATCGAAGTTGCCCAGGCCTCCCTCGGGGTTCCACAGGAACTTGGCCGCCTCGCCGCTCTGGATGGCCAGATAGGGCAGCTGCTCCTCCACGTCGGGGTGCATCAGCCCGCCAGCCGGTCCCGGTGCCGGGGCATGGCCCGGGCCTGCATCTTGATGGCGTTGGCGCCCTGGAACGTTCCGGCGGCCTGGCTGGACTCCTTGTCCACCACGATCACGGCCCCGGAGTTCAGGAGGCCCAGGGGCTTGCTCACGCCGTTGCCGGAAATGACGCTCTCCGTCAGCAGCCGGTCCGCCGCCAGGGTGAAGCCGTTGCCCACAAAGCCGGTCAGGAAAGCGGCGTCCTGCAGCATCTCGTCCGTGCAGTAGCAGAAGCCCATCATCTTCTCCAGATCCAGCTTCATCTCCCGGAACTGGGGCTTGCTGGCCGCCACCGTGGCGCCCTCCGCCGCCCAGAACATCTGAATGCCGCCGAACACGCTGGTGGAGATATCCGTCTCGTCTGCGTGCAGCCACCGCATGGCGTTGGCCGCGCTGGAGCAGGTGTAGCGGTCCAGCCGGTTGAGCAGGGGGCTCTGCTGCACGGCGCTCTCCAGGATCGCCCCGGCGAAGTCCTCCTGGAGGGCGAAGCCGCCGTCCGGGCCGTTGGTGCCGGTGACGCCGGCGGCATTGTTGACCTTCTCCAGCCGTTCGTCCGCCACCAGGCCCTTCCGCAGGTCATAGACGGCCTTCAGCTGCTCGCCCAGGGTGGCAAAGGGCTTCACGGCATCCTTTTTCCCATCCTTGGGCTTTCCGGTCCCCTCGTCGTGGAGGATGCCGTCATACTTGCCATCCAGGGGGACGGCGTGCTTCCGGCTCTCGTCCAGCAGCCGCTCCACCGACTGAATCTGCTTGTTGATGCCCTCCATCTGGTCCGCCAGTTTATTGGCGTCCTCGAACTGCCCTCGGTCACCAGGGCCTGGGCCTGTGCGTTGAGCTTGGCCTTGCTGGCCCGCAGCTCCGTGATCTTCTCCATGTAGTCCATAATCGTCCTCCGTATTCTCAGTATTTTGCAAGCGTCCCCAGCCGGGCCAGGATGCGCTTTGCCTCACAGTCTCGCGCGGCGGCCTCCCGGTCCTCCGCCACATGGCGCCGGTACCGTTCCCGCATGGCCGCCGTCAGCCGGATGCGGCCGGCCGCCGCCACGAATGCCGCCGGGTCCCCCTCCGGCTCTGTGACGCCTTCCAGCGCCACGATCCCGTCGATCAGGCCGTATTCTTTTGCCTGGGTGGGGGTGATCCAGATATTTTTTTTATCCATCAGGGAGATCAGCTCCTCCCGGGAGCGGCTGCCGCTCCGGGCGGTGTACATCTCCAGGATGCAGTCCCGGGCATTCCGCAGGGCCTCCGCGCTGCGCCGCATCTCGCGGAAGTCTCCATCTGTGGTCCCGCTGGGGTTGTGGTAGCATAACAGCGCCCCCGGCTCGCTCTGAATGACGGAGCAGGCGGACACGGCCAGGGTGGCCGCGCTGGCGCCGTAGCCCTGGAACAGGGCCGTGGTCTTGCCCTGATATCGCCGCAGTATGGAGCGGATCTCCGCGCCCACCGTCATGTCTCCGCCCGGTGAGTTGACCAGGACGGTCACCTCGTCCCCGCCGGCGGACTCCAGCGCCGTCCGGATGTCCATGGGGGCCGTGATGTCCCGGAACCCCCACCAGCGCAGGACGTCGGCGCTGTCATCGTCCCAAAGCTCTCCGCGGATTGAAATATCAACCATTTGTTGGCTCTCCTTTCGCCACGGACTCCATGGAGCCCAGGTTTTTTGTGATGAAGAACGTCTGCCCCCAGCCGCCGGGGATTGGCGCCCGCTCCTCCAGGGCCCGGGCCTCGTCTGGGTTCAGCATACCGTTCTGGATCATCGTGGTCAGGAACTCCGCCCGGCTCTTGTCGTCCCCTCGCAGCAGCACCGCCGGGTTCCCTTTGAAGTACAGGCCGTCCGCCCGCTGCTGCCGGAACAGGCACTTGTAGGAATTCTCCTGTTCCCATTGCACGATGTAGGGCATGAGCACATCCGTGACGAATACAATGCGCTGCTGCTGGTTGCTCTCAAAACTCTCTTTGCCGCTCTGCAGCATGGACTTGGGCACTCCGGAGAAGCGGGCCACCTCCTCCACGCTGAAGGTCCGGCTCTCGATGTACTGGCTGTCCTTCTGGTTCAGCCCGATGGGCGTGTACTTGTATCCACGGCCAAGCACCGCCACCTTGAAGGCATCGTCGCCGTAGGGGTTGTATTTGGCAAACTCGTTTCGGACTCGGTCGCGCTCTTCCTTTCCCAGGTCCGTGTCCACCTCCACGATCCCGGAGATCATGGCCCCATTCTGATAGAACTTCCGGCCGTACTGCTGGGCGGCGCCCTCCGCGCCGATGGTCTCCCGGGCCAGATTCAGAAAGCCCCGGCCCCGAATGCCGTCATAGCTCTCAAAAACAGGAAACTCAGCTCATACCCTGTGAAGGTCCGGAACTCGCCGTCCACGCTGTAATCGTAGAAATACTGCCCCGTTGTCTGCTCCTGCCGGACGGAGCAGCAGTCCGAAGGGAGGGGATGCGCTCCAAAATCCGTCCGTCCGGTCCGCGCCGGTTCCATACGGCGCCGAAGCCATGCCAGAAAGCATTAGACATGACTGTGCGCCCCAGCATGTAGGGCGTCCGGTCCACGCTTGGGCGGAGCTTGAAAACAAGGTCCAAGTCAGGATCCTGGACCGGCTCCCGGGCGTCTCCGTTCTTGCGGTAGAGGGAGAAGGGGATCATGCCGAAGTCGTTGCACAGGATGCGGTGGGCCGCCGCCACGGGACTCAGCCGCTCCGCGCCCCGGATGCCGGTGTCATACGGCCCGCCGGAGAGGAAGATCTTCCGGAATTGCCGGTTAAGATCCTCCCACGACAGGCTGCCGTACTCCACCGCCCGCGGGCGGCGCATGGCATTGCGCAGCAGCATCCCCTCACCTCCTTCCGGCAGACCGGGCCACCACAAGCGCGTAGACCGTCAGGCACGCGCCCGCCGTGGCCAGGGCAGCCGCACAGCCGGCGGCCAGCGCCGCAGCAGCCGTAAAACAGCCGCTTCCGGCCAGGAGCAGCAGATCCTCCAGATACAGCCCCAGCAGATTTGCGGCTTTTCTCCGCCGCGCCTCGCGCCGTTCCCGGCGCTCCTCGTTTGTCATAAGCCCCAGTCCTCTCTCAAATGTCGCGTGTCATAGGTGTGCTTGGTCCGCATAATCATCCAAACCGCAATCGAAATGATCGCCGCCACGGGGGATCAATGCGGCCGATGGATTTATTCTTGAGCGGCTTGATGTTCCCGTTCCGTCCACGTGGCATCGGACATTCCCAAATGTCCAACGGAAACAGGTGTTGTGGACGTGCAGCAGCTGGTGCCGGGTCATCAGATCGTCCATCTCCTTCATCGCCGGAGACATATTCCGCAGGTCCTGGGGGATCTCCATGACCGGAACGATGGGCTCCAGCCGCTGGGTGATTGTCCGGCTCAGATAGGGGTCAAAGCCCACCATCCGCAGGTCGTAGTCCTCCCGGGCCTGCTGGATGGCTTCCTCCACATCGCTGTAGTTGATGATGTCTCCATCACACAGCTGCAGAAACCCGGCCCGGGCCCAGTCCCGATAGGGTACATGGTCCCGCCGCTCCGCCTCCTCCGCCGTGGCGCCTGGATGCCAGATGTAAGGCAGCAGCACCGCCGTTTCTAGCCCCGGCTGGGGCGGGAACAGCAGCACAAAAGCCGTCAGGTCCTTGCTGGTGGACAGGTCCACGCCGCCGTAGCAGAGCTTCCCTTCAGCTGTTCCAGCCAGGCGGTCCGCTCGGCCCGCTTGCTGGGACCCCACTGGGTCTTGTCGTACAGCGTCAGGAGATCCAGCTGACCGCCTTGACGCTGATCCATTGGTTCAGGCGCAGCCAGCGGAAAAGTTTCTCACCGGCCTGCCCGGCGGGCCTCCATGGCCTCCAGCCGGATGTTGCGCAGGCTCAGGTGCTTGCCCAGCGACGGATTGCACAGGAACCAGAGCTTTTCGTCCCAGATGTCCACGGCCGCCAGGTCATCCGGGTCGTCTCCGTACATGGCGGTCAGGCCGTAGAGGATGGGCAGCCAGTTGGGCATATCCTGAGCCAGCAGGTCGTCCTCGGCCTGTGGAAGATCTTCGGCATCCACGTGGCGCAGGGACAGCACCTGCCGGGGATCTCCGCCATTGTCCAGGATGCGGCGCAGCTGCCGGGCGTCCCGAATGGCTACGGCCTTCTGGTGGATTTCCCAGCCGATGGAGGTGCGGTCCGGATCATCGCCCGCCGTAGTCAGCACGATCCACACCGGCTGCTTCCGACCGGAGCCGGCACCGGCGGTCATGACGTCCCACAGATCCCGGTTGGGCTGGGCATGGAGCTCGTCAAAGATCACGCAGCTGGGCTTGTAGCCATGCTTGCTGTACGCCCGGCGGACAGGACCGCCATCACGCCCACCACGATCCACTTGTGCCCGCCGTTGCCGGTGCGGACCCGCTGGCGGTATTCGATGCGTTTGCGGCTCTCGATGATCTTCAGCTCTCCCCGGGCCACCATCTTGGCGGTCCAGGGGCGGTGGTGAGCATAAACACCGCGGCATTGTACACGATGCTGGCGTTATCTTTATCGGCAGCGCACACATAAACTTCCGCATTGAGCTCTCCATCCGCAAACAGGTGGTAGAGGCCTAGTGCCGCCGCCAGCTCGCTCTTGCCGTTTTTCTTGGGGATCTCCAGGTAGAGATACCAGTACTTCCGCAGCCGTTCTCCAGTGTCCAGGTCATCCTCCATGGTGCCGTAGAAGTCCATGATGGCATCCCGCTGCCATCCATAAAGCTGGAATGGCTGTCCGGAGTCAGTGGTAGGAAGCCTGGAAACAAAGTCACAAACGAACTCGCCGGCCGCTTTGTCCTGGATGGTTTCCGCGGTCGCTGTCACGGTGGGCATTCCGCCGCCTCCAGCGCCGCCGCCTGCCGGGCCCGGAGCTGCCGCGTGAACTCATCGGTACCGTCCTCCGGCCCGGCTTTTCCGGCATTCTGAAGGGGCGTCGGGATGACGATCCGGCACCGAGCGTGACGGAGAGCCCCATGGACTCCGCACATTGGCGGGCCTGGCGGAAGTAGGTGTTCTGAGTGCTTGCCCATTTCTGGGCCAGGTTCTCATCCTTATCGCGGATGGCCTGGGATGCCAGCTTGTCCGCCCGGAGCCACCGCTCCCGGGCCAGGAAGTACTGCCCCAGCACATCCCGGTCTAGTTCGGAGTAGAGGCCGGCCGCCAACAGAATTTCTCCGATCTCCCGAAACTCCTTGTGCAATTTCTTCGGCAGCCAAAGGGGAGGGACCGCCGCTTCAGGTGGCGCCACATAGACCTCTTGGTCCCGCCTAGCATCAGCCTCCGCCGCTGTCAGGTGTTTTCGTCCGTTTGCTTCCACAAGTGCTGTGGGTTGCCGTTTGCCTGCCATGGATGGGGCCCTCCTTTCTGCTGATCCTTGGCGGTGCATGGTATTGGCATGTATCGTGGGGTGTGGCGTAGCCGCAGGCATCCGGGGTATTCCTGCAGGCGTGGTCACAGGATGTCCGCAGCGGACAATCGCCACAGCACCAGCCTGGATGCGAGGCGCAATACTTCCGTGCGCCCCGCAGGCCACACTCCAGCCGAACCATACTCCCTCTCTTTCTGGCCGGCGTGTCCGAATCTGACACGCCATGTATTCCCGGAAAATCCTCATGGGGAAAAAATCTTGCACGGAGGGGGGCGTGCGGTCTTGCGGCCGGCCGCCCAAACTTTTTTTGCCGGGGGGAGGGGGGCAAGGAAACGCCGCGCACACGCACCCGCCCCGCCCGTGCGCCCAAGCGTTCCGCTGGTCATCGCTGCCAGCGGGCACGCAAAGCGCCTCGCTTTTGCTGCATTTCAGCCATCGTCTTGCGACTATGGCAGGAATGGCAAAGGCTCTGGAGATTGCTGCGGTCCGTGAACACTGCCCAGTCTCCGCGGTGCGGCTGGATGTGGTCCACTTCCGTGGCCGGCGTCCGGTCTCCGCGCCGGGCACATTCTCGGCAAAAGGGCTCGCGAAGGAGCTGTCCAGGCCGCAGGTCCTCCGTCCACTCTGGAGTCAGGTACATCCAGTGCCAGGACTTGGCCGCATCGCTGCGGCTGTCCTTGGGGCGGTGGAGATCACAATAGCCGCCAGTGACCAGGGTCGTACACCCAGGATGTCGGCATGGACGCAACGGCTTTTGTGCCATGGGCTATCACCTGGCAAAACAAAAAGCCTGCACCAACACGTCCGCCCTTTGCGGATCATGTGGCACAGGCTCATTGGCACAGGCACTCGTCGATATTCACGATGGACTCTTTTTCCGCAGAGCTTGCAATACACCGTCAAGCTCCTGGCTCTGGTCTCTGAATTGAGCCGTAGAACCTTTCCCCCGACCACACCGGGGACAGAGCAACCATCCATCCTTTGCGACCAGTTTATCACGTTTATGAATGCTTTGCAACGGGTCTCCCTCACTTTCTTTTTGTGTGTGCCTATCGTTCCACTAGATTTAAGATTGATCGCGCGCACGCGCGCGACAGATTCTAAATAAAGAACCGTCCTCCAAACTGCGGCCCGTCCGGCAGGATATAGCTGGCGTAGTAGTACGCCCCGAAGTCATTCTCATGGGTACCCTTCCGGCACCAAATCACATTGTCTGGAACCTCAATCAGCCCGCTATCATCCCGCCACCGTTCCGGCTCCGGGATCTGTGCCTTCAGTCCCCGGCTGCAACTCCACGGGTGCTTGCCCAGCGGTATCACAAATCCGTCCGGCCGATCCTTGTTGAAATACTTGGCCAGCCGCCGGTAGCCGCCTCCCGCATCAGGACCGGCTCGTCATCCACGTCGCCAGCCGTCCACAGGTGCCGCACCTCTGCCGGGGAGAAGTCCTCGTCCCGCAGCACTAAGTGTACGTGGAACCGGTGGTCCCCGTGCTTGCCCTCGATGCAGCCGATCCAGTCGAATGGCCCGCCGTGCCATCGCTGCATCCGCGTCCGCTGCCCGGAACATCTTTCGCATCCCATCATATCTGTCCGGCAGGTGGAAGTCGTCACAGGTCATCGTATAATGGCTGCCCCGAAAGCCAAACTCCGCCAGCCGCAGCTCCAACCGATCCACCTGAGTCCTGCACACTGCGGTGTGCTTGGACCGGACGATCTCATTCTTGTCCCGCCGGTCTTCTCGGGAGTCGTACCGGCTTAGCCGTGGCCGCAGCGCCCTGCACTCTTTAACTAGCGGGCCTGCCCGCTGGCGTACACAGATCCACTCCGGCACGCCCGCCTCACCTCCTCGCTCGATACACACCATTGCGTACTGTATAGATGGCCGTCCCAGATCTCCACTCGGGCCAGCCATCTCCATGGGTACCAGACATCCGGCGCCCTGGCGGCATCCTGCATAAGATCATCCTCAATGCAAGGCCCGTCAGGATCAGAATTTTTCAGCAAACTCTTTCTGAGCTTCTCAATGTCTATCACTTATACCCACCTCCATCGAACTCCCGGTAAATATGCGGCTCAATTTTTCCACATTTTCGGCAGACCCGATAAAGCTGCTCTCCGCGAAGGCTAGCAAACGGTTCGATCTTTTCGGCAGATTTCCCATTCGTGCTTACAAAAAAATGCTTTATCCATCGGAACATCATTTATCCTCCTCTCCCTCCGGCGGGCGACGGTAAAACACCCAATGCGGAATTTCACCCACATCATAAGAATTCCCTGATGGTGTGACAATGCACCCGTGCTTGCACAAACACCAATACCCGTTTCCGCCTTCAATCGGTTTGCAGGAGCACCATACAGGCTCGTCCATCTCCCGCAGCTCGTCCTGCTTCAGCGGCTCGTTCGGCGGGGATAGTGCCCTCAATAGCCATATTGAGAGCCTCGCCCAAAAAATGTGAGGATATTCCCAATTCCGTGATGTGCCATGTGGTTTTTAATAAGCAGGATTGCCTGTTGTTTGTCCATCCTCACCCTCCCTTTCCGGCGGCTCCGGAAGGGGCATCCACCACGAGACATCAGCATCTTCCCAGTCCAGATATTCATCAATGATCCAGCCGTCAGCCTTATTCCACGATCCAAGCTGATACGCCTCCTCCAGTGTGGTGTTCGGCTTCGGCTTCCCGTTCACAATACACAGTACCGGCTCATGCTCTGGTGGCAGCATCTCCTCCACGCTCACCCACCCGTTCGGCGGGGTGGTTTCGGCCAAACTCGCCATCTCTTCAAATGATTTTGAGTAATCCGGCTTTTCCAGCGTGTATCCGGCGGCGAACATTTCTAGCAGTTGCTCCACTGTAAAGCCTGTTATGATCTGGAGCTTTGTGTAAAGCTCATCAAGCTTCCTCTCACTCGATTTACCCACTCGTTCGGCAAGGATAGGGGCGGAGATTGCTTCTTCGCGATGGCCTTTGCGGTAGTTTTCCAGCTCGGCCCGCAGCTTCTTGTTTTCGGCCTGGAGTGTGGAGAGTGTTGTGAAGATATCCGGCTTTTTTAGGGGAGAAATCCGGACAACTCCTATCAATATCCGGATCTGGGCAAGATGTATATTTCCAGCACCACCCCAAACAGGGGTCCTTCATCGTCTCCCCATCCCCATTTCTCACAATCTCTGCATTTCATCAGGTGTCCTCCTCTCCCTCCGGCAGGAGGCGGTAGGCGAGCCACGTCTTGCCGTAATCATCAATTTTGCAAAATGACACCCTGTATTCGGCCGGCCTCTTTATCTCCAGCCCTGCCTTGTCTCCGGAGATAACGATAAACCACTTTCCCTGCTCAATGGCTCTATCTTCCGGGAGTAACCATTTACACCACACCGGCTCCCCGTCCATCTCCCGCAGCTGCTCGATGGTTAGTGGCTCGTTCTGGCGGGGACAGGGCGGAGATTGCTTCCTCGGCTGTATCAAATAGCATCCCGCCCATTGTGCTTTCTGCGCCATCAGTGCATAGTGGGCAGTCTCCCATCCCTCGTGATGTAAGGCATACGACAGTCCGCTCCATGGGGCGTCTTCATAGTCGCATCCCATCAGTCCGTGATAATTGCCTTCATCATCATGGACGCCTACAAACACTGCTTTCTTCTTGCAAATCGGGCACTCCATTTTCCTGTCCAGCTGTTCACCCATGTTTTTCTCCTTTCTCCGCCGCATCCGTAGAGATGTCAATGCTAAAGCGATCCAACATCTGCGCGATGGCCGTCAACTGGTCCAACGTTTTCCCGGTCCTCTGCGGTCACCGGGCGGCCGCAGAGCGGACAGGGGTCTCCGGTTTTGATGATCCGCATCAGGCGATCCTCCCTGCTTTCTGTTTTTTCTGGCTGGCCGCTCTGCCCTGTACGTTGTGCCGCAAACCAGGGTGTCAGGACCTCCCGCCCCAGCGGTCACAGAACTCCCGGACCTTCCGCGGGATTTTGTGGGAATACTGCTTGTGGTCTCCGTGGCGCTCATTGCCGTATCCGTGAAGCTGGATTTCCTTTGGGATTGTCCCGTTCATGTTGATCTGCAGGGTATAATAGCTCCGCTCCGGCCTGCGGCGGTGCCGGACGAAAAACACAGGCTTCCCAGAGCAGTGTGCGCTGCCGCATAGGAGCCGACACAGTGCCGTAGGACCTTCCCCTCAGAAACCAAGTCCTCCTCTACGCGGGGAGGACGATGCACAGATCTCCGTCCGTCCATTCCAGATCCCGGAATCGGATGAATGTGCTGGTGAATCCCAGCTGATACGATGCCTTGAAATGGTCGGCCCAGAATTGGGTGATCCGCTCATGGGCGGCCAGCAAATCGCGCGGCCAAAGTGTCTCTTCCGTTTCCGCCATCTCCGCGTCCCGCAGCATCTTGCGGTAGTCGATCAGCATCTGTACACCATCTTTAACGGCTCCCCGTCTCTCCAGATACCGGACCACAGGCAGGGGAGCAAATCTTCCCATCCGGCGGCCACCATCTCCAGGAGCTGCCCTACGGCCTTGCTGCCGATACGCTGACGGCAGTATTCGAAGTCCATGGCGTCAGCACTGGGGAGCTGACGCCGGTATCTGTCCCAGCACTCCGCATCTGCGGCTCCCCAGTGCTTTTTAGAGATTTCCCGGAACGCCGGTTTGCTCATGTGCAGCATCTGGTGGGGCTTGACTTCCCTCCAGTCCACCCACGGGATGGGCGGCGCGTCGCAGAGGTCGTGGACAGTGGCGGCAAGGTCCAACGTGTCATCAATTGTGCGGGCTACCGCTTCGGCGAACCCCTGCCGCATCAGGTTCTCCACCTGCGGATGCTGCTCCCATACGTGGAGGTACGCCCGGGCCAGCAGCCGCCGGCAGCTATGTATTCCTTCAGCGCCGTCTTCTCGCCAGTGTGCCGGTCCAGACCCGGGACATGGACCAGTGTCCACCCGCCGATCTTGCGGTGGTTGGCCGCCTCCCAGGAATAGTACGGCATCTGCATGGGGTCCCGGGTGGAGCTGCACGGCAGCCAGACCACATCCCGCACATCATTTCCGGTCCGCTTGGCGCGAAAACCGCCGCAGCCGTCCGTCACCGTCAATCGGCAGAGCAGCGTGGGGCAGGAACAGGATGTGATCGCCTCCGGTGTCGTCAAAATGTCGGCTGACCAGCCAATATAAGACGGCAGTATAGGCGTCTACGTTGACCACCTCAGCCTGAAGCACCTGACAGGTGCGCCCCGGCGCAGGGCCGCCCGGCGTGTCACCTCAACAGCGATCCAGCACTTGGGGCAGAGGACTGTCTCGCCCTCCAGATACACGTTGGAGACCGGCCCCGGCTCCGCATAGCCGGCGCGGGTTGCGTCATCCGGCCCTGTCTCCAGCACGATCCCGCCGTCGGAATACCCTGCCTCGAAGTCCTCTCCGCAGTTGGTGCAGGTACCAGGCGCCCCAGCGGTGCTTTTGCCGTCCGCCGGCGCCGTTCCCAATCCTCCGGGCACATGATTGCTCCAATCGGTTCCGCCAGTGTGACAGGCTCACGATGGAATAAGAGCATTGGGGTTCCCAAGGCATCTCCATCATAGATATCACTGAGTACATCGTTTACCAGGGCTCCGCTAGGCTCTACTGGCAATTTCTCCGCGATTTTCTTCCAGTCCTTGTCCATATCCAGCACCTCACAGGAAATCCGCCAGATTGAGGATCTTCGAGAGCCGCTTTCCGCAGCCGCGTCCCCAGGGGCTCCAAGGCCGTAGAACTCCCGCAGGATGGCGTCAGCCTCCCGGGCGTCACGCAGGCAAAGCCGCCGCTCCTGTGCCCATCCGCAAAAAGCCTTGATTTTCTTCTCCGCCTCCGTAATGGACATGGAGGCGTTTTCCAGGTCCTGCGCCAGGATTTCCGCGCTGTGCGGCTCCCGGCGGCAGATATCTTTCAGCTGCTCCGCCACCATCCAGGGGGCGGAACGCTCCTTCACTTTTCGCTGCTGCTCTTCCAGCAGCTCGATTGCCCGGTCCGTCATTCTTCCGCGCACCTCCTCGTCACATCCGCCAGAGCCAGCAGGGCCTTCTCGAGCTTTCCGGCAAGTTCGATATCTCCCCGTCCCCGGACCTTGAGCAGCAGCCCGTGGAGCTTGTTCACGGCCTCGTTGCCCTGGGAGAACAGCAATTCAAACAGGGCAAGGTCCTTGTCACCCGAGATCGCGGCCTGACGTTCCGTCTGCTGGGCTGCCTCCAGCTGCTGCCGGACTGCGGCCAGCTCTTCTTCCGCTTTCTTCCGCTGCTCCTCTGCCTTTTTCTGGGCCTCCGCAGCTTTGTCCACTTTGGCCTGCATCCGGGTCTCCGCTTCCCGGCGGGCCTCTTCCAGAGCCTTCTGATCTACCTCCACAGCAACCTCCACGGGTCTCTCCCGGAGGGCCTTCAATTCGGCCTGGGCTTCGGCTAGAGCTTCCCGGGCCTGGGCCTCCGCGGCCTGGGCCGCCTGGTGCAGCTTCTTGAGGGCCGTCATGTCCGCTTCCATCTTGGCCCGGCTCTGATCCGCCGTCTCCGCGGCCGCCCGGGCCGCCTCCGCCGCGTGCAGGGCCTCGTCCCGCTCCTTCACGGCCTTTTCCAGCTCCCGGGAAGTCATGTCGATGACTGACTTCTCCTCACCGTCCACGACATGGTTTTCCTCCATAAAGCGTTCCCGCTCCTCCGGCGGCAAAGCCAGCAGCATCAATGCTTTTGCGGCTCCCAAATCGGCAAGCGCTTGCCGATTTGTCCATTCCCGCGCCAACCGCATGAAGTTGCGGGCGGTACGCTCAGAAAACTCGACCTGCTCCGTCAGCCAGGGCAGCCACTCCCCATGCGGAAGCATGGCCTTGGCCTCGATCAGCCTCTGGCCGATACTCAAGATAGCGTTGCCGGCATCCTGCTTCAACCGCAAGATCCGGTAGTAATGATCCCAATGTCCCGCACGGCGGCAGGCTCCTGCGAAGCCTCCGTATATTTGGAGATATCAAACGCCATGGAGCTCACCTCCCAGATATTCTTCCACCCACATCCGGTAGTCCCTGCCCGCGGCGCCCGCGGACTGTACGCCTCCAGCGGAACCCGCTCGAAGGTGCTCTCCGGGACTTTGTCGGTCCGGCGGATGGGTGTCATGAAAACAGGGATCTCCCCCTGTCGGAGCAGAGCATCCGCCTGCGCCACCACATCTGTGTTCCGCCACTGGGTAATCAGTACGCCCGCCACTTTAGCCGGCAGCCCATTGCGGCGAAGCCCCGAGATCTGCCGTACCATCGTTTCCAGTCCCCGGAAAGAGAAGCCGTCCACAGTCACTGGGATTACCACATCATCCGAGGACATCAGAGCCGCTACAGTGGCGCAGGTATACCCTGGGGCGCAGTCGAAAATTAGATAGTCCACCTCGCCATCAGTTTGCACGGCATTGATAAAATCCCGCATCCGGTACCTGGCGCCATAGTCGCTGCCGTAAAGGAGCGCCTGCAGGTCCAACGTATACAGGTCCTCCGAACCTGGCAACAGGTCCAACCCATCACGGATCGGCATGATATTATCGCTCCAAAGCGGCTCACAGGTCCCCGTCAGTACCTCCGCGACAGACAGTCCTTCATCCAGTGCAGGGAAGAAGAAATCCGTCAAATTGCATTGGCCATCGCAGTCCGCCAGAAGCACCCGCTTTTTATAGTCCCTGACCAAGATGTCCGCCAGGTTGATGGCGGTGACAGTCTTGCCGACGCCGCCTTTGTTGTTCATAATCGCAATCGTTCTCATGTAAATAACTCCTTTTCGTTTGGCAAATACGGCGCAGACCGGTCCACGATGCCCTCGATCCGCCGTGTGGGGAAGAACGTCTCCCGCCATGGTGCGTCCAGGTCGCTCGGAACTCCACCACGTAAAACCGACCTTCGGGGGTGTATGTAAATCACTTGGGCCCGGCGGGGCTGGTCATTGGCCCCCATGTACTCCGTGTAAAAATTGGGTTTGATATATAGCAGATCTCGAGGTTCATTTCGCCTTTCGCCTCCTCCTGGCCCCATGGCGTATTTTTGAACTCTCCGCCATCGGCCCAGAAATCCACCTGACCAGGCTTGCCCTCGTTCCGCTTCTGGCGGTTCCGGTCACCGGGACGCCGGCGGGGCTTGCCGTCAGAGCCCAGAATCGTAAAGGTCTGCCGGTCTCCATCAAAGGCCAGAGGGGCCAGGTGCCCCGGCGTCCTCCTTGTTCTTCCCAATTTTGAGACTCCGGTTGTCATTCTGGTCCAGCGTTTCGTCCTCTGGATCGGGGCCGGTAGAGCAGCAGGATCATGTCCGCATCCTGCTCCAGCTGACCGCTCTCTTTCAGGTCCTGCATGGTGGGTGGCCGCCATCCGCCCCTTTCCGGCCGGGAGAGTTGTGCCAGCTCCACCACCAGGGTGTTCGTCCGCTGGGCGAATGTATGG
>VOFH01003299.1_pt1 | contig 24719 bp, 37 predicted proteins | sample 5384091 | NCBI WGS metagenome assembly VOFH01 (sample SAMN12384727, study PRJNA508395) | human gut metagenome | isolation source: healthy gut G | host: Homo sapiens
GCACGCCGCTGCCCTGGGGCAGCGGTTCAATGCGCAGATGCACTTCGGCATAGTGGCGCAGCGGCTCATAGTGCCCGATGCCCAGAACCGGCGCGGCAATCGTCTCTTTGTAAACGATGCTTCCCGGTCAAAGGACACCCGCACCCCGAACCGTTCCAGGATCCACTCCCGAGCACTTCCAGCTGCACCCCTCCCATCAGATGCATATGGATCTCACCCAGCGCTTCCTTCCACAGCACGCGCAGCATCGGATCCTTCCTCCAGCAGGCGCAGTTTGAAGCAGGGCAACGGCGCTGCAGCCATCGGCAGGCACAGCCGGTAGTGGAGCACCGGCTCCAACACCGGCGCATCAGAGGGACAGCTCCGTTCCCAGGCCGTCGCCAGGCGGGTCTGGCTCAACCCGGTGACAGCGCAGACTGTCCCCGCCTCCGCCTCATCCACTGTCCGGAATTTTGCGCCGGAATAGATGCGGATCTGATTGACCTTTTCCTGCCACGCACCCGTGCGCCCGTGCAGCAGATCCTTGACCCGCAGGCAGCCGCCCGTAACCTTCAGATAAGTCAAACGATTGTTCTGTTTGTCCCGAGCGATTTTAAACACTTTCGCCCAAACGCCTCGCCCCGTTGGGGCAACGGCGCATACTGCGCAAGCACCTCCAGGAAACGATCCACCCCGTCCAGCAACAGCGCAGCGCCGAAACAGCAGGGCGTTATCGTGCCACGGCCCACAGCAGCCGCAATGTCCAACGGCGTCAGCACTCCCCGCCCAGATACCGCTCCAGTAAACCTTCCTCCGCCGTGGCTGCGGCTTCCATAAACGCATCGTCTCGCGCGTAAAATCCACGCAACCTTCACCGAAACGCCGGCGCAGCTGACTGAGCACATTCTCCCGATCCGCTCCAGCCAAGTCCATTTTATTGACAAATACAAATGTCGGAATACGGTGACGGCGCAGCAGATTCCACAGCGTTTGCGCATGCCCCTGCACGCCGTCCGTGCCGCTGATCACCAGAATCGCAGCGTCCAGCACTTGCAGCGTGCGCTCCATTTCCGAAGCAAAATCCACATGTCCGGGCGTATCCAGCAGCGTAATCTCCCGTCCCTGGAGAGGAAATTGTGCCTGCTTGGAAAAAATCGTGATGCCGCGCTGGCGTTCCATGGAAAACGTATCCAAAAAACGCATCCTGATGATCCACGCGCCCCAGTGTGCGCACTGCACCAGTCCGATACAACAGCGCCTCACTAAGCGTCGTCTTACCCGCATCCACATGAGCCAGAATACCGACCACCAGCTTATCCAAGGTTTCCACCTCCCCATTTTATCGTTTCCGTTTGATCCGGCTGAATCGCACACCGCCGCCGTTTCAGAACATCCGATGTTATCTTCGATCGTGAAACCACCGCTCCGGCGCCGGTTTCATAGATAATTATTGTACCATACAGCGCAAGAAAATTCCATCCCCGCTGTCTGCTGCCAAAAATGCCGCTTTTACTGAAACAAACGGAAAAAGTGGAAAATTTTAATGCTTATAAGTTCCCCAAAGGATGCACAAGATAGGCTTGCGATACCCAATCAATTCTTTTTTTGAAATGAGAAGGAGAACAAAGTTATGTCAAAGTCTACCAGTAAAAACAATATCCCCGAAGCACGCGCCGCTATGGACAAGTTCAAGATGGAAGCCGCCAACGAAGTAGGCGTCAACCTGAAGCAGGGCTACAACGGTGACCTGACCAGCCGCGAGGCCGGCTCTGTGGGCGGCCAGATGGTCAAGAAGATGATCGAGGATTACGAGAACAAGATCAAGTAAGGTTTCGTTTCTCAATCCCTGGCAACCAGCGAACAAAAAGCAAAGCGGCCTTCTGGGCCGCTTTGCTTTTCTCCGTTCTGCGCCGAAAAATCATACGGGCACACGCCGCACAACCGCTCCGCAGCGCACCGTCTCAGCGCTGGTATTCAAATTCCAGATTGTACATACATGAACCAGATCGCCGTCCTGCACACCCATTTCTTCCATGCGCTGAAACAGGCCGGACTCCCGAAGCTGTTTATCAAAGAACATCCGGCTTTCATAATCGCTGAAATTGACATTGGCAATCAGCCGCTCCAGCCACGGGCCTTCCACAATCCACACGCCGTCTTCCACGCGGATGTCCGGCAGGACGGAAGTGTCAATAACCGGCGCGCGTTTTACATATTCGGCTTCATAAGTCTGCACCGGAGGCAGTGTCTGCAGCCGCGCAGCAATGGTCTGCACCAGCTCGCGCGTGCCCTGATGCGCCGCAGCAGAAATGGCAAACAGGGGATATCCCTCTTCTTCCGCCCGTCGGCGCAGCTGCTCCAGCAACTCCTCATCGGCCATAATGTCGCTCTTGTTGGCCACTACGATTTGGGGGTCGCTGTGCCAGTGCCGGACTGTACTGCCGAAGTTCTTCGTTGATGGCACCAAAATCCGCTGCGGGTCACGGCCCTCGCTGCCGGACACATCCACCACATGCACCAGCAGGCGACAGCGATCCACATGGCGCAGAAAATCGTGGCCCAAACCCGCGCCTTCCGAGGCGCCCTCATGATGCCGGGAATATCCGCCATAACAAAGGACTCGCCGCCCTCCACGAACACTACGCCCAAGTTGGGAAACAGCGTGGTAAAATGATAATTGGCAATTTTGGGATGGGCCTTGCTGACCACGCTCAAAAGGGTAGATTTGCCCACATTGGGAAAGCCCACCAGCCCTACATCGGCCAGGAGCTTCAGCTCCAGCACCACGTCGTGCTCTTCACCAGGCATGCCGGCCTTAGCAAAACGGGGCGCCTGCCGGGTAGGCGTTGCAAAATGACAGTTGCCCCAACCGCCGCGGCCGCCGCGGCACAGCACAAACGGCTCGGCATCGGACATATCGTGGATGATTTCATTCGTCTCGGCGTCCCGCAGCAACGTGCCCTTGGGCACCCGGATGACGAGGGACTGGCCGTCTTTCCCGCTGCGGCGGGCGCCCTGCCCGTCTCCGCCGTCACCGGCTACATATTTCCTTTTATAGCGGAAGTCCATCAAAGTGGACATATGTTCGTCCACCTGTACGATCACATCACCGCCGCGGCCGCCGTCGCCGCCGTCCGGGCCGCCGGCGGCGATGTATTTTTCGCGGTGGAACGCCACCGCACCATTCCCCCCTTTGCCGGCCTTCACGGCAATGCGGGCCTTATCTACAAACGCTGCTGCCATAGTCGGGCACCTCCTGTATCGTTTTCTTTTCTTTTCTTTCTTTTGTTTTGCGCATACACCCGTACAATATACGCGTGTCTTCCGCCGCAAAGCCGTGGGCCATGCGCTGTCTCGTATACTCCGCTTCTTCGAAAAAGCCCCGAACCAAAGCGGTCCGGGGCTTTTGAATCCAAAGAATTATTCAGCGGCTTCCGCAGGATAGACAGAAACCTTTTTTCTGTCCTTGCCCAGGCGCTCGAAGCGCACAACGCCGGTAGCGGTAGCAAAGAGGGTATCGTCCTTGCCGATGCCCACGTTGGTACCCGGATGGATCTTGGTGCCGCGCTGGCGGACCAGGATGTTGCCGGCCAAAACGTGCTGCCCGTCGGCGCGTTTAGCGCCCAGACGCTTGATTCGGAATCACGGCCGTTCTTGGTGGAACCCATACCTTTTTATGGGCAAAGAACTGAAGACCAATATTTAACATGATACGTTACACCTCCAAAACAGTAATGTTATCAGGGAACTCATCGTGGAGTTCTGTCAGGTAAACCATCAGGCCCGTGAGGACCGTCTGGCAGGTATTGTCCGCGGAAGCGGAAAGTCCGCCCGGCAAATAAAAACCGATTTTCGCATCCTTCTCACTAACGTTGACTGCAGCACCCAAGCCCAGCACATCGTTGAGGGAGCATTCCACCAGACGCACAGCGCTGGTAACGGCGGCGCAGACAATATCGCTGCCCGCCTCGGCATAACCGCTGTGCCCTTTGACTTCAAAGGACACGATACGTCCGCCCTCTTCCGTGTGGAACGAAACCGTTGTCATGGGATTTTAGCCCACGGTGATCGTGCCGATCTCAACCTTGGTGTAGGGCTGACGATGACCCTGCCGTTTGCGGTAACCCTTCTTGGGGGTGTACTTGAAGATACGGATCTTCTTGCCCTTGCCGTTCTTCACCACGGTGGCATCCACCTTGGCACCCTCCACCACGGGAGCGCCGAAGGTTGCCTTGTCGCCGTCCAGAATCGCCAGCACCTTGTCAAAAGGTGACGGTCTCCTCGGCCTCGGCGCCCAGCTTCTCCATGAAGACCACGTCGCCCTCGGCGACCTTGTACTGCTTGCCGCATGCTTCGATAATTGCCTGCATTTAATTTCAACTCCTTCATTACGGACTCGCTGTCGGGGGCGGGGAAATCTCCCTCTTTCTGCCCATTCAAAGCGGCTAATATATTGTAGCAGTGAAAGAAACGTTTGTCAATGGATTTTTGCAGAAAACTCAGCCAGATCAATTGATGGAAGATGCTGCCGTCCAGTTTTTTCCACAGCACAACCGTTCCATCCAAAAGCAGATAGCTATGAGCACTCCCCTCTTTGGGGAGCGAAACCGAACCGGGATTCAGATAGGTTGTCCCTCCCAAAGAACTCCCACCCCGGAACATGGGTGTGGCCATGTACCAGGATGTCGCCGCGCTGCAGCGGCGGCAGGTTCCCCGATGGTACTGGTGGCCGTGGGTAGCATAGACCGTCCGTCCACCCCAGAAGATCACACAGTACTCCGCCATCACCGGGAAATCCAGTACCATCTGATCCACTTCGGCCTCACAGTTTCCACGCACACAGAGCAACTGGTTCTTCACGCCGTTGAGCAGCGCGATCACTTCTTTAGGTGCATAGTCCCTAGGCAGATCATTGCGCGGCCCATGGTACAGCAGATCACCCAGCAACAGGAGCCGTTCACTCCCTTCCCGTTTCAGCGCCTCCAGCATCGCGCGGCAGTAGCCGGCCGAGCCATGCAGATCCGATGCAATCATCAGTTTCATAGCAATTCTCCTTGTTTTGTAATTTCAATACCAAGGCGCTCCTATTATGCTTTTTTCCGGCGGCACACGCACCGCCAGGCAAAAAGCACCGCTCCACGGCAAACAGCACCGCGATCACCCCACGCCCAAATGGATGTCGCCCGTGGCCTGGGAAACCACGCCGACCAGAGTCGTGCCCAAAAAGGAGGCTCCCTTGCCGCAAATATCCATCAGGCCGAAGTATTCACCGGACTGTTCAGCAGGAATGATTTTAGTGAAATAAGAACGGGACAGTGCCTGCACGCCGCCCTGAAATATTCCCACCAGCACCGCCAGCACCCAGAACTGCGCCTGCGTAGAAAGGATCATGGCAAACAGCGCGATGCCGAAATAAGCCAAAATGCACACCAAAATAATCTGCTCCGCCCGATATCTTACCGCCAGACGGCCAAAAAAAAGATGGAACAGGGAAACGCAACCACCTGCAGCACCAACAGGGCCAGCAACAACCCGGCCGTATCAAAACCCAGCGCGGTGCCGTAAGCTGTAGCCATATCAATAATGGTGTACACGCCGTCGATATAGAAAAAGAATGCCAACAAAAACAAAAAAATATTCTTTTCCCGTTTCACATTCGCCAGGGTGCGCCCCAAGCGGCGGAAACTCGGCCACCGCGCGGGGCCGTCGTTCCACAAAATACCTCTGCCGGTACGAGCGCAGCAGGGCAGCGACAGCAACAGCCACCACAGGGCAATGATCCAGAGCGAAAGCATGATCGCCGCCGTCATCGTTAGTCCGATGCGCTCCGCCCCAGCACCAACCCCAGACACAGCGCAAAGGGGATGCAGCTGCCGATATAGCCCCATGCGTAACCATGGGAGGACACCTGATCCATGCGCTCCGGCTCCGTCACATCCGAAAGCATTGAGTCGTAAAAAATCAGGCTGGCAGAAAAACCAACCTTGGCAATCACATAAATGGCCAGAAATACCAGCCATTGGCGGGCAAAGCCCAGCGCCGCACAGCCGCAGGCCCCCGCCAGAATCGTCAGGCGGAAAATGGGCTTTTGTAGCCCTTTGTATCCGCCAGCGCTCCCAGCGCCGGTCCCAGCAGCGCCACCGCCAGAGTGGCCGCCGAGGCGGCGTAACCCCAGAAGGCCAGATACTGCGCATCGTTCAATCCCGCATCCGCAGCGATGCTGTTGAAGTAAATGGGCAGAAGCGTGGCGGAAAGCAACACGAAGGCCGAATTGCCCACATCATACAAAATCCAGTTTTTTTCCGCTTTGGTCAATCTCAATTTCATGGGTTCCCTTTCCAGCTTTCAAGGCATCCGGGATTCAAAGTTCCAGCGCAACATCTCGTCCAAAGGCGCCTTGCCGGCGAGATATGCCTCGTATTCCCCGATCAGACGCAGCGCCAGGTTTCTCCTGCTCATACAGCGTCAAAAAGCTTTGCCGTACTGTCGGCGCAGCGCGGGTCTGCGGCCGTACGCACCACCATGCCGTGAATATCCCGGTAGCATCCTGCCAGGCGCAGCGCCGCAAACAGAGCCTGCCGTTTCAGCGGCGAGGGCGCGCGCAGCAATTCGCTGTAAAACACAAACCCGCGCAGGGCCTTTTCCACCTCTGCTGCAGATACGCCGGGATAAAACTTCTCAATGACCGCAGCATTCCGGTGCGACGGCACAATGTGCCCCACCAGATGGGCCGAGGCCGGCGCAAAACCGTCTCGTGTCAGCAGCGCCCGATCCAGTTCGACCTCCACTTCGGCATGGGACAGCCCACTTTGAACCATTTTTTCCCCGATCAAGCCGTGACAGCGGACATCCAGCGCAAAATGGCACAGCACGCCATACAGATAGGCCAGATCCTGCGCCCGCCCCGCGCCAGAACGGATGGCTTTGGCCGCAAAGGAAAAAAACGACGCCCCCGACTTTTCATGCTGGCGGTATCCCACCGCACTGACGCGGTTTTTGTGATACGGTTCATAATAAAACAGAATATCCGGCCCGTGCAGTCCAATGTTGTACAGCTCCGGATGGGCTTCCACCGCAGCTTTCGGCGCACCGGTAAGCCGGGCGCGCAAGCGCTGTCCCGCCCGGAAATGAGCGTAGGTCGAAGGCATAACACCGACTCCTTTCGTGCGTTTGTCCGCCGCAGCTTAATAGCGCAGCTTGTCCACCGTCCACTCCTGCACAATGGCGCCGTACTCGGCGCACAGCTTTCGGGCCAGCGCCAGATCAAATTACGGTAGTTGCCGCACTCCGCGGCGCTCCGTCCCGGCATAGGTCCGTCGTAGTCCGCCCCCGGCGGCATACCTCCTGCATCAGGGCAATGGCTCCGGCATGGTCGAGGCCGGCTGCCGTCCACGAGCAGATAAAACCCGGTCTGGCAGCCCATGGGGCCGAAATAAAAAGCACCGCGTCTTTGCAGGCCGAGTTGCGCAGAAGCGTTGCAAACAAATGCTCTGCCGAATGCAGCTCGGCGTTGCTTAACAAATCGCCTGTGTTCGGGCGCTTGAAGCGCAGGTCATAAGTCACCACCGCGCCGTCCTGCCGGGACAGATACATGCCCGGCTGCAATTTGGTATGATCTACTGTAAAACTGGCAATGCGTTCCATCGCTCATTCCTCCATCAAATCGAGATACACGTCCATCGCTTCATCCAGCCGCTTCATGGCAGCGAGGAAATTATCCTGGTACTCCTGCTCCTGCGCCGGGGCGAAAAGATGGTCGGTGACCACCTTAAGCGTTTGGAAGGGTACGCCGTTGCGCAGGCACACCTGAGCCGCCGCGCAGGCTTCCATATCGCACACCAGCGCACCATAGACCTCCCGAATGGACTGAGCACGGGCATAGTCCCGGCCAAACCAGTCTCCGGTAGCCACGCTTCCCGGCGTCAGCGAAAAGCCCATATTCATCAGCAGAGTCATAGTCTCCAGCGTTTCGACGCAAGGGAAGCTTACCCGCTCCACGGTGGATACAAACCCCGGCGCATCCCCGGCCAGCGTAGTGTCCACATCATGCTGTACACACTCTGTCCCCAGCACCAGCGCGCCCGCCGGCAGGTCGCACAGCGCGCCGGCGCAGCCGGCGTTCACAATCCGCTCCACACGAAAGCGGTCGATGAGCAGCTGCGCCGCCATGGCTGCATTCACCTTGCCCACGCCGCCGACGCACACCACCGTGCTCCGGCTCAGACGGAAACAGGGCATGCCCGCCATCCATTCCGCCTCCGGCGCGCCGCGCAGGCGCAGCAGCCCTTCCGCCTCTTTTTCATAGCGTAGAGTATGCCGATCTGCATAAGGCACCGCTTCCTTTCCTTCTTGCCCGCACCGGGGCAAAGATTTCTTTCAGTATAACCGATCCCCGCACAGATTTCCAGTGGGAACCGACCCGCTCTGCTCATAGACGGACCGCTGCCCAAAACATGGAGCCGCCCATACACTGACTCCTCCATGCTTTTCCTTTTGTCCCCTGTCCGGTCCCCTGCTTACGTTCCGCGCCGGCGGCAAAGCGAAGGTACAGCACTACTGCCAGCGCAAAGGTCAGCAGTTCGGTCGCCGGGAAAGCCAGCCAAACGCCCGTGATCCCCCACAGGCGGGAGAGCAGCACGATCATGGTTACAATCAGAATCCACCCTCGGCAGAGCGAAATGACCATGGCCTGCCGGGGCTGCTCCACCGCAGCCAGCGCCTGGGCCAGAACCATATTGACTCCCCGCCAGTATAAATCCGAGGCAATAAAGATGCAGTCCGGAAACTGCAATGGTTTTCAGGGCCTCCTCCTGCTCCCGGTTGAACAACGCGGTAATTTGGGGTGCAAACAGCAGCGCCGCAGCCCAGCACACTACTCCCAGCACCAGGGCAGACAACACGCACAGGCGCAGCGTCTGGCGTTCCTCTTTGCGCATGTTCCGCGCATAGTAATCGCTGAGCAGCGGCTGGCCGCCCTGCGTCAGCCCGATAAATACGGCAATGACCGCAAAGGAGACATTGGAAATGATCCCGTAAGCCGCCACACCCACATCCCCGGCCAGCGCTACGATCACAAGATTGGATACCAGCGTGACAACTGCGGAAGACACCTCGCCGATAAACGCGGAAACCCCCAGAGCGCAGCACCACCCCATCCGCTTCGGCTCCAGCGGGCAGCGGCAGAGATGGAAGGAAGCTTTTTTCGGCAGCACATACAGAAGCAGCGACAGGAGCATCCCCACCAGCGGCGAAATACCTGTGGCCAGCGCCGCGCCGAAGATCCCCATGTCCAGCGGATACATAAAAAGATAATCCAGCACCACATTGCTCGCCGTCCCGGCGACCATGCTCAGGGTGGACAGGTGCGGGGCATTTTCGTTGCGCATAAACGCGATCAGAATATTGCTGAAGAAAAAGCAGGGCGCAAACGTCATCAGCACCTGAAGATACGTCTTGGACATCTCGTGTACCACGCCAGAAGAACCCAGCAGCGACGCCAGCTGCGCCGGCGCCAGCCAACCCAGAAGAAGCCCCAGCACGCTCAGAACAGCAGCCAGAGCCATCATATTTGTGTACACACGGTTTCCCTGCTGCGTCTCCCCGGGATTTATGGATGGTAAACAGCGTGGCGCCGCCCACCCCAGCAGCAATCCCAGTCCGTTGAGCACGCTGTAGACCGGAATGGAAAAATTCAGCGCCGCCAGCCCCAGCGTACCCACCCGATTGGCTACGAAAAAGGTATCCGTCAGATAGTATACAGCCAGCCCCAGCATACTCAGCACGCTCATGGACGCATACCGTGCAAAGCGGCGCGGCACACGCTCTTCCCCCGACAGATTATTCATACGCTTCTTCCCCCGTTTCTGTTTTACCTGATTCTGTTAGTATAACGAGCATTCCGCCGCTTTTATGGCAAAAAACAGAGTAAATAGGCGAAAAATATGGATGCGCCATCTGAAATCTTGAATCTTTCTACTGCGCCATACTGCAAATGGTACGATATCGTCCATTTTTCACACCGGTGCTGTGATATAGTGAACATACTATAAGAAGCGGAGGGCAAGTCATGAAAAAATTGCTGATCGGATTTCTGCTGGTTACGGAACATGCAGACCCGCGCAGAGACTGCGCCTGCATTGAAAACGAGGACGCTGTTCTGTTGTTTTCACGGTAAACAGTTACGCCCAGGGCGAACAATACGCCAAAGTTCTGGCCGCGTTGGGCTGCGTCGGCATTGAGCTGTGCCGGGCTTCGGCAATGAGGGCGTCGCCCGCATTCAAAAAGGCCGTCGGGCCGCGCACACCGGTGGGTGTGGTGCGTTTCGACATTCATCCCGCGCTGGATCACCGCTCTGGCGACAGTTTCCCATACAGCAGACCCTGAAAGCGCCGCCGCTGTTCCCCCATAAACAATCCCCCACAGGATGCAGATAATCCCATTTGCATCCTGTGGGGGTTCTTTTTACCACGGTTCAATCAATACCGGCTGCGCACCTCCAAGATACTGCACAATGGCGTCACACACGCCTTCAAAACCCAGCACAGCGCTGTTGAGCGTCAGGTCGTAATTGCGGGCGTCATACCAGTCCTTTCCCGTGTGGCGCTGGTAGAATTTCGCGCGGTATTCGTCCACCTGAACGATTTTTTTGCGCACGTCCTCACGGCTCATAGAGTTGACCAGCATGGCCTGTTCCAGACAGAAGTCCGCGTCTGCATGGACAAAAACCCGCGCCACGTCACTGCGCTGCCCCAAAACGTAGTCCGCGCAGCGGCCCATGATGATACAGGGGCCTGTCTCCGCCAAACGGCGGATCACTGCGGCCTGGTATTCAAACAGCTCCCCGTCCCGGGGCGCCCTTGGCCGGCGTACTGTATCCCAGCACCGGCTCGCCCTTATAAAGGCCGCGCAGACGGCTGCGCAGGTCCGGCCGCAGCCGCTCATCTGAAAACAGCACTTCATTGACGCCGCTGTCTTCCGACGCCATGGCAATGATCTCCCGGTCATAAAACGGGATGTTCAGCTCTTTGGCCAACATCCGACCCACAGTTTTTTCCGCCGCTGCCATACCGCCGAGCAATCGTGATGACAAAAGGTTTCATACGCATCCCCCTTATTCGCCCAAATAAGCCTTTTTGATCGCGTCGTCGTTCAAAAGCTCCCTGGCGTTACCGGATTTGCTGATGCGGCCCGTTTCCACACATAGGCACGGTCGGCAATAGACAGGGCCTTTTTCGCGTTCTGCTCGACCAGAAGCACCGTGGTGCCGGCAGAAGACACCTTTTCGATAATCTTGAAGATCTCGCCCACAAACAGCGGCGAAAGGCCCATGGACGGTTCATCCAGCAACAGGATTCGAGGCTTGGACATCATCGCCCGCCCCATCGCCAGCATCTGCTGCTCGCCGCCGGACAGCGTGCCGGCCGCCTGATTCTTGCGCTCCTCCAGACGCGGGAACCATTCGTACACTTCCTTAAGCGAAGCAGCCACTTCGCTCTTGGGACGGGTGTATGCGCCCATGCGCAGATTTTCCGCCACTGTGAGGTTGGCAAACACGCGCCGTCCCTCAGGCACATGGCTCATGCCCAGGCGCACAATGGCATGGCCGGGCTTACGGGTGATATCCTGCCCCTCAAACACCACGCTGCCGCTTTTCGCCTGCAGCAGACCGGTAATGGTGTGCAGTGTTGTGGTTTTTCCGGCGCCGTTGGCGCCGATCAGGCGCAACAACTTCGCCCTCCTCCACAGAGAAGGACACGTCGTGCAGCGCATGGATCAGGCCATAATAGACGTTCAAGTCTTTGACTTCCAGCATTGCCATACTTTCTCCTCCTCCCTCAATCACCGAGATAGGCCGTGATGACCTCAGGGTTACTCAGTACTGCGCTGGGCGTGCCCTCCGCCAGCAGGCGGCCAAAATTGAGCACATAGAGGTATTCACAGATACCCGATACCAATTTCATGTCATGCTCGATCAGCAGCAGTGTTACATCAAATTGTTTGCGCACCAGTTCAATCGTCTCCATCAGCTCAGCCGTTTCATTGGGGTTCATGCCGGCTGCCGGCTCATCCAGCAGCAGCAACTTGGGATCTGTGGCCAGCGCGCGGGAGATCTCCAGCTTGCGCTGCTTGCCATAGGGCAAATTGGCCGCTTTGTAGTCCCATTGGCCATCCAAATCAAACACCTTCAGGATCTCCATAGCCTTTTCGTTCATCTGCTTTTTCTTTCCTGTGGTAAGATCCCACATGGAGCAGACTTTCCGGCAGGGAGTAGGTTATCTCGTTATGAAATCCTGCTTTTACATTGTCCAGAACCGAGTTTTGTAAACAGGCGGATATTCTGAAAAGTGCGTGCAATGCCCATTTTGCAGATTTCATGAGGCTTCCGGCCCACAATATTCTCCCCATCCAGGCGGATTCCGCCGTCGGTGGGACGATATACGCCGGTGAGCATATTGAACACCGTGGTCTTTCCGGCGCCGTTGGGACCGATCAGACCCACCAGCGCTCCCTTTTCAATCGATTGCATATTCATTCGTCCACGGCCCGCAGGCCGCCGAAAAAATCCCCAGATCCGTCGCTTCCAGCAAAGCCACTCAGACCGCCTCCTTTTTCTTTTCCGCCGCTTCCGCTTTGCGCAGTGCACGGCGCTCCAGCAGTTTTTCCCTGTTTGATGCCGGAGTTATTGAACAGCATCAGGGCGATCAGCAAAATGGCATACACCAGCATGCGGTAATCGTTGAAGTTCAGCGCACGCAGCAACTCAGGCAGCAGCGTCAGCAATGCCGCTGCAATGATGGAACCCCAAATATTGCCCAGACCGCCCAGCACCACGAACACCAGCACCAGAATCGACAGGTTAAAATCAAACTTGGTAGCGGTGACGGTAGAATAATTCATGGCATACAGCGTGCCGCCATGCCGGCAAAGGCCGCGGAAATCACAAAGCCATCAGCTTGTAACGCGTCGTCGAAATACCGATGGAATCGGCTGCGATACGGTTGTCCCGCACCGCCATAATGGCGCGGCCCTGCCGGCTGTTGATCAGGTTCAGAATCACAAACAGCGTAACCAAAATCAGCACAAATCCCGCAGTAAAGCTGGATATCTTATCAATGCCCGACACGCCAATGGGACCGTTGATAATCATTTTCCCGCCTTCTTCCAGCACAAAACTCTGCTTGATAATGCTGAAATGCAGACCGTTCCCATCCATGCCCACATAGAGCACGTTGATAATATTTTTAATGATCTCGCCGAACGCCAAAGTCACAATGGCGAGATAATCGCCTTTCAAGCGCAGCACCGGCACACCCACAATGACGCCGGCAATTCCCGCGAACAGTGCGGCAAAGAGCATGGCAATCAGCAGCCGCAGTGCCGGATCGGGCGAGGGTACGCTGTCGGCCAAAGCCGTGGTTACCACGATGCCGGTGAACGCGCCCACGGACATAAAACCCGCATGTCCCAGGGACAGCTCGCCCAGAATGCCCACCGTCAGGTTCAGGGAAACTGCCATGACAATATACGCGCAGATGGGCACCAGCATGCCGCTCAGGGAATTGGAGATGTTCCCCGTCATCACCAGAAGCTGCATAACAATATATGCCACAATCACAATGCCGAAGGCCAGCACAGAATCGCGCCGTCCTTTTATCACGGTTTTCACTCGATCCATTCCGCCCACCTCAGACTTTCTCGCTCATCTGCTTGCCGAGCAATCCGGACGGCTTGACCAGGAGCACAACGATCAGCACAGGAACACAATGGCGTCCGCCAGGCTTCCTGGGAAATATACGCACGGCTGAAAATCTCAATCACACCCAGCAGGATACCGCCCAGAAACGCACCGGGATCGAGCCGATGCCGCCGAATACCGCGGCGTGAATGCCTTGATGCCAGGCATGGAACCTGTTGTGGGAATCAGCAGCGGATAGGCGAGAGCATCAACAGCACACCCGCGATGGCTGCCAGCCCCGAACCGATGGCAAATGTAACAGAAATAGTGGTATTCACATTGATCCCCATCAGCTGAGCGGCGCGCCTTGTCCTCGGACACGGCGCGCATGGCTTTGCCCATCTTGGTCTTACCTGTAAAGAACATCAGGCCGGCCATGATAACCAGGCAGGCGACGATGGTGACGAGTGAGACGGCGCTTACGTTGAACTTGGCCAAGAACTCCGGCACCTGGAAGGTGACGAGCGAAGTGAAGTTCTTGGGCGTGGCGCCCCACAGAAGCTGCGCGGCGTTCTGCAGGAAGTAAGACACGCCGATAGCCGTGATTAGAACGGCCAGCGGGCCCTGGACGCAGCGGCTTATAGGCCAGACCCTCAATGAGAACGCCGAGAACCGTGCAGACCACACAAGAGAGAACTACAGATGCCCAGCCCGGGAGGCCGAGATACGACGTGGCGCAGAACGAGACATAGGCACCGACCATGATGACGTCGCCGTGAGCGAAGTTCAGCATCTTGGCGATACCGTAGACCATCGTATAACCCAAGGCAATAATGGCATAAAGCTGCCCAGGCTGATGCCGGTGATCAAATAGTTTAACATGGAGCACACCTCAAATCTTCTTTCCCGTTTCTTTTTACTTTCTATCGTCTCAGTGACGCTTTAATTCTGTTTTCTTGCTTAATTCTTTTTTCTTTTCGCCGCTGTGCGGTAAAGGACGCAGGGGAGGGACCGCTGGCTTTCCAGCGGCCTCCCCCTGCGTCATTGCATGTTTCTTCAATTTCGCCGCAGCGGATCACATACCGACATATGCACCGTTCTGGATGACCATGCCCTTGGGGCTCTTGGAAACCTGGCCGTCGGTCCAGGTCATGTTTTCGCCGGTCAGGCCGTCGAACGTCATCGTGGAGAACTGCTCAATCATCAGGTCGCACAACTCTTCGGCAGACATATCGGGCGTTGCACCGGCATTGGTCAATGCCTGATAATATGCATATACGCAGTCATAGGCATCTGCCGCAAACTGATTGGGCACATCGCCGTACAGTTCCTGATACTTCTGCACGAAGTTCTGCGTTTTTTCATCCTCGGCATCGGCGTTAAAGGAGTCAGCAGCATCACGCCTTCGGCCAGAGAGGTGTCAAAGTTCTTCACCGTCAGGATACCGTCCATGCCATCCACGCCGAAGAACTTGGGCATATAGCCCATGGTATTGGCCTGGTTCAGGATCAGGGACGCAGGCGTGTAATAAATGGGCAGGAACACCAGATCTGCGCCGGCGTTCTTTGCCTCGCTCAGCTGCACGTTAAAATCCGTCTGCAGAGGAAGTCGTAAACGTACCGGTGGAAACAATGTTCAATCCCTTAGCTTCCGCCTCTGCAACAAACTTTTCATAAATACCAGTGGAATAGGTATCGTCGTTTTTATAAATGATTGCGATTTTCTCGCCCAGCCCCTGCTCGGCGATATAGTCAGCCGAAGCGGTACCCTGTCCAGGATCGGTGAAGCACATCTGATATACGTTATCCTTGCCCTCGGTCCACCGCCATAGAAGAAGCGGAAGGCGTCAGTCCAAAAATGCGATCCTCATTGTGGTTCACGGAAGTCGCCTCGGCAGGCTTGGTGGTAACAGACACCAAAGAGAGCTGCATACCCCAGTCCTTGAGTTTGTTGTATGCATTAGCCGCTTTCTCAGGATCGCCCTCATCGTCTTGCATATTCAGTTCAAACTGGATGCCGCCCAGAGCATTGATTTCATCCACTGCAATCTGTGCCGCATTCTTCACAGCATTGCCGTAAATGGCATCGCCGCCGGTCAGAGGGCCGGTACCGCCAATCTTAAAGGCTGTGCTGCCGCCCTCTTCGCCGGAAGGCTGCTGGGCATTGCCGCCGTTGTTATTGCCGCAGCCAGCCAATGCGCCGGCCAGAACAGCGCCAGCCAGAAGCACGCTTACTGTCTTCTTCATTTTCATCGTCTCCTTTTCAGAATCGGTTCCTGTCCCCCTCTTCCACAGATGGACAGGCAAAGAAGCCGCGGCTTCTTTGTTTCCCCATTTTCCGCGCGTTTGCATCGGAGAATGATTAAAAGTTATTATATACTTTTTTCATGCGTTTTGGGTAGTTCTTTTTTGCACTTTGCAATATTTTCAGGCATTTTGCCGATTATTTCTCTGTGTTTTCATTTGTTTTTGTTTCTTTTTCCCAATGCAGTTTCCGACTATAGAAAAGGCCGGTGCGGCAGCACCGCACCGGCCTTTGAAATCTGTTTTTCCGCTGCCGTTCCCCCTCACCGGCTATGCTCTTCCATTTCCTGCAGAGAAGAAAAACCATACAGCTTTGCCATATATTCCAGGTTCTGAATCGTCATGTTTTCCGCCCCGGCGCGCCAGTTCTTCAGCATGAGACAGATAGGCGCGCAGCGTACGCTCAGAGTATGTGTACAGCTCACAGCGCAGGTAAGTTTCAAAGCTGGTAACATAATCCGCGTCGGCACTGTGATCCGTAGGCCGAGACCCGCGGGCCACCCTGGGGGTAACGGCGCGCATAGTCCTCCTGCCACTTCAGCTGGATCGCCACGATTTTTTTTCCACCAGACGCTCTTTCGGCTCGGAGATCACCGGCAGCCGGTTGCACAGCGCGGCATATTGCGCCGGCGCCGTATAGCGCATCATGCGGGCGTACTTCTCCGTCAGCAGATTCCAGCCAACGGACTCGGCTTCTGTCAAATCCTCGTAATAACTCTCCCGCATGGCGTCATCCCATGTAAGGAACTGCGCCAAGCGATTCATAACGAACTCCTTCATATGATTCTGACAGGACGCGCGTCCGCCTTCATTGCGCACCTGCTGGAACTGATTCCACTCCTTCAAAATGAGTTCTGCAACCGATCTCATAGGTTCACCTTTATCCTTCCATCAAATGCATGGCGCGGATCTGTGGATCACGAATGTGGACATAATCGAAATGCCGTGGTGGGTGATAAAGCTGTTGGTCTCAGAGGACAACCCTTCCCGCCGCAGTTCATCGGCCACCAGGCGGCAGATCTGCTCAATCAGAAGCACATTGCGGTCGGCGCTGTTCAGCGCCTGCGGTGCATTGGGAATGATCTCGCAGTCCCAAGCGTCCAGATTGACGCCGTTTTCAGCCAGCTCCTTGATCAGACTGCCCACCTCTTCACCCAGGACCGGCAGCGTCAGCATTGCCCGGTGCATCCACTTATAATAAGGCTTATAACGCTTGTTCAGCAAAACACCATAGAAATGGTATTGAGAATGAATTCGCTCAGAGCATGCTGAGCAGCCACTGTTTCACCGCGGCGCATGCAGCGGGCATAGTTGTACTGCCCCGCCTGCCCCATTACCGCAGCGCGAGCGGCCATTTTTTCAACCGTACATCGTTGGGATAAAAGGCGAGCTTTTTCCCGGATAGCGCTGAACTGCCCCAGCTTATCAACAAACACCTCGCCGTTGGTCACCGTAGCCAAACGGCTCTCCGGTACATAAACCCAGCCCGTCATACTGAATTCGGCATCCGCGTCCGATCTGCCGGCGATAAAATCATCGATGCATAGCACGCCCACGCGCTCGCCGCCAAACGGTTCTTCCTTGCGCGGCGGATAGCCATAAAAATCTTTCGGCAGCGCCTGATATGCCCGGCGCAGCTCCGGAGCGATCACCTGATAATCCTCTTTCGTCAGCCACATGCAGAAAGACGGACCGAAATCATGGTCACGGGAAATGGCATCGTCAAAACCAAAGCACTCCGAACCTTCCCCGCAAGGCCTACCGCAATCCGATCCGCATATCTGGGAATTCTTCTGACAGCATGCGTTTGCCATAGGTCTCATAATATGCCTTTGCCAGTTCCAAACCTGTCATGGTCAAAAGACCTCCTTACAAAACGCCGTTTTGCTTTACGGCATATGTTTCCATTGAAATATAATTTTATTGTAACAGATTGCCACTGCGGCGCATCATACAAAACGGAATTTCTTTTTGCAAAATCACGATGCCCCCTTTTCATTTCTTGCACTTTTTACAAAAAATAGTGTTATTCGTACATGCTTCTGTCAACACCTTTTTCCCCCGCATGTCCAATTTTTTTTTGGTATCGCTTTTACAATATTTTCTATAATTACAAAAAAATATCATATTTTCGTACATAAAGTCATATAAATACAAGAATAAAATGGGATTCGTACAAATCCTGCGAATCATCTGCGCTTATACTACCTTTATAGATCAGCTTAGCCCTTTTGGCACGGCGGAGCACTATTTCTGCCGCATCGTCGTTTTCTGCTTTTTCCCGTTTCCCTGCCATGAAAAAGAGCACCGTTTCTACCTCAGGCGGTTCTTTACGGATCGGATTCCCCCCTATTGAGTGATTTCTCTACCACCCATATCTCTCTCGATCCCATCTCCTATTTCCCCCACCGGGAAAGCCGCGGCGAATGTTGACCTGGCCTGCAGCTCGCAGGTTACTTAGAACGGAATCCCATTGCGCTGCAATGGGATTCCGTTTTTTCTTTCAGAACACACGTTTTCCTGCATCCTGCGGCAACCTCATGCCCCCTCGGTTCCCTTTCTGCCCTTCCCCGCCTTCCTGCGCCATGCGGGACAGTTTTTGTACTTTTGGGCGTCATATTCATTTGTGCAAAAAAACACCCGGTTAAAGTAGGACGGATCTGTGAAACCGCACTCGCTGGAAATACGGTATGCAGGATAATTGGTCGTTTCCAGCAGCTTGCAGGCATATTGAATTTTCAGTTTATTGACATATTCCGTAAATGTCACGCCGGTCTCGCGTTTGAATACCCCGCGAAAAATACTGTGCATTCATATACACCCGCGAGGCTACCATCTGCAGCGTGAGCCGCTCCTTAAAATGCTTCTGGATATAGCGCATGGATTCATCCACAAAGGATTGCTGCTCATTGTGACCATTTTTGTGATGGACTCTGCCACAATCTGGGGCGCGCCACTTTTTTTTCATGTTCACGCTCTTCATCCACACTCAAGCATGCGCTTCAGCGTTGCCTTAAAATCAGACGGCTTGATGGGCTTGAGCATATACTCAAATACACGCAGGCTGATGGCTCGCTGAGCATAGCGGAAATCGGTATAAGCCGTCAAAATACTGATGCAGGTGTCCGGGGCAAACTTTCAATCTCCTCAATGGCCTCCAGGCCGTCCATTTCCGGCAACATAATATCCATAATGATGATATCGGGACGGCGTTTTTAGCCTGCCGCACCGCTTGAGCGCCGGTATTGGCCGTAATGACAATATCTTCCAGCTGCAATTCCTCGTGAATCCACCGCTTCAATAAATTCCAGTTCAGCTCTTCGTCTTCCACAATCAGAATCGAACGCAATGGTCTCACCTCGAAATCAGACTTTTGGAAATCGTAATGGAAACGGTACTGCCGCTGTAGTCGGATTTGACCACCTCAAGCCCATAGTCTTCCCCGTAATATTGCTTGATACGTCGATCAGTAATGCGCAGCCCCATTTCACTGCCTACCGTACTGTCCTTGTCCCGCAGCCGCTTGAGCACCTCTTTTGGAAACCATTGCCGTTGTCCACCACAAAATCGTGATCTTCTCGCCATGGTTTTCTGCGTAGATATCCACCTTTCCACCGTCGCGTTTGGGCGAAATCCCATGCAGCACCGCATTTTTCCACCACAGGCTGCAGCACCATATTGGGGATACGGCAGGAACGGATGCTCGGGCACGTTGATCGTATACTGCAATCGAGCCTGAAAGCGGGCCTTTTGAATATAAAGATATTTCTCTGTATTGTCCAGTTCCGCTTGAATAGTGTGCAGAGAATGGCCGTTCTGCACATTGTAGCGCAGCAGGTCGGAGAGATAATAAATCAGTTCCTCCGTCTTGGGTGCATGCTCAAACTAGCCGATCGGGCGATACAGTTCAATGTATTGAAGAGAAAATGCGGATTGACCATCAGGAATTGTTCTTGGCTTCCAGATCAATAATCCGTTTTTCCAGCGCATCTTTCTCAATGGACTGCGCCGGCGCGGGGTGCATACCATAAGTCAGCGTACGGGAAATGCTCTGGGCAATATAGATGCACAGCTGGCGGTGCGCTTCGATCTTGTCTTCCTCCGTGGTCTTAAGCATTGAGCAGGTCTTTGCCACAAAGGCGGCGTCCAGATTGCGCTGCTGCGCCAGCTTCGGAATATCCAGCATATATTTCTGATATTCCGTCTCCCCGGAATAAACGTGGCAGCCCACCACATAGGCCACCGTTTCATCCTCCTCTGTAATGGGGATCACAATATTTTTCAAGCCGCGCGGACAGACAAAGGTCTCTTCCTTTTCGCTGGCCATCACTTCCATACAAGTCGGGCAAACTGTGCTGATCGGCCTGGCATACATATTTGCAAAAATCAGGTGTAGGAATAAACTCGTACAAAAATTTTTCCATCCAGATCAACCACTGCGATTGACAGATCGCTCAGGGCCAGAAGGCCGCTGTAACGGCTGTAATAATCGGCAGTCAGCATTTCTTCGATTGTTTTTCTTTTCTCTGGCCGCCATTGTCATTCTCCTCCCACACATTCCAATAGTACAGATTCCTCTCATTTATTACGCTTACTTTTCATTTCGTTCATTTATATATTTTAATATAAAATCTAAAAAAATACAATATTGTTTATTCATATTTATCCATATGCACAAAATTATTTTATATTATTGTGCAATTCATCTATTTCTCTATTTTTCTACAAAACATCTTCCAGCTCTGACAATTGTCCCCACGTTCCATTTTTCCTGTTTGATTCTGTAATCCACACCTCTCCCAATGCAAAAAAGATCCCCGGAGCATTTGCTCCGGGATCTTTCACTTTATTGCCAGACAAACTGTATGGTACAGGCTTTACGCAAGATAGCGGCTGACCATAGTGGCAAACTGCCCGCGGGTCAGGGACGCCTTCGGGGAAAGTTTGTTGGCACTGGTACCGGTCACGATACCGTCGCCCACAGCCCACTGCATCGCAGCGGAAGCATAGGAAGAAACAGCCCCCTTTGTCGGTAAACGCCGCCAGATCATTGGTCTTGCTGACATCATCTTTCTTGTACTGCGCATAGCGGTACAGCATGGTCGCCATATCCTGGCGGGTAATATTGGCGTCGGGATTAAACTTGCCGTTATAGCCGGTAACGATGCCGTTATCTGCCGCCCAGTCGACCGCAGCAGCATACCACTGGTTGGCTCCCACATCGCTAAAGGTCTTGGCCGCATCTGCAGCAGCGCCGGTGGTTTCACCGGACATGCGGTAGAGGACGGTGGCAACCATAGCACGGGTGGTAGTGCCGTTGGGGCTGAACGTTGTACCGTCGCCGGTGCCGTTCATCAAGCCCTTCTCATTGACATCCATTACGCTGGAGAAATACCAGCTCTCGGGCAGAACGTCGCTGAAACCGCCCTCACTCTTGACCCAGATCGGGTTGGTGACAGCCCACTTGCCGTTGGAATCCACGGCGGTGAAACTATACCACACATGCTCGCCGGCCGCAGCAGGCGTCTTGAAGGTAACTTCCGTACGATCGGTGGTACCTTTGAGTTCCTGCGTGCCGATGCAGATACCGTTGCGCCACAGATAAACCTTATCCATGCCGTTGACCGACTGAACATCCATGCTCAGCGTCAGCTCATCGCCGGCCTTGGCTTCAAGCGTGGCGCCAAACATATTCTTTTCATCGGGGAACAGGATCGGGCCCATGGTGATGTAATCATTGCCCGCGCGCAGGGCATCCAGATAGGTGTCCAGATCATAGTTGTCCAGGTGCGCATACAAGCGGATATAGCCGGAGTACAGCGTAGTGGAGTGTGCGTCATGGGCATCGGAGCCGGCATTCAGATACTTCGGAATGCCCTCGTTCCAGAATGCCATGGCAGAGATCAGGGTGCGCATATCCTGGTTTGCATATGCCTCCGGAATGGTCTTGTTCAGGTGCTGAAGGTCAATGTTCTTCCACTCCGCAGCACTGAGCTTTTCCATGCACGTCAGGTCCAGCGTGGACTGGATTTCCAGCAGATCGAAACCATCCCAGCCCTTTTCGGTACCGCCGTTCACGCTCTCCTGGTTTCTCAGGAAACCGTAGTCACTGTATGGATGGTTCAGGTTGACAATGGTGTTATCAAAGCTGTGACCCATGGCAATGATATCCTGAGGCGTTGCCACAGAAGGATTGATGGGGCTCAGCTTCATTTCATCCGTGGAGCCGAAGGGGATGTTCAGAATGTTCCAGTGGCCCCAGCCCGGAGAGATTTCGTCGCCGGAAATAAACACCCGCTTGTCGGCTTTGGCCATATCATACATCTCCTGGTTATGCACACGGGAGTCATGGTCGGTGACCACATTGAAGTCCAGCTGTTCAGCAATTTGGATACTATACAGATCCTCAATGCTGGTGGAGCCGTCGCCGAAGTCAGAATGGTTGTGGTTATCCATGGCGTACCAGCCCTCTGCCTTGGGATCGATCTCCTGATCGATTACAAAAGTATGGTTAACGCCCTTAGAGGTTACATCTGTAGTATAGGTCACGGGTTTGGAGGTATAGCCGCCGCCATACGTGGCGGTGAAAGTGATGTCCTCCGCCTGAGACATATTGAAGTTCAGGCCATAGCGGTCCTTTGCCTGGGAATCAGAGAAATACACCGCGCCGCCCAATGTCTTCATTTCAGACGTCATGCCGGAAATGACGACCTTGAAGGGAATGGGATTGCCCTTGGAATCCACAGCTTTCAGGGTGACCTGTGCGCCCTGCTCGATCTTCAGATCCTGCGTGGTGTCAGCCTTCAGCTCGATCAGGTCGGTTTCCACAGAGGTGTAGCCTGCCGCTTCGATCTTCAGCTTATAAGTATAATCGCCATTTCCGTCGATGTTTTCCGTGCCATCATTCCATCCGGTTTTCGGCAAGGTGAAGGGAATACTTTGCCCTCGGCATCGGTGATATCCCCATGCCAGAGGCTGCATATTGAAACAAGCGTGTTGGCCGGAGCATTCTTATTGCCGGTATAGGCCGCAGACTCCGCCGTTTCATAATAGTTGCCCTCTTCTTCACGATCCACATAAGCGCCTTCCACGGGCTTTGCCGCTGGCATCGGTCACAACGCCGCTGAGGGTAGCCGAGTCAGCGATCTTCTCGCGCTCAATGTAGCGGTTGATAATGGATGCCGTTTCGCTCTCGCCGGAAACCAGCAGCTCGCCTACATAGGTTTTCGGTCTTGCCGGAGCGATGTCGCGCAGCTGTAAACGTCCTTATAACCGGAAGAACCCTTGTAAGCGTCCGCGTCATCCAACTGCATGGAAACCGCGTAATCCTTACTGTAAGTTACCACGAACTCACCGAAGGGGTTCTGTACGCGAGAATCCATACCAATTGCAGCGTAGGTTGTTTTGATATCGGGATAAAAACCGAAGGGACCAAACATACTCTGCGCCAATGTGCTAATGGAATAGCCGCTGTACATGTTTTTATAGGTGACCTTGTTGCCGGAGGGGTTCTCCACCTTAGTCACCATAGTGACATAATTATTGCCGTCTTTCAGCGTGTAGGTTGTCGTCACATTCAAAGGCTTCTGCAACGCACCGAACTGTTTATCATCATTGGTGCCGTTCTTATCGGCATCTGCCACCCAATAACGGGTTTTCATCGTCACCGTAACAGTATCTTTTGCATCGTTAAGCTTCACGTCGCAGTCTACATCGGTCAGCAGGTTTTCACCGTTGTAGCTGCCGGTAGCCGTCAAAGATCAACCAAAAACTCAACATCGTTGGTCATATCATAGCCGTACTCATTGCCGCCGGCTCCCATAATACCGATATCCATAATGGAACCGCCGGTCAGGTTCCAGTAGTTGGGCGTATCGACCGCAAAGGAAACTGCAATCTTGTCGTTGTAGATGGTCACATCGTTCGCGCCGACAGCGGCGCCTTCGAAAATAGGTGTTTCGCCCTTGATGTAGTCGGCAGCCATTGCCGGGACAGTCATCGCACAAACGCACAATGCGCCGGTTGCCAATGCCAGGGACAATTTCTTGTTCATAACTTTCCTCCTTAAACATAAGTGGTATGCAAACGGATGCATATCAGAGTGATGGCTCTATGCTCATGCTAAGTGTGTGTCGGGGAAAATGCTACGCGAGGATTGTCTGCTTTTGATTTATTGGCGTTTCTTTCGCTATTCTCAATAGAACGTCTAACGAAAACCTTACTTTAATTTTACATTGCGTGTTCAAAAGGGCGTGCACCAACGCGCACGCCCTTTTTTGGTTTTGCTTAAGCAGAAAGCTCAGCCGTCAAATTACTTGACGCCTTCCTTGTCCACGGAGGGCAGGATGCTCTCAACTTCCACATGGGGACGGGGAATGACATGGACGGAAATCAGTTCGCCAACACGCTGTGCAGCAGCTGCACCGGCATCGGTAGCAGCCTTAACAGCACCGACGTCGCCGCGAACCATAACGGTCACGAGACCGCCGCCCACATGGACTTTGCCGATCAGATGAACATTAGCTGCCTTGACCATGGCATCGGCTGCTTCAATAGAACCAATCAGGCCCTTAGTTTCGATCATACCCAAAGCTTCATTCTTAATCATTATAGTTTCCTCCTAAAATAAATTCGTGTAAAAATTTACTTCTTATACGGTCGCAATGAAGGATCAGTTGCCGCCCTTCATGGCGTTGACCAGCTCGTTCACCAGTTCGAGCAGCTGTTGCCGTCGATGCCGGTCCTGTGCAGGAAGGCCCTGG
>VOFH01002654.1_pt1 | contig 24708 bp, 22 predicted proteins | sample 5384091 | NCBI WGS metagenome assembly VOFH01 (sample SAMN12384727, study PRJNA508395) | human gut metagenome | isolation source: healthy gut G | host: Homo sapiens
ACGAAGCGGGCCTCGAAAGTAACGCCGCACGACCTGTCGCTCACCAACCTCGCGCAGTTCCTGCGCGCGACGAAGGACGTCGCCGAAGTGTCGATCGGTCATGCGTTGACGGCGGAAGCCCTTGAATTCGGCATGGCCGAAACGGTCCGCCGCTACGAAGCGATCCTCGACGAGGTCGCCCGATGCTGAGCCTTCGCCGCCTCGAGCTCGCCCGCACCTTCGGTCCCGTCGTCGTCGACCTCGAAGGTTTGACCCTCACTTCTGCGGACGTCGCGCGCCTTCGCCACCCGATGACCGGGATGGTGATCCTCTTTGCGAGGAACTTCGCGTCCCTCGCCCAGTTGAAGGAATTGACCGCGGCGGTGCGCGCCGTGCGCCCCGGAATCCTCATTGCGGTCGACCACGAGGGCGGGCGCGTGCAGCGCTTCCGCGAGGGCTTCACGGCGATTCCGCCGATGGCGGAGATCGCCGCCGGCCCCGACGCGAGGCGCGGAACTCGCCCACGCGGGCGTCGACTTCAGCTTCACGCCGGTCTTGGACGTCGACTACGGCAGGAGCGGCGTCATCGGCGACCGCGCCTTCGGGCGCACGGCCGAAACCGTCGCGCGGAACGCCCGGGCGCTGATCGGGGGCCTCGCCGCCGCGGGGCTCTCCGCCTGCGGGAAGCACTTCCCCGGGCACGGTTGGGCCGAGGCCGACAGCCACCTCGCGGTCCCGACCGACGAGCGCACCCGCGACGCGATTCTTCGCGACGCCGAACCCTACCGCGCCTTGTCCGCGGTCTTGGACGCCGTCATGACCGCGCACGTCGTCTACCCGGCCTTCTCGGACGAACCCGCCACCTACGTGCCGGAACTCCTCCAGGACGTTCTTCGCGGGAAGCTCGGTTTCGACGGTCTCGTCTTCTCGGACGACCTCTCGATGGCGGGCTCGATCACGGGCCGTTGGGCGGGGAGCACCCCTGCGGAGCGCGCGGTCTCGGCGCTCGCGGCCGGCTGCGACATGGTGCTCCACTGCAACCACGGGGACGAGTTGGACGGGCTTTTGGACGGCGTCGCCGCCCGCTGGACCCCCACGGACGCCTTCGCCGCGCGCCTCGCGCGCCTGATGCCTGAAGAGGCCGGGCGCCCCGCGCCCGACGCGGACCCCCGTTGGCGTGCGGCCCGCGCGCTTCTGTAATTCCTGGGAGAAGCCGGCATGATCATCGAATCGCTCCTCGACACCGACCTCTACAAGTTCACGATGCAGCAGTGCGTGCTGCATCAGTTCCCCGGGGCGGAAGTCGAATACCGCTTCAAGTGCCGCACGCCCGGCGTCGATCTGCGCCCCTTCTTGGACGAAATCCGGGAGGAGATCCGGCACCTCACACGACCCTCACCTTCACCGAGGGCGAACTCGACTACCTCCGGGGTCTGCGCTTCATCAAGAACGACTACGTCGAGTTTCTGAGCCTCTTTCATCTGAAGGAAAAGTACGTCGAGGTGAAGCCCTCGGACGACTACCCCTGCGGGATCGACATCCACATCGCGGGGCCGTGGCTCCACACGATCCTCTTTGAGATCCCGGTGCTCGCGATCGTGAACGAAGTCTACTTCCGCCGCATGTACCCGGACCTCACGGAAGAAGAGGGTGAGCGCAGGCTCGACGCCAAGATCCGGATGATCCTCGATGAGCCCGAGAACGCCGAGCTCAGGATCTCCGACTACGGCACCCGCCGGCGCTTCTCGCGCGCGTGGCAGGAGAAGGTGATCCTGCGCCTGCGGGACGGCCTCGGGTACCACTTCCTCGGCACCTCCAACGTCTTCTTCGCGAAGAAGCACGGGCTTCTTCCCTTGGGGACGATGGCGCACGAATACCTCCAGGCCTGTCAGGCGCTGGGGCCGCGCCTTCGCGACAGTCAGGTCTTCGGCTTTGAGATGTGGGCGAAGGAATACCGCGGCGACCTCGGGATCGCGCTCTCCGACGTCTACGGGATGGAGCCCTTCCTCAAGGACTTCGACATGTACTTCTGCAAGCTCTTCGACGGGGCGCGCCACGATTCGGGCGATCCCTTCGTCTGGGGCGAGCGCATGATCGAGCACTGGACGAAGAACAGTGCGACCCCCGCAGCAAGTCGCTCATCTTCTCGGACGCTCTCACGATTCCGCGCGTGCTCGAACTCTGGCGGCGCTTCCGCGGCCGCGTGGGGCTGGGTTTCGGGATCGGCACCAACCTCATGAACGACCGCGGTCCCACGCCCCTCAACGTCGTCATCAAGATGGTGCGCGCGAACGGTCAGCCGGTCGCGAAGATCTCGGACGCCCCCGAAAAGGGCATGTGCGAGGACGAGAGCTACTTGAACTACCTTCGCCAGGTCTTCGGAATCGGCCGCTGACCGGGGTTCTCAGGGCTTTCTCGCACGAAAAAAATCGGTCCCCCGACCCCTTTTTCGACGAAAAACGTTGTAAGGTTGACGCCGAGGCCGCCCGCGGGGCGGCCTCACCCTGTCTGCATCGGAAAACGCCCTCCGCCTCAGCATCCCCCGCGGCGCGCTTTCCAACGCAGTCATCGTTGGTCGAAGCCGTCTCCTCTGACGCGCTTCAGCCTCTCCCTCCGGGGCCATACTAAAAACATCAAGGAGTCCAACGTGTCCTTCAAGGCACTTTCCCTCTTCGCGGGATCGGCCATGCTCGCCATTCCCGCCATCGCCAACGCCGCCTCACTCGACGGCTCCACGCTCGGTCTCGCCTGGGCGGTCCCCTTCGCCGGGATCCTCCTCTCGATCGCGCTCTGTCCGCTTCTGGCGCCGCAGTTCTGGCACCACCACTTCGGCAAGATCGCCGTCTTCTGGGCGCTCGCCTGCGCGGTGCCGCTCTGCCTCTTTTTGGGTTTCGGCACCGGGATCGACGCGGTGATCCACATTCTTCTCGTCGACTACGTTCCCTTCCTCATCTTCGTGGGCTCGCTCTTCATCGTGGCGGGCGGCATTCACGTGCGCGGCACCTTCGTCGGGCGCCCGATCGTCAACGCGGGCTTTCTCGCCTTGGGCGCCGTGCTCGCGAACTTCATGGGGACGACCGGCGCGGCGATGCTCCTCATTCGCCCGCTCATCCACGCGAACGAAGGCCGCAAGCGCAAGGTCCACACCTTCATCTTCTTCATCTTCCTCGTGGCGAACGTGGGCGGGAGCCTCACGCCTCTGGGCGACCCCCCGCTCTTTCTCGGGTTCCTGAAGGGCGTCTCCTTCTTCTGGACGGCCGAGCACATGCTTCTGCCCTGGCTCGTCACCTGCGGCATCCTGCTCGCCGTCTACCTCGCGATCGACAGCGTGATGTTCAGGAAGGACGTCGCCGACGGCTTCAAGGCCCCCGAAGACACGAAGGCCTTCGGCCTCGACGGCAAGGTGAACATCCTCTTCCTCGCCTTCATCATCGGTGCGGTGCTCCTCTCCGGCGTCTGGCACCCGGGCGTTGAAGTGACGTTCCTCGGCGTGCACTTCGCCTTGGAGAGCCTCGCGCGCGACGCGATCTTCCTTGCCACCGCGGCGATGTCCCTCGTCTTCACGGCGAAGGCCACCCGCGAAGCCAACCACTTCACGTGGGATCCGATCCTCGAAGTCGGCAAGCTCTTCTTCGGGATCTTCGTCTGCATCGTGCCGGTCCTCGAAATGCTCCGCGCGGGCATGGACGGCGCCTTCGCGCCCTTGGTCTCGCTCGTCACCTACGCCGACGGCACCTTCAACAACACCGTCTTCTTCTGGCTCACGGGCTCGCTCTCCGCGTTCCTCGACAACGCGCCGACGTACCTCGCGTTCTTCAACCTCGCGGGCGGCGATCCCGCGATCCTCATGACCGAAGACGCCCAGACCCTGATGGCGATCTCGATGGGTTCGGTCTTCATGGGTGCGGTGAGCTACATCGGGAACGCCCCGAACTTCATGACCGTCGCGATCTGCAACGAACGCGGCGTCAAGATGCCGAGCTTCTTCGGCTACATGATCTGGTCGGTCGGCATTCTCTTCCCGACCTTCTTCCTGATGGACATGATCTTCCTCGTGTAAGACCTCTCCATCGCGACGACATTCGGCCGGCACGGAACGCCCTCGGGCGGCCCGCCGGCCGTTTTTCGTTGAAGGATAATCACACCTACGATCCGACTTTCCGCCGCCCTCATGACACGACTCGCCCTCCGACTGGTGCTCCCGCTTCTCCTCCTCGCCCTTTGGTGGACCGCTTCGCGCTCGGGTGAGATCCCCGCGATCCTCCTTCCGACGCCGGGCCGCGTCTTGGAGAGCGCCTGGTCGATGGCGGTCTCGGGCGAACTCTGGAAGCACACCGCCGCGTCGCTCGCGCGCGTGGCGGCGGGCTTCGCCGCCGCCTCCGCCCTCGCGTTGGGGTTGGCGTTCCTCTTCTTCCGTCGCCCTCACGCGGAGACGCTCCTCTCGGGCGTCTTGGAGTCGCTTCGCGTCGTCCCGCCCCTCGCGCTCATTCCGCTCCTCATCCTCTGGCTCGGGATCGACGAAGGGCCGAAACTTGCGATCGTCATTCTTTCGAGCTTCTTCCCGGTGCACGTCGCCGCCGTGGGAGCGCTCCGCGGCGCCGCCCGCGAGTGGGGAGAATTGATTGAGGCGCTGCGCCTCACGCCGCGCGAAGCGCTCCGGCACGTCCTCCTTCCGGGCGCCGCGCCCGAGCTGCTGCGGGGCGTCCGCGTGGGCTTCGGCTACGCCTGGCGCGCGCTGGTGGGGGCGGAACTCCTGGCCGCCGCCTCCGGTCTCGGCTACCTCATCGAAGACGCCTCCGCCTTGGGCCAGACCGACCGCGTGATGGTGGGGATCCTCGTCATCGCGCTCCTCGGGATCGCCGCGGACGCGCTCCTCATGCGTCCTCTCGGGGCTCGTTCCGAAGGCGAAGGAGCCCGCGGGGCTCGGGGCGACCCGAGCCGCCGCAAAGGACAGGGAGCCCGCCGGGCCTTGTGCCCCGGCCGACGCCCCCGTCGAGGTGCGCTTCGAAGGCGTCACCAAGCGCTATCCGAAGGCGACGCCGCTCGCAGACCTTTCCTTCACGTTGGAAGCCGGCCGCGTGACGGCCCTTCTCGGGCGCTCGGGCTGCGGGAAGACGACGCTCCTCAAAATCGCCGCCGGGCTCATCATGCCGGACGCGGGCACGATCGAAGGGCGCCCCGAGCGCACCGCGATCGTCTTTCAGGCGCCGAAGCTCCTCCCCTGGAAGAGCCTCGCGGAAAACGTCGTGCTCGCGCTCATGCACGAACCCATGTCCGACGACGCGCGCTTCGCGCGCGCCGTCGAGGCGCTCGCCATGGTGGGCCTCGGAGACCGTGCGGGCGACGCCCCGCACCAGCTCTCGGGCGGACAGGCCCAACGCGCGGCGCTCGCGCGCGCCCTGGCGACGCGCCCGCGGCTTCTGCTTCTCGACGAACCCTTCGGCGCGCTCGATGCGTTGACGCGCACCGCGCTTCAGCGCGAGTGCGCGAAGCTCTTCACGACGGACGCGATGACGGTGCTTTTGATCACGCACGACGTGCGCGAAGCCGTGCTGCTCGCGGACCGCATCCACGTGATGGAAGGAGGCGGGTTCGTGGAGACCGAAGAGGTCCGCGCGGCGCGCCCCCGGGCGTTGACGGACCCGGAGGTGGCGGCGTTGGAAGAACGCCTCCTGGGCACGCTTCTTCAGTGTTGAATCCTGCCTGCCCGTAAGCTTCTCAGCGTCTTCTTTGGTTAGACTTCCGCGTACGGACGGCCTTCACGCGCAACGCGTCGGCCGCATCCCATCATCGAAGCTTTCAAAAATCCGTACGGAATCTTTCAACACCATGAAGATCAAGCACATTCTGGCGGCCGCCGCGATGGTCGTCAGCACGGCGCTTTCCGCGGCGACCATGCCCGAAGCGATCAACATCACCTACGTCAAGGCCCCGTTCAACCTTCAGAACATCGTCATGAAGGAACGCGGCATGCTCGAGAAGGCCTTCGAAGCCGACGGCGTCAAGATCAACTGGCGCGTCATCAACTCCGGCGCGCAGCAGTCCCAGGCGATGGCCTCGGGCGCGCTCGACTTCTCGGCCGTGATGAACACGGCGAGCCTCCTGCTCGCCGCCGGCCAGGGCACGCCCATCGCCGTCGCGACGGGCGTCGCGCACCCGAAGGAAATCTTCGCGATCATCGGTCGCCCGGGCGGCGTGACGAGCGTGAAGGACCTGAAGGGCAAGACCGTCGTCGGCCCGAAGGGCACGGTGCTCCATCAGCTCCTCGTCGCCGCGCTCGTCAAGGAAGGCATGTCGATCAACGACGTCGACTTCGTCAACATGGATCCGGGCGCCGCGATGACCGCCGTCGCGGCAGGCAAGGCCGAAGCGGGCCTTCTCGCCGCCAACCTCATCATCCAGGCCGAAGAAGCCGGCGCCAAGGTGATCACGACCTGCGAAGGCTACGTCGAACCGAACCTCGTCATGACGGTTCGCCGCGAGTTCGCGGAAAAGTACCCCGAAGCCTACCAGCGCGTCGTGGACGTGAACCGCGAAGCGCTCGCCTGGATCCGCGCGAACCGCGATGAAGCGCTCAAAATCGGCGCCAAGGAGCAGGGCGTGACGCTCGAAGACGCGGCGAAGCTCTACGACTGGTCGGGCTTCTACGATACGCTCACCGCGGACGACATCAAGGGGCTTGAAGCCGATCAGAAGTTCCTGATCGACAACGGCATGATGGAAAAGGCCGTCGACGTCGAAGGTCTGCTTCTGCCTTCCGCGCTGAAGTAAGCTGCGGCGCTCAACGCTGAACGCTCTTCGCCCGCCGGTTCGTCTGAATCGGCGGGCGAATTGGTTTCTGCGGGGAGAGGAGCCGGGAAGAGACCGGGTGGTGAGTGGGAAGAGGGCTGGCGTGAACGGATGCCACCGGACTCTTGGCGGAAGGAGAGGGATTCGGCGCAGAAAAGAAAAGGGCCGAATCGTTCGACTCGGCCCTTCTCAGGAATTCTGGCAGGGGTAGTAGGATTCGAACCTACGCATGGCGGATTCAGAATCCGCTGCCTTAACCGGACTTGGCTATACCCCAGTGACTGGTGCGGTCGATGAGATTTGAACTCATATGGATCTCTCCGCTACCCCCTCAAGATAGTGCGTCTACCAATTTCGCCACGACCGCAACATTCCAAGTTGTTCTCAACGTCGATTTTTCTAGGGGACTGAGGTGTCCTCGTCGTTGAGGAGGTGAACTATATCATGAGGTCGGGGAGTGCGCAAGAGGGTGATGCAAAAAATCCTTGATTTTGGTAGTAAGCACTCACTCGAAAGGGTAGCGGGCGTCGGATCGGCTTGCGGAAAGCGCTGGGAAAGGTCGTCGCGGTCGACATCCGCGCCTTTCCGGATCTCTCCGGTTCACTCCAAATCGTTGGCGCCAACCGGATAGCGTTATCCAGTTAGCGCTATCCGGTTGGTGCTATCCGGTTCGAGTGAACCGGTTGGCGTGAAAAGAGTTGAGCGAAAGGAGGAGGAGTGGTCCCCGGCCCGCGCAGCTCGTCTCAGGCCTGCTCTCGGTACCAAAGCAAAAAGCCGAAGCGGTTCGCTTCGGCTCTTCTGCTGTCTGGCAGGGGTAGTAGGATTCGAACCTACGCATGGCGGATTCAGAATCCGCTGCCTTAACCGGACTTGGCTATACCCCAGTGACTGGTGCGGTCGATGAGATTTGAACTCATATGGATCTCTCCGCTACCCCCTCAAGATAGTGCGTCTACCAATTTCGCCACGACCGCGAAAACTCAAATTGTTCAGAACTCGAAGGCACCATGGGCAGTTGGCAGGGGTAGTAGGATTCGAACCTACGCATGGCGGATTCAGAATCCGCTGCCTTAACCGGACTTGGCTATACCCCAGCGAATGGTGCGGTCGATGAGATTTGAACTCATATGGATCTCTCCGCTACCCCCTCAAGATAGTGCGTCTACCAATTTCGCCACGACCGCGGCCTTCAAGTTGTGTCTCAGCTGATCTGTCTTGGAGTTTGAGGAACTCGATCAGCGGAGAAGGAACATTTTACCTCGGAATTTGATTCACGGGGGCGTTATTTTCGTTCGAACCCATCCCCTTTTCTTGGGATGCGGGCTGTTCGACCGTGCTGAGAACGCCGCCGGCGGGCTGCACGGCACGCTTGGAGAAGGCGCCGGAAGCGAGCGTGAGGGCGATCGTCGAGCAGAAGAAGACCGTCGCCGCGATCGCGGTCGAGCGCGAAAGGAAGTTCGCGCTGCCCGTCGCACCGAAGACGGAGCCCGAAGCGCCGCTGCCGAAGGCGGCGCCGAGGTCAGCGCCCTTGCCGTGCTGCATCAGGACGAGAACGATCACGACCACAGCGGAGATGATCTGCAGAACGAGGGCAATGCTGAGCAGGAAATGCATTTTGGTTCAACCTTGTGATTTTGCCGAATGGTGAATTCTAAAAGAGTGTCCGTCAGCGTGCGGCGCAGACGGCGAGAAAATCGTCCGGATCGAGCGCGGCGCCGCCGATGAGGCCGCCGTCGATGTCGGGTTGGGCGAAGAGTTCCGCCGCGTTCGAGGGCTTGACGCTGCCGCCGTAGAGAATCGGCAACGAGGCCGCGGCGACTTCGTCCGTGCGCTCGACGTGCGCGCGGAGCGCCGCGTGAACCGCCTGCGCGGTTTCGGGCGTCGCGGTGAGACCGGTGCCGATCGCCCAGACGGGTTCGTACGCCAGTGCGCCCAACTTTTCCGCCGGAACGAGCGAGAGCACGGCGTCCAACTGGCGGAGAACGACCGTTTCGGTCGCGCCCGCTTCGCGTTCCGCGCGGGTCTCACCCACGCAGACGATCGGACGAACCCCCGCCTCGACCAACGCGCGCACCTTCTTTGCGACGCGCTGATCCGTGTCGCCGTAGAGCGTGCGGCGCTCGGAGTGACCGACGATGCACCAACGCACCCCCAGGTCCGCCAGCATCGCCGCGGAGACTTCGCCCGTGAACGCGCCCTTCGCGTTTTCGTTCACATCCTGTGCGCCCAGTTCGAAGTGGGCGTCGACGGGAAGCGTGGCGAGATACACCGACGGCGCGCAGACCACCGCGCGGCAGCTCAAATCAGCCGCCTTCGCGCGGAAGACTTCGGTCCAGCGCTCGTTCTGCGCACGGTTGCCGTTCATCTTCCAGTTGGCTACGACGAGGCGTTCACGCACTTGGGCTTCTCCGAAAAAAGGGGGACTCAAACAACGCCGGCGCGGCGGACGACCGCCCCAAGCTTAATCCGCGCATTTTACCTTAGTTGGCCCCGGGGCGTCCGCTTCTTCACGCGCTTCTCCGGGCGCTTCCGAGCAGGGTTTCGTCGGGAAGCTTCCGTTGGGGAGAGTTCAAAGAAAACCGACCGTCCCGCAGGTGCGGAACGGTCGGTCGAATGTCGGGCGGAGCGTGATCCGCAGGGCGGATCACGTCTCAGTCATCAGCCCTGCAGGACGTCTTCCTTGAGAAGCGCCTTCATCGAGAGGCGGACGCGGCCCTTTTCGTCGGCTTCGATCACCTTGACGCGGACCTTCTGGCCTTCCTTCAGGTAGTCGGAGACCTGGTTCACGCGTTCGTTGGCGATCTGCGAGATGTGGAGAAGCCCGTCCTTGCCCGGGAGCAGCTGAACGATCGCGCCGAACTCAAGCAGGCGCTGGACCGTGCCTTCGTAGATCTGTCCGGCTTCGACTTCGGCCGTGATCAGCTCGATGCGGCGGCGCGCTTCTTCGACGCGGGCCATGTCGGGGCTCGCGATCGTGACGGTGCCGTCGTCTTCGACGTTGATCGTCGTGCTGGTTTCTTCCGTGAGGGCGCGGATGGTCGAGCCGCCCTTGCCGATGACGTCACGGATCTTTTCCGGGTTGATCTTGAAGGAGACCATGCGGGGCGCGTAGTCGGAGAGTTCGTGCGCGCCGCCGCTTAAACGGCTTCGTGCAGCATCTGCCGAGGATGTTGGCGGCCTCGTGGTGCGCGAGCGCGGCCTGCATGATTTCCGCCGTGATGCCTTCGATCTTGATGTCCATCTGGAGGGCGGTCACGCCGTTTTCCGTACCCGCCACCTTGAAGTCCATGTCGCCGAGGTGGTCTTCGTCGCCGAGGATGTCGGTGAGGACGGCGAACTTGTTGCCTTCCTTGATCAAGCCCATCGCGACGCCCGCGACGTAGTCCTTCAGCGGGACGCCGGCGTCGAGCATCGAGAGGCAGCCGCCGCAGACGGAAGCCATCGAGCTCGAGCCGTTCGATTCGCAGATTTCGGAGACGACGCGGATCGTGTACTGGAATTCGTCCGCGGTCGGAAGCACGGCCTTCAGGGCGCGCTTCGCGAGACGGCCGTGGCCGATTTCACGACGCTTGGGCGAGCCGACGCGGCCCGTTTCGCCGGTCGCGAACGGGGGCATGTTGTAGTGGAGCATGAAGCGCTCGTGCGTTTCTTCGCAGAGGCCGTCGATGATCTGTTCGTCCTGCTTCGTGCCGAGGGTCGTCGTGACGAGGGCCTGCGTTTCGCCGCGGGTGAAGAGGGCGGAGCCGTGCGTGCGCGGAAGGACGCTCTGGCGGATTTCGATCGGACGGACGGTACGGGTGTCGCGGCCGTCGATGCGGGGTTCGCCGTTAAGAATGTTCGAACGGACGATCTTCGCTTCGAGTTCGAAGAGGATGCCGTGAACTTCGTTCATGTCGGCGACTTCCGTGCCGGCGGATTCGGCGTCGGCCGTGAGGGTCGCTTCGACGAGCGCATAGACTTCGCGGAGCTTTTCCGTACGCGCCTGCTTCTGGCGGATCGAGAAGGCTTCCGTGAGGCCGGCGTCGGCGATTTCGACGATGCGGGCGTAGAGCGCTTCGTTCTTCGGAGCGGGCTGCCAATCCCAGGCGGGCTTGCCGGCTTCGGCGACGAGTTCGTTGATCGCGTTGATCGCGACCTGCATTTCGCGGTGACCGAACATCACGGCGTCGAGCATCGTCTTTTCGGGGAGGACGTCGGCTTCGGATTCAACCATCAGAACAGCGCGTTCCGTACCGGCGACCACGAGGTCGAGGCGCGAGGTCTTGAGTTCTTCGGTGGTCGGGTTGAGAACGAAGGCGTCGTTGACGTAGCCCACGCGGCAGGCGCCGATCGGGCCCTTGAAGGGGATGCCCGAGATCGCGAGCGCGGCGGAGGCGCCGATCATCGCGGGGATGTCCGGGTCGACCATCGGGTCCGCGGAGAGGACGTGAATGATGACCTGAACTTCGTTGAAGAAGCCGTCCGGGAAGAGCGGACGGATCGGACGGTCGATCAGGCGGCTCGTCAGCGTTTCCTTTTCGGAAGGACGACCTTCACGCTTGAAGAAGCCGCCGGGGATCTTGCCGGCGGCGTAGGTCTTTTCAATGTAGTCGACCGTGAGCGGGAAGAAGTCCTGACCGGGCTTCGCTTCCTTCTTGGCGACGACCGTGGCGAGGACGACCGTATCGTCCATGCGGCAGATGCAGGAGCCGGTCGCCTGGCGGGCGATCTCACCGGTTTCGAGCGTGACGTCGTGGTTGCCGAAGCGGAAGGTCTTCGAGACCTTGTTGAACATCGTCATCGTGGATGTTTCCTAAAAAATTCGTCGTTTTCGAGTGCTGGACTCAACCGCGCTAGTGTAACCGCCCCGGACAATTCACGTCGATTGCTCGAACGCTGCGGTGCCAATGGTCTTCCGTGAAGACCGCTCGCATCGCAACGCTTCGATGGGTTGGAGACAAAGGGGGAGGTTGAGGAAGCCGCGAAGGACGACGGTGGATAGAAAGAAGGCCTGTCGAAAAAATCGGCAGGCCTTGCGGGAAACCTTACTTACGGAGACCGAGGGCGTCGATCAGCGTACGGTAGGCGTTGAGGTCGGTGCGCTTCAGGTAGTCAAGGAGCTTGCGGCGGCGCGAAACCATGCGGAGAAGGCCGCGGCGGGAGTGGTGGTCCTTGGCGTGAACCTTGAAGTGTTCGGTGAGATGGTTGATGCGGGCCGTGAGGAGAGCGACCTGGACTTCGGGAGAGCCGGTGTCGCCTTCGGCGCGCTGGAACTTCGCAACGATCTCGGACTTGTTCATTTCAACGGACATGGGTATTCCTATGCACTCAAATGTGAAACATGCGGACGCGGGCGTTGAGACCTGCGCCGTGAAAGTGCGAATTCTACCTGCGCTTCGAAGCGACTTGCAAGGGCGCGGAGGACTTTTCTTCGCGCGATCGCTGAAAAAGCGAAACCCCGGCGGTTCGGGCCGGGGTTTCGAGTTCGGGACTTCGACTGGTCAACGTTCGTCGGAGAGACGGAAGCGCTTTTCCATGAAGCGGACGATCTGCGAGATCGAGAGCGTCATGATGAGGTAGAGGAGTGCGACCGCCGTCCAGATTTCGATCGTCGCGTAGGTTTCGGCGATGACCAACTGGCCGGAACGCGTGAGTTCCTCAAACCCGATGACGGACACCAGGGACGAGTCCTTCAACATCGCGATGAATTCGTTGCCGAGCGGCGGAATGATGCGCTTGAAGGCCTGCGGCAGCACGATGTAGCGCATCGTCTGGCCGTAGGTCATGCCGAGCGAGAGCCCGGCGCGCATCTGACCCTGCGAGATCGACTGAATGCCGCCGCGGAAGATTTCCGCGATGTAGGCGCCCGAATTGAGCGAGCAGGCGGTGACCGCGGCGATGAACGGATCGATGCGGTGACCGATGAGGTTCGGCAGCGCAAAGTAGATGATGAAGATCTGAATCAGGAGCGGGGGGTGCCGCGGATGAAGTCGACGTAGACCTTCGCGGGCCAGCGAAGCAGCGGGGTCTTCGCGAGCTGGGAAAGACCGAGAATAAGCCCCAGGATCAGGCCGAAGCCGACCGAGAGCGCGGTGATCTCGAGCGTGAGGAGCGCGCCGCGCAGAAGCAGCGGCAGGCTGTTCGAGACCAGGCTGATGTCGAATTCCATTCGTTGTGTTCCTCTAATTTTTATCGCTGCGCGAAGGCGTGGGTATGGGGGAAAAGCGCGCAGCGTCGTCAGTCTACGCTTTTAAAGACGAATTCTGTAAAAAACCGGCCTCGGATTGAGGCCGGTTCGGTTCCGAGCCGATGAATTATTCAGCGAACCACTTGTCGTGGATCTTCTTCACGTCGCCCGAGGCGACGAGATCGTCGTAGGCCTTGTTGAGCTTGTTGAGGAGCTCGGTGTTGCCCTTGTCGACGGCGAAGCCGTAGCTCTGCGCATCCATGATTTCGGGCTGGAGCTTCAGCGACTTGCCGGCCTTGGGCTGGGTCTTCAGGAAGTAGGCGAGCACCGGGCGGTCCATCACGACCGCGGCGGCGTTGCCGGACTGGAGGTCGAGGAACGCTTCGCTCGTCGTGTTGAAGCTCTGAACCTTCGCGTTCTTGATGCCCTTCGCGTAGTCGGCGCCGGTCGTGCCGATCTGGACCGCAAGACGCTGATCTTCAAGGTTCGCGAACGTTGCGAACTTTTCGGCGTCGGCCTGGCGGACGATCATCGAAATGCCGCTCGTGTAGTAGGGCTTCGTGAAGTCGACGCGCTTGGCGCGTTCTTCCGTGATCGAAAGGCCGGCGGCGATCACGTCGATCGTCTTCGTCTTCAGAGCCGGGATCAGGGCGTCGAAGCCCATGTTGAGGATTTCGACGTCGTAGCCGGCCTTGTCGGCCACGGCGCGGATCAGGTCCATGTCGAAGCCCGAATACTGCTTGGTTTCGGTGTCAAGAAACTCGAACGGCGCGAAGGTCGGTTCCGTACCGACGCGAAGCAGATCGCGTGCAAGAGCGGCGGAGGAAAGCGTGGCTGTGAACGCAACGGCCGCGCAGGCGGCGAAGGCGAATTTCTTGAACATGTTGGGCTCCGGAACTGAGGGGTGCTGAGGCTACGCTTGGTGAGCGTGGGCGCGCGCAGGCTCAACGATTGTTTTTGGACAGGTGCATCCTAATGCCTGCGGCGAGGCCCAAAATCAGCCGAAAACGCTTTTTTGAGCGCGGTTGGGAGGACTAAGCAGAATCTCCTAGTTGTTTTCGGTTTGGTTGCGACGAAAAAGAAAAATCCCGACAAATCAATGAGATTTGTCGGGATTTTGTCGACTTTTTCGGGAGTTTAGTTGGCTTCGGTTGAGGCCTCGGAAGTGTCGGCTTCGGTGCCTTTGCGCCAGATCGAAACGCCCTTGCACTTCTTTTCTGCAATGTCGAGGATGCGGTTGTGCTCGGCGATTTCCTCGTCCGTCGCCTTCGTGATGACGAAAGCCTCGAAGGGCGGAATGGGCGGGAGGTTGTCCGCGTCGACGTTGAGAAGCTCGAACGTGTCCTGACCGCGAGTCAGCGACTGGTAGACCTCGGCGAGGAGCTGCGCGTCCAAAAGCGCGCCGTGGTAGGTTCGCGCGGAGTCGTCGATTTCGTAGTATCGGCAGAGGCTCGCGAGACTCACCGCGCGACCGGGAAGAAGCTGCTTCGCGAGCTTGATCGTGTCGATCACCTCGCAGTAGTCGCTGATTTTGCCGCGCCCGCAGCGCTCCAGCTCGGCGTCAAGAAAGCCCGTGTCGAACGCAGCGTTGTGGATGATCAGCGTGCCGCCGTTCACAAACGCGAGGAACTGATCGACGATCTCGGCGAATTTCGGCTTGTCCGCGAGGAACTCGTTCGTGATGCCGTGGACTTCGATGGCGTCCGCAGGGACTTCACGCTCCGGGTTGATGTAGAGCTGAAGGCGGTCTTCCGGGCGGTTCGTGAGGAGTCGACCGTCGAGCGCGACGCAGCCGATCTCGATGATGCGGTCGCCGCCCTGAGCTTCGAGGCCTGTCGTTTCGGTGTCGAGCGTGATGAGACGTTGCGTAGCCATGAAGACCTCGGTGGTTCGGTTGCGGTGAGCGCATCATAGCGCGCTGAAACGAAAAAACCTCGCCGAGACGAGCTCGCGAGGTCATCAGTTGCGAAAAGTTTGGAGCGGGCGAAGGGAGTCGAACCCTCGTCATCAGCTTGGGAAGCTGAGGTAATAGCCGTTATACGACGCCCGCGTTTCGCAGGAGGTTAATCTTACATGAGACGATGCGGTTTCGCAAGAGTGGGTGAACAGCCCAGAAAATGAAAGCGGACCCGAAGGTCCGCTCTCGCTCCGTATGTCCAATGGACAGGCGACGGAGTCAATCTTGACTTTAGGGGATTTCAGCTCGTCCGGAGACGATTTCGAAACTCTCTGTTTTGTACGACTTGACGCTGCCGGTCATGGGCCAATTTCGCAAAAAGCGCAAGACCAGCTAAAGTACCGTTGTTTTCGAAAATTTGCTTTGGAGAAAGACTCCAAACTCCTTGAAAAACTAAGGGGCTTTTTTAGGGTATCAATCGTACAAGACAGAGGGCCTCAACTGAAACTCCTTGAAGATCGGACGGCTGTCGTGCCGGTCTTTCAGTATCAATCGTACAGGACAGAGAGTCTCTACTGCAACCGCAGACTCAACCGAAACGTGTTCAACGCGTCAAGGTCAAGAGAAGCTGATGAATGGAAGACAGTAAGATCAGTGTTCTCCTTGAATTTGGGGTGTCTTAGGAGTTGGGGAAAATGAAGAAAAGCCCGATTTCCAACGAAATCGGGCTTTTCTGAGGTGTCCTGGCGGAAGGAGAGGGATTCGAACCCTCGATACGGAATTTCCGTATGCCGCCTTTCCAGGGCGGTACAATCAACCACTCTGCCATCCTTCCTAGATGCTTCGGCGTCAACGTGGGTTCGTGGTGACGAAACTTCACGCTCAAGAGCTCGCGCTCAGCCGAGAGACGCAACTATACCGAGGCACAGCCGGACTGTCAAGAGTTCCGAAAATTTTTTCTCACTTCGCGGTCATCAGCGCCAGCGTGACCTCGAGACTCTTCTCCCAGCCGGAGAGCGGCAGCATTTCCGCGCGCGAGTGGAAGTTGAGCCCAGCCGTGAAGTAGTTCGGCGTCAGCAGCCCCTTGGTCGAGAGGAAGGAGCCGTCAGTACCACCGCGCATCGGCATCGTGTTCGGCTCGATGCCGAGTTCGTCGAAGACTTCGTAGAGGCGGTCGATCCCGGAGCGGTTTTCTTCCGTCACGCTGTCCGCGATGTTCGCGTAGCTGTCTGCCATGGTGAGTTCGATCTGCGCCTTCGGATGGCGAAGTTTCAGATACTCGCAGGCTGCGCGCACGAGCGCCTTCTTCGCGTCGTAGCCGGCGCGGTTGTGGTCGCGGATGTTGAGCGTGAGTTTGCCGGCGGCGGGCGTCGCTTCGATCGTCTTCACGTGGATGAAGCCCTCGCGCATTTCGGTGTGCTCGGGCGTCTCGGCGCGGTCGAGCATCGAGATGAAGTCGTGCAGAACCATGATCGGGTTCACCAACACGTTTTTCGACGACATCGGGTGCGCGGGCACGCCCTTGACGCTCACCGTCGCCCCACCCGCGTTGAAGGTCTCGTAGACGAGTTCGCCCAACGCGCAGCAGTCGATCGTGTAGGCGACGTCGACGGGGAAGCGTTCGAGCTCAAGGCGCTTTGCGCCCAAAAGCCCGATTTCTTCGTCCGGCACGAAGGCGACGTAGATGTCGCCGTGGGGGCGGTTTTCGCGGATGACGATGTCGAGCGCCGCCATGACGTTCGCGACCGCGGACTTGTCGTCCGCGCCGAGGACCGACGTGCCGTCCGAGACGAGGATGTCGTCGCCGACATTGGGGGCGAGTTCGGGGTGCGCGTCGGCGCGGATCCAAAGATCCTTCTCCGCGTTCTGAAGAATGTCGCCGCCGTCGTAGTTTCGGACGAGCTTCGGATGGATGTCGGGCGAGAGGCCCACGTCGACCGTATCGAGGTGCGCGACCCAACCGAGCGTCTTGACGCTCTTGCCGGAGGGCAGGTTCGAGGGGAGCTTCGCGGTGAGGACGGCGTATTCGCTCAGATGAATGTCGACGAGACCGAGTTCGCGAAGTTCTTCGGCGAGGATCTTCGCGAGCTCGCGCTGGCCTTCCGTGCTCGGGACGACGCCCGCCTTAGGGTTGCTCTGAGATGTGCAGGCGACGTAGCGCAGGAATCGTGCGAGGAGATTCTTCTTCTTGGCGGAGAGCGCGTCGTCGGTGAGCGCGGTGGTGGGGTCGATGGCGGTGTTGGCCGTCATGATTGGTCCTTTGGCAAAATCAGAGATTCCGCGCACGCGTGAGCGGTGCTCCTCTATACTGCGCGGGTTCTTACTTTCGACTTTTATGGCGCTCAAAGTCTACGACTTCTCCTGCGAAAACGGGCACACCTTCGAAGCGTGGCTCGCTTCGCCCGACGACGAAGCACTGTCCTGCCCCGTGTGCGGTTCGACCAAGCTCGAACGCCGTCCTGCGGCTTCGCGCATCGGGCGCGTCGAGGGCACCGTCCGCACTGACGTCGACCAAGATCTCGCCAAGCGCCGTGCTTTGGAAGCGAAGGCGCTCACGGCGATGCGCCGGGTCGTCGCCGAAGCCGAAGACGTCGGCCGCCGCTTTCCTGAAGAAGTGCGCAAGATGGCTCTGAACGAAACGAAGCATCGCCTCGTCAAGGGGGAGTGTTCCGCGGAAGAAGCGCTATCGCTTCTTGAAGACGGCATCCCCGTCGCGCCCGTGCCGGATTTTCTCAAGTCGAACAACTGAACGACAGAATCCTCTCTGCTTTTCCACATACGTATGACCGAAGAATTCGCCCCGCATCCCGCCATTGACCTCATGAACCAGGACAACGTCTTCCTCGCGTTGGAAGAGCTCGGCATTGCGCACATGCAGCACTGCTGGATCCTCGCCAACGCCCCGGAGCACGAAGACGCCGCCGCGGTGGCGGAGCAGGCGTCGGAGTTTCTCGAAGACCTGACGTCGCTTTTCGTGGGTGAGGCCGGTCCGGACCGCGTCGTGCCGAACGGTTGGGCGGGTTTGAAGATGGGCGGCCACCTGCGCCGCACGATGCCGACGGTGCTCGCCGCGCGACTGCCGGAGGCGTTCGCCGGTCAGGCTTTGGAATCGGTGCCGGATGCCGTCATCATCCGCACCGCGCTTGAGGCCTATCTTTCGTCGCTCGAAAAGGTCTCCACCGAAGACGCGGCGCACGCCGCCCGCGGCGCGAAGCTCCCCGCGAAGGACTACGTCGACTTCATGGTCGCCTGGTCGGGCGTCTTCTCCGGCAAGGCGGACGCGCTCAAGCTCGATCCGCGGTTTGCGCTCTGATCGGCTTCAAAGACAGAATTTATCGACCGCCTGCGGCGCCGTGCATCTGCCAAGCGATGCGCGGCGCTTTGCGTTTTGGTGCCTGCGCTTGAGCGCTAATGCGTTCGGATACGTGCTCGTCCTTAAGTCAAGAGGGGGCGCGAAGAGCGCGAAAGATGCAAAAAGGAGTACTCCGAACGGCGGATCCCGGTGGATATAATGGCCCGGACTCTCATGCCCGGCCGCGTCAGCGTTAAGGCACTGAAAAAGGAGACAAATCATGGAAACATCTGCCGGCGTCAACGCACTGACGATCGTCTTTGCGGCGTTGTGCGTCTTCGCCATTGGAACGGCCCTTCCTCGCACAGAAGGTGTTGGGCTTGATGCCGCGCGGCAGACGCCGGTCCGTCAGGCGGACGGCGACTACGTCGCCACCGACCGATCGTCTTTGCGGCGTTGTGCGTCTTCGCCATTGCGTACCGTTTCTACGGCCTCTTCCTCGCACAGAAGGTGCTTTCGCTTGATGCCGCGCGGCAGACGCCTGCGGTCCGTCAGGCGGACGGCAAGGACTACGTCGCCTCCGGGCGGTCCTCATGGGGCGATCTTCATCACCATCGCCTGCGGTGCGCTCTCCGGCTTCCACGCCACCATCGGCACGGGCACCACGCCCAAGATGATCGGCAAGGAACGCGACGTGCTGTTCGTCGGTTACGGCGCCATGCTCGTTGAAGGCTTCGTGGCGATCATGGCCCTGATCGCCGCCTGCGTGCTCGTGCCCGCCGACTACTTCGCCATCAACGCCCCGGCCGACAAGTTCGCGGCGCTCGGCATGTCCGTCGTCGACCTGCCCACGCTGGAAAAGGAAGTGGCCGAAAGCCTGATGCACCGCCCCGGCGGCTCCGTGTCCCTCGCCGTGGGCATGGCCCACATCTTCGGCCAGATCCCGTGGATGGCCCACCTCATGAGCTACTGGTACCACTTCGCGAAACCTTTCTGAAGTACGTCTTCGAACACGGGACGCCGAAGAGCGACCGCACCGGCACCGGGACGCGCTCCGTCTTCGGCTACCAGATGCGCTTCAACCTCGAAGAGGGCTTCCCGCTCGTGACGACGAAGAAGCTCCATCTGCGCTCGATCATCCACGAGCTTCTCTGGTTCCTCCAGGGCTCGAGCAACATCGGGTACCTCAAGGAGAACGGCGTCTCGATTTGGGACGAGTGGGCCGATGAGAACGGCGACCTGGGTCCCGTCTACGGCGTTCAGTGGCGCTCCTTCCCGACGCCCGACGGCGGGCACGTCGACCAGATCGCGAACGTCGTCGAGCAGATCCGCTCGAATCCCGATTCGCGCCGCCTCATCGTCTGCGCGTGGAATCCGGGCCAGATCGACAAGATGGCGCTTCCGCCCTGCCACTGCCTCTTCCAGTTCTACGTCGCCGACGGGAAGCTTTCCTGCCAGCTCTATCAGCGCTCGTGCGACATCTTCCTGGGCGTCCCCTTCAACATCGCGAGCTACTCGTTGCTCACGCACATGGTCGCGCAGCAGTGCGGCCTGGGGCTGGGCGACTTCGTCTGGACGGGCGGCGACTGCCACATCTACGACAACCACGTCGAGCAGGTTCAGCTGCAGCTCTCGCGCGAGCCGCGTCCGTATCCGAAGCTCGTCATTCACCGGAAGCCCGACTCGATCTTCGACTACAAGTTCGAAGACTTCGAAATCGTGGGCTACGACCCGCATCCCCACATCAAGGCCCCTGTGGCGGTCTGAGGAGTGGTGATGCTGCAGTTGATCGTGGCGCGGGCCCGAAACGGGGTCATCGGTGGGGAAAACAGGATGCTTTGGCACGTGCCGGAGGACTTCCGCTTCTTCAAATCGACGACGATGGGCTCGCCCGTCGTCATGGGACGAAAGACGCGCGAGTCGATCGGTCGAGCCTTGCCCGGCCGGCGAAACATCGCCGTGTCGCGCCGAGCCGATTGGCACCCTGACGGAACGGAGGTCTTCCCGACGCTTGCCGCCGCGCTCGCCGCGGCGTCGGACGGGGCGGAAAACGTCTTCGTGATCGGGGGCGGTGAGATCTACCGTCAGTCCCTACCTCAAGTTGAGCGCGCCTACGTGACGGTGATCGACGAGGACTTTGAGGGCGATACGGTCTTCCCGGACCTCCCGGAAGCCGAGTGGACGATGACGGTGCTCGACCGCCTGGAGCCCACGGAGACGCGTCCCTTCGCGGTGGAATTCCGCCGGTACGACCGGCGCTGAGAAAGCGCCTCCGGGTCGTTTTGAAAAGGCGTCAGGCTTCGGCCCGGCGCCTTTTTTGTGCGCTGCGGGGAGCGGAACGGGAGGGCGGCGAGGACGCCGGAATATTTTTGAGAAAACGTATCCGAAGGGTGGGGCGGGGGCTTTTTCCGAAGAAGCCGTTCGGCTTAACCTGACGGTGCCAGGCAACTTTTGGGGGCGTACCGGGGATGGCTGAACACGCGCCCCGAAGAAGCCGCAAAGACGGGGCTTTCAGGCGGAGGCGCCGGTCGGGTGCCGGATGGTTGTGCACAGGTCGGGGGCTCGGCGCGGAAAATCGTCCACAGGTTGGGTGGGACCGGTGGGCAACTCGGAAGAGCGGTGGAGAACCCGGCGGACAGATCTTCTTGACGCCCGCAGACGTAGCGAAGAGAGGAAGCGCGTGAGGGGTCGGAAAAGGGGCTTCTCCACCGTCGGCCGCAGAAGTTGTTCACAGAAATTGTGCATAACATGATCGTGGAGAACGATTGCGGCGATAGATCTCCGAGGAATCAAGGGCTTAGCGGTTTGCTTAAATTTTAGGCAGCCGCGGAAGGCTCGAATCTGCGGGGACGCCGGGGCGCAGGACTTCGGAGAAGTGCGCCCCAAGTGCTTGGGATCGCGGGCGGGGAAGTGCCGGGGCGCCGACGGAGCAAAGGATCATTTTGAGATTTAGGGCAACAAAAAAGCGCGCTTTTTCAAGCACGCCTCTTCTTGCAGCCATCACCGCTCTTTCGTCCCGGAAAGGAGAGAAGGAGGATGGCGCGGCTGGCAGGATTCGAACCCACGACCCTCTGGTTCGTAGCCAGATACTCTATCCAACTGAGCTACAGCCGCATCCAAATTGTGTTCTGCGTTTCGGTTGGCGCGGCTGGCAGGATTCGAACCCACGACCCTCTGGTTCGTAGCCAGATACTCTATCCAACTGAGCTACAGCCGCTCCGAAGTGCAGAAGCAGAACTATACACATCCCGACGACGTTTGGCAAGGGGTTCCACCAACTTTTTTAGCCGCTCCGTCGTTCGGGCCTTCTTTCGGGGCTTCGGACGGGGGTTCCTGCGCACTGCAGAGCCGTACGGTGAGGGCGATCCCGAGAAGTTCCGCGGCGAGCCCGAGCGCGGCGGTGAGCGTGACGGTTTCGCCCTGCCAAAGGGACGCGTAGAGGACCGCAGCGAGCGTCTCGAAGACGAGCATCTGTCCGATCAGAACCGCTGGCATCCTGCGGCTCGCGGCGTTCCAAAGCGCGTTTCCGACCCAGGAGCACCCGATCGCCATGACGAAAATCCAAAAGATGAAGGTCGCGTTGATTCTGCCGAGGAGCCCCGAGGCTTCGGGGAGAAAGGCCAAGCCGGCCAGAGAAACGGGCAGAAGCGCCGCGCCCTGCATCGCGAGCCAAAGCGAGCCGGGAAAGCACGGGTGTTCGCGGAGCCACCGGCTGTTCGAGAGCGGGAACCACGTCCAGATCGCGACCGACCCCAGAGCCGCGGCGACGCCGAGGGCGAAGTCGGCGCCGGACGCAAAGAACGCGTGGCCTTCGAGCCGCGCGAACTCCTCTGCGTTGAAGACGACGAGGCCCCCGAGAATCATCACGAGGGGCAGGGCGAGCGGCTTCCAGGGGAGAGGACGCCTCGCGGTGAGGTTCGCGGTGATCGTGCAGACGACGGGAATCATCGACGTGAAGGCGCCGGCCACGGCGCCCCCCACGCGCACGACCGCTTCGGTGATGAGCCAGAAGTAGACGAGGTTCCCGACGATCCCGAGCGCGACGGCGAGGAGCCGGTCGCGCGCGGAGGTGCGCAGAGCGCGTCGGAGCTGCGAAGCGACGAAGGCGACGCACACCGCGCCGAAGACGGTGTAGCGCACGAGCGTGATCAGCACCGGTGAGTAGTCGCTCAAAATCAGGGGCGCGACGTAGGTCGAGCCCCAAACGAGGCAGGCGGCGAGCGCGAAGAGAATGCCGGTCAGCATGAGGGAAACGTGGGAAAACGAAGAACGGCGCGCCGAACCGCAAGGTCGGCGCACCGCCCGGGGACCTTTTCCGAAGCGTCGACCCTTTCGGCGGGGTGCTTCGGGAAAGGTCCGGCGGCCGGAGCCCTTGGGGCTCCCGCCGCCGGAAGGTTCAGAGGTGAAGTTTAAGCCGCAGCGGCCGCTTCCTTGTCGTGGAGCCGTTCGGCGGCGACGCCGAAGAAGGCCCAGCCGGCGAAGGTCGCGAGCGACCCGTACATCATCGCTTCAAAGCCCGCGGCGTAGAGCGCGTAGAGGCTGTAGACCGTGCCGATGAAGGCGCAGAACTTCACGATCGTGGCCATGCCGCCGCCGACCTTTTCCGAGCGCAGCAGCACCGGAACGGCCGCCATCGAGAGGAGGTAGGGCATCACGTTCGTGACGACGGCGAGGTCGACCAGGACGTTGAACTGCTTGTAGAGCGACGGGCTGATCGTGAGGAACGAGAGGGCGCTCTGCGTGAGCGTGATGAGCGTCATGCCGACCACCGGGGCGTCGTCCTTCGTGAGCTTCGAGAAGGCGCTCGGGAAGAACTTCGCGTCGGAGAGGCTCTTGAAGACCTGGGCGATCGTGAACTGCCAGGAGAGGAGCGAACCCGCGCAGGAGACCACCATCATGCCGATCACGACCTTGCCGACCGTGCCGTTGAACATCGTCGCGAAGACGAGCCCGAAGGGGGCGGTCGACTGGACGAGTTCCGCGTTGCCGACGATGCCCGCGGCGATGTTGGTCGAGAGGATGTAGATGGTCGCGACGCCGAGCGTGGCGCCCAGAACGGCCTTCGGCACGTTCTTTTCGGGGTTGTCGACGGCTTCGGAGTTGGCGCAGGCGGATTCAAGGCCGAGGAACGCCCAGAGCGTCATCGAGATCGAGGCGGAGACCGCGTCGAAGAACGGGATGTTGTTGGGGTTCCAGCTCGCGACGTACATGTCGGGGCTGAACCAGAACCAGCCGAAGACGGAAAGCGCCGTCACCGGGAGAATCGCACCCCAAGCCGAGAAGTTCGAGATGTAGCCGGTGATCTTCGGGCCCTTGAAGTTGAGCACCGTGCAGATCCAGAGCGTGGCGATCGTCGCCAGGCAGGTCATGACGGGCGAGAGCGAAATCTCGAAGAAGGCGGAGAGGTAGCCCACGACGGTGATCGCGATCGCGACGTTCGCGATGACGAGCGAGACCGCATAGGTGTAGTTCGCGAGGAAGGCGCCGGACTTGCCGAACGTGTACTCGGCGTAGCCGCCCATGCCGCCCGCCTTGCGCGAGAGCATGCCGCACTTCGCGAAGGCGTAGGCGAGCGCCGTGGAGCCCGTCGCGGTGACGAGCCAGGAGAGGATCGAGAGCGTGCCCACTTCGGCAAGCTTCGTCGGGAGCATGATGATCCCGAGCCGATCATGTTGAGTACTAGTAAGGGAATAACGTGTAATAGTGGAGCAATTCTGATATAATCTTGGGAGTTCTCAGGATCCTCAGATGCGCTCTCCTTCACGCCAACATCGAGCTCGCAGTACCGTTTGCTCTGTTTTGAAAGCCGAGTTCAATGATGGCAGAGCCGCATTCTTTATGGCTTTCGCGACTGAGATAGGTTTTTTCCTGGCGGTCAAAAAAGGCCGTCTCTGAGGCCATGGGCGATCTCCACATGACTGTCCGCAAGGGCCAGTCTGAATTTGAGGGTGCTGCGGAGGACGCCAATGGCCGTTGGTGCTGACGAGGTGATGGGCGCATTCCGCTCGCCCTGGCGGCGGGCGAAAATCCGCTGAAAAGCAACCCGGCCTTCAGGAACCCCGAGGAACCATTGAATCCCGCTACATTCGGCGACCCTCAGCGCGTCATCGCCTGACCACCTTGAGTCTTCGGAAAATTTCGAATTGCTTGCCTCCGGGGTTTTATCGTCAGCCACACGTTGTTGGCCAACTGCCGAAGAACTCGGCTACAGCAAGCAGGTCAATCAGAAGATGCCCAGGTATGAGCTCACCCCTGATCGGGGATGAGCAGTTCGTTATCAACGCCAAGTCCAAAACCTTTTTGGAGAATGGCGAACCCCGTCAATCTCGATTGACTGCAAGAAGAAGGAAAACATTGGGAATTTCAAGAACAACGGAGCCGAGTACCGCCCGAAAGGTACGCCTGTCACGTTCTTTGATCACGACTTCCAACTGGCTGATTTGGGGAAAGTCGCGCCGTACGGCGTGTACGTCGTCAACGACAATACGGCGTTCGTGAATCTCGGCACCAGCTCCGACACGGCTGAGTTGCAGGGGAGAGCATTTGGAGATGGTGGGATTGCGTCGGAAGTCAGGTGTTTGGAAC